>Ga0255752_10003635_pt1 | contig 15966 bp, 19 predicted proteins | sample 011ome_25_FD_179952 | JGI IMG/M metagenome (GOLD analysis project Ga0255752, IMG submission 179952) | Coastal salt marsh microbial communities from the Groves Creek Marsh, Skidaway Island, Georgia - 011512CT metaG (version 2) | ecosystem: Environmental > Aquatic > Marine > Intertidal zone >... | reverse complement strand
AATTCTTCCTTCGCCATTCGTTTCTAGATGAAACACTTTTGAGTTTGGCAAAATTATACAATTTCCTGTTTTAACCGCAGACTCAATAAGTGCAACTCGCGAACTACTTTTGGCATCAGAGGAACAGCCATAACTACCGCAGTAATTCGAATAATAACATGCGTTTCTTCCTTCTTTTGACTCTGATATTATTCCCCTTGGGGTAGGGAATATCTCATAGTTAAGTTGCTTTGCTCCCTTATCTAACCAGGAAGCAAAGATATTTTCTTGCAATGGAGGAAAAGGAAAATCAGGCGTGGAACGTGGCTCTAAAAATGAATGATTCACCACCTTTCCTGAGACTCCAACTATTCTTTCTGTTTTTTCGTAATACGCTTCTAAATCCTCATAATTAATCGGCCAATCAACAACATTTGCTCCTTCTATTGGACCAAATTCTGAAAGCAAATTAAAATCTATTGGTTTTAAACGATGAAAGTATCCGCTCATAAAATTGGAAGAACCACCCACACAGTTTCCATTCCAAAAACTTCTGCCAGAATCATATGTAGAACGTTTCATCCATTTACCTGCTTTGTTTTTCTTAACAACGGTATGGCACTCGTCTTTCAGTGCGGGCCTAAATGAATCGCGGCGTGTAGCTGTCATTTCATCCTTGTTGAAGTCCTCCGTTTTTACCCATGGGCCTTTTTCAAGAACTACAACTTTGTAACCAGCTTTTGACAGCTCATATATTATGGGACCAGCTCCAGCGCCACTTCCTATTATGCAAACATCATACTTCATTTATCGTATTATATATAGTTGGATAAATGTTATGGTTATTTGGTCGGGGCATTCCTGGATTATGATTTAACCAATCCCAACCAATACTATCCGGATTAACTCCATATATAGGATCCAGAAGTAATGCTTCAAAAATTAATGTTAGCATTCTACTACCCCATCTTTTTTGGTTCCTATCTTGAAAAAAAAGGTCCAAAAGATTCTCTTGTTGATCTGTACTTAATAAATCGTAGGCTTTATCATGCGTTTCTTTGGAAAACTGGTTTAACCTCTTAAGGTTCTCAAGGATAAAATCTTTCTCTCTTTGAGGATCTCTCGGATCATTCAACACATAAACAATCCATTTATCTGCATTTATCTGAAGAGCTGAAGGGCCACTCCCTTCTTTTGGAAATAATACTAATTGTAATGCTTGCAATACTTTTAATTGTTCTGCAGACAACGGAGAGCAATCAAAAACTTCTGGATTTTCTTCGGTTTCGCAACTTGTAAGAAAAGGAATACTTGCCGATACTCCAATAACAAGTAACGAGCGAATGAACTCTTTACGAGAAAGTTCCCACTTGTAGTCTGCTTGTATCTCTTCTTCCTCCTTTATCACTTAACAAAAATACAAACAAAATAATAGAGCATAAAAAAAGCCTCCCGAAAATTCGGAAAGCTTTTTTTAAAAAATTTACTAGTATTTTCTAGTGAGCAGCTTCTTCTTCAGTAGCCTCTCCACCTTCACAAGTAGCTTCTTCCATTTCTTCTCCACCTTCACAAGTAGCAGTAGAATCAGCAACTTCTTCTGTATGAGCTTCTTCAGCATGAGCTTCTTCAGCATGAGCTTCTTCAGCATGAGCTTCTTCAGCATGAGCTTCTTCAGTGTGAGCTTCTTCAGTGTGAGCAGCAGCGTCAGTATGAGCATCAGCTTCAGCAGCGCCTCCACAGCTAGTCATTGCAAATGTAGTTCCTAAAGCTAACATAAGAGCAACGCTTAATTTGTTTAAATTTTTCATGATTTGATTTTTTATGGTTTTATTTTCTTTTCTTTTCACTCCGAGCAAAACCTACTAATTTCGCTTGGAGCCGGCTAAAGTAGTTTATTATTTTTAAAAAAAATATTTTTTAAGCAAAAACCTTTCTAAAGTGCTTTCTAATAACCACTTCCAGCTGCTCCAATTTTTTCAACTGGGTGCCAAGTTGTTTTGGTTTCTTGTAAGCTAGATACGAGGTATGGGCTCTCGTACTTATCACTTACATAATCCCCTCTATCTCTTATTATCACTCGCTTGAGGTTGTCCACAGCAGTTTCATGAATCGATTTTATTTCAGCTGCATTATCTCCGCAATAAACAAGTGCATTGACATCCATATGCGTTGCAAAATGCGGAATTAATTCTTTTCTGTTTCCAGTCAATATATTTATTACTCCCCCGGGAACATCCGATGTTGAGACTACTTCTGCAAGTGTAATTGAACAAAGTGGTTTGTTTTCTGACGCCAAAACAACACATGTATTACCTCCTGCTATTGTTGGAGCAATTTGAGAAACTAACCCCAATAACCCACTTTCTTCGGGAGCTACTATTGCAACTACTCCCGTAGGCTCAGGTACTGAAAAATTAAAATGACTAGATGCAACTGGATTTACAGAACTAAAAATCTGCGTATATTTATCACACCAACCAGCAAAATAAATAAGTCGATCGATAGAAAGATTAACTTCTTTTTCTGCTTGAGCCTTTTTACTTCTCTGTTGAATAAGTTCTTCAATAAACTGCGTTCTTCTTCCTTCTAATATTTCGGCTATTCGATATAAAATTTGACTTCTGTTATAGCCCGATTTTGCACCCCACCCTCCTTGAGCTGAACGAGCAGCAACCACTGCATTTCGAAAATCCTTTCGAGAAGATAAACAAATGTTTCCTAAAACTTTTCCATTCGCTTCTGGTTGATAATACCTTCCAGATTCTGTTCTTGGGAATTTACCTCCGATATATATCTTATACGTTTTCAAAACTTCAATTCTTGACATTTATATTGCTTTAATCTATTAATCAAATTTTAAATATGGCTCCAATCCATGGAGACCACCTTCCCTTCCGTGGCCGCTTTCTTTATATCCCCCAAACGGAGAAGTTGGATCAAATTTATTATAAGTGTTCGCCCAAACAACTCCTGCTTTTAATTGAGATGTGAGGTTAAATATCTTTGACCCCTTATCTGTCCAGACCCCGGCAGATAAGCCATAGGGAGTATTATTGGCTTTCGTGATTACTTCATCTACTGTTCTAAAGGTTTGAATCGCTAATACTGGACCAAAAATTTCTTCTTGGGCAATTCTATTTGATTGCGCTACATTAGTGAATAACGTTGGTTTGCACCAAAATCCTTTTTTCGGGATTTTACATTTAGGTTGATAAATCTCTGCTCCTTCTGCTTTACCTATCTTAATATAATCATTAATTACATCCAATTGTTTTTTGGAGTTAATCGCCCCTATATCCGTATTCTTATCCATTGGGTCTCCAACATACAAAGATTCCATTCTGTCTTTTAGTTTTCGAAGAACAACATCATAAACGGATTCCTGAACGAACAACCTAGAGCCGGCACAACATACATGGCCTTGGTTAAAATAAATACCATTAATAATCCCTTCAACCGCTTGGTCTAATGGAGCATCTTCAAAAATAATATTAGCGGCTTTACCGCCTAACTCCATTGTAGATTTTTTGTTGGTTCCGGCAATAGATTTCATGATAATTTTCCCAACCCCTGTTGAACCAGTAAAAGCAACTTTGTCAACATCCTTATGCTCTACCATCATCGCTCCTGTTTTACCATAACCTGTTACAATGTTTACCACTCCGTCTGGAAGACCTGCCTCTTGAATTACTTCAGCTAATTTTAAAGCAGTTAACGAAGTAGTTTCAGCAGGTTTTAATACAACCGTATTTCCAGCTGCTAGAGCAGGAGCAATTTTCCAGGCTATCATCAACATTGGAAAATTCCAGGGGGTTATTTGCGCTGCTACGCCTAATGACTTTGGCTGTCTATTTGGGAAAGCATATTCTAACTTATCTGCCCATCCAGCATAATAGAAAAAATGGGCAGCCGCCAATGGAATATCAATATCACGTGATTCACGAATCACTTTACCACTATCCAACGATTCTATTACTGAAAACTCACGGGCCTTCTCCTGAATTAATCTTGCAATTCGATAAATGTACTTCCCTCTTTCTTTTCCAGATAATTTTGACCAGACTGTGTCATATGCCGTTTTTGCTGCTTTTACAGCTGCGTCCACATCCGCTTGCCCTGCTTCTGCTACATCAGCAATCTTCTGCTCCGTTGCAGGATTTATTGTTGCAAAGTATTTTCCCGATTTTGGTTTCACCCATTTTCCCCCAATAAACAAATTGTACTTTGTTTTCAATTTAATATGACCCGTACTTTCTGGCGCTGGGTCCAAATTCCAATCAGAGCTATAATCTATTTTATTCTTCATCCTAGTTTTTAATCTTTAGAGAAATAATCTTTCGATTGGTAATTTCCTGATTCTTGTTTCATTATTTGCATTAAAACATCATTTGCTAAGCTACTTGCTCCAAAACGGAACCATTCGTTACTTAACCATTTTCCACCTAACGTTTCTTTTACCATTAATAAATATTGTAAAGCCAGTTTCGAATTGGATATCCCCCCCGCCGGCTTCATTCCAATCATTTTACCGGTTTCGTAGTAATAATCTTTTATTGCTTCCAGCATAACCAAGGTTACAGGCAAAGTTGCAGCTGGACTTATTTTACCGGTAGACGTTTTAATAAAATCAGCTCCGGCATCCATTGCAATATCACTTGCTCTTCTCACTTTATCAAAAGTACCAAGCTCTCCCGTTTCTAAAATGACTTTCAACCTTGCTTTTCCACACGCTTCTTTAATTGCGGCAATTTCATCGTGCACAAAATTGTATTCCCCACTATGAAATTTTCCACGACTAATTACCATGTCAACTTCGTGGGCACCATTATCTACAGCAATTTTAGTGTCTAATAGCTTTATTTCCGAGCTGGAGTGGCCACTAGGGAAGGCTGTTGCTACAGACGCAACTTTAACCTTAGACCCTTTTAATTGATTTACTGCTGTTTTTACAAAATTTGGATACACACAAACCGCAGCAGTAGTTGGCAAACCAGGAAATAAATCGTGCAGATGCTGTGCCTTGTAGCACATTTGTTTAACCTTAAAATCTGTGTCTGCTCCTTCTAGTGTTGTTAGATCGATCATGTTAAGTGTCATTAACAAGCCCTTTCTTTTCGCTTCGCTTTTAACACTTCTTTTGGTAATTCTATCAACTCGATCTTGGATGCCGACTTGATCAACTCTTGGCGTTAATCTGTAGTCTTTTTCTACCATTATTTACATTACGTTTTAACACCAAACATACGCATTTCATTTTAGAATACGGTTAATTGTCTCATTATAGGCTTCAGTTCAATAAAAAGTAATACGATTTTCGCTTCTTATAATTGAATTTTAAGTTACTTTGTCATCCCGTTTAACAATCTATGAAAGAAGAAGATAAAAATATTTACACGGTTTTTCAAAAACTTCTTAAGAGAGCAGACAAAGAAGCTTTGCTAAACCAGCACAGCAAGGTGATTTGGCTAACCGGACTTTCTGGTTCGGGAAAAACATCTATCGCTGCTTGGTTAGAGCAAAAGCTGATTAATGAAGGTTATTTAACTCAGGTATTAGATGGAGACAATGTAAGAGCAGGAATAAATAATAATTTAGCCTTTACAGAAGAAGATCGATTAGAGAATATTAGAAGAATATCCGAGGTTTCTAAATTGTTTTTAAATTGTGGAATCATTACAATAAATAGTTTTGTGAGCCCAACCGAAGGTATTAGAAACTTGGCAAAAGAAATAATTGGTGAAGAGGACTTTTTGGAAATTTACATTAATACTTCTTTGGAGGAATGTGAAAGAAGAGATGTGAAAGGCCTTTACAAAAAAGCGCGAAAAGGTGAAATCCCAAACTTTACTGGAATCAGTGCGCCTTTCGAGGCTCCTCAAAGCCCAGCGTTAATAATTGATACAGAAAAAAACACAATTGAACAAAGTGGTGAAATATTGTACAGCTTTGTAATAAATAAAATAAGCTATTAAATGGGCTCATATAACTTAACACACTTAAAAGAACTAGAAGCTGAGGCAATTTTTGTAATTAGAGAAGTTGTTGCACAATTTGAAAATCCGGTATTACTCTTTTCGGGAGGAAAGGATTCAATCGTTTGCTATCACTTGGCAAGAAAAGCATTTTACCCAGCTAAAGTTCCATTTCCATTAATGCATGTTGATACAGGGCATAACTTTCCGGAAACAATTCAATTTAGGGACAAGTTGATCGAAGAAACAGGAGCGCGGTTAATTGTTGGGTCCGTTCAAAAATCAATTGACGAAGGAAAATCTACCGAAGAAAAGGGAGTTAATGCTAGCCGAAACAAACTGCAAACAGTTACTCTTTTAGATGCAATAGAAGACAATAAATTCGATTGTGCAATGGGGGGAGCAAGAAGAGATGAAGAAAAAGCGAGAGCTAAGGAACGTTTCTTCTCACATCGAGATGACTTTGGGCAGTGGGACCCAAAAAATCAACGTCCAGAATTATGGAATACCTTTAATGGGAGGAAAAATATGGGCGAACACTTTCGAGTTTTTCCGATTAGCAACTGGACTGAAATGGACATTTGGCAATATATTCTTGCTGAAAAAATTGACATCCCTTCTATTTATTTTTCGCATACGAGAGATTGCTTTGTTAGAGATGGTGTTATAATGGGGAAAACAGATTTCGTGGAAACAAAAGACACCGAAGAAGTTCAGCCCATGGTTGTTAGATTTAGAACAATTGGAGATGCAACCTGCACAGGGGCAGTTGCTTCTACTGCAGCTACATTAGAAGAAATAATTGAAGAAGTGGCTTCTACTAGAGTAACAGAAAGAGGAGGAAGATCTGACGACAAAAGGTCTGAAGCGGCGATGGAAGACAGAAAAAAAGAAGGGTATTTTTAATAAAAAAGTGCAACGTTTACTGTATGAAGTATTAAGCAAAAAGTATTCTTCTTAATACATTATACTTTTTACAATAAAGAAAATGGAAAAATCATATTTAAGCATGGACCTCCTGAGGTTCACGACTGCGGGAAGTGTTGACGACGGGAAGAGCACGTTGATTGGTAGACTGCTATACGATAGTAAATCTATTTTTGAAGATCAAATGGAAGCTATCCAGCAAGTTAGTGACAGGAAGGGTGAAGAGCATGTTAACTTAGCTTTACTTACTGACGGACTTCGAGATGAAAGAGAGCAAGGAATTACGATAGATGTTGCCTATAGATACTTTGCAACACCACAAAGAAAATTCATTATTGCGGATACCCCCGGACACATTCAGTACACAAGAAATATGGTTACTGGAGCTTCTACAGCTAATTTGGCTATCATTCTAATTGATGCCCGACATGGAATTGTTGAGCAAACAAAAAGACACTCTTTTATTGCTTCATTATTAGGCATACCCCACATTGTTTATTGCATTAACAAAATGGATTTGGTTAATTATAGCAAAGAGGTTTACAATACGCTAGTTGATGACTTAGAGGATTTTAGTGCTAAACTAGAAACGAAAGACGTTCGTTTCATTCCAATTAGCGCTTTAAAAGGAGATAATGTCGTTCATCGATCAGAAAATATGGATTGGTTTGAAGGGGCCACTCTAATGCATACGTTAGAAACTGTTCATATTGCTTCTGACCACAACCATATTGATTGCAGGTTTCCAGTTCAAAATGTAATTCGCCCGCAAACTACCGAACACCATGACTATAGAGGTTACGCTGGAAGAATTGCTGGTGGTGTATTTAAAAAAGGAGATGTTGTAATGGTGCTTCCTTCTGGTTTTACCTCTAAAATAAAGTCCATTGATACGTTTGATGGTGAAATTGATGAAGCATTTGCTCCCATGTCAGTTACAATGACGCTAGAAGATGACATTGATATTAGTAGAGGAGACATGCTTGTTAGAGAAAACAATAAACCTGAGGTTTCTCAGGACATTGAAGCAATGATCTGCTGGATGGATGACAGTCCGCTTAAAGAAAAGGGGAAATATGCCCTTAAGCATACTTCTAAAGATGCACGTTGCATGGTAAAAGAAATAAAATATAAAGTTAATATTAACACACTTCATAGAAATGAAACTGACAAAGTTATTGCTAGCAATGATATTGCTAGGATTACTTTACGCACCACTTCTCCCTTATTTATTGACCAATACAGCAGAAACAGAAACACCGGTAGTTTAATTTTAATTGACGAAGCAACCAACAATACTGTTGGCGCAGGAATGATAATATAATGCTATCGAAGAAAACTAAATATGGACTGAAAGCTCTTGCTTATATAGCAAAACAAGAAAATAATGACCCCATCCAGATTGCCGAAATAGCTAAAAGTGAAAATATTTCTCACAAGTATTTAGAGAGTATTTTGTTAACACTTCGTAAGGCAGGAGTTTTAAGTTCGAAAAAAGGAAAAGGTGGAGGGTATTATCTTTTAAAAGCGCCTAAAAAAATTCCAATGACAGACATAATTAGGATATTGGAAGGACCCATAGCTATGGTGCCCTGTGTGAGCTTAAATTATTACGAAAAATGCGATGATTGTGAGGATGAGGATACTTGTAGTGTTCATAAATTGATGCTTCAGGTACGTGACAATACATTGGAAGTATTTAGAAAAAATACGCTAGCAGACATTACTTAATTGCCATAATTACAGGCTTTTACAAAGTTTTATTAATTTTTTATTAAAAACATTTGTAGATATAATTTTCTCTCTTATTTTTGCAAACCCTAGTTTCCCTATAGGGGTTTAGGATAATGGATAAAGACTAATGATGTTATTAAATCATACCATACAAAGTAAGGGCGTTTATTCTGAGGACAAAACCTCTGAAAAGCCACTTCGTAGCATTGTAAAATCACTTAGCTGGAGAACAGTGGGAACAATTGACACAATATTGATTTCATGGATTATTACGGGACAATTGACACTTGCTGTTTCAATAGGATCTGTTGAACTATTTACAAAGGTAGTGTTGTATTTTCTACACGAAAGAGCTTGGAATCAAATTAAATGGGGAAAATGATAGAGTCCTTAAATGAAATAAAACTAAAAGAGATAAATGACTATTTACGAAATAAGTCACCAAAAGCAATTATAGAATGGGCTTTGTTTATTGCAGAAAGACCAATTGTTACTACGAATTTCAAGCCTTTTTCTGCCTCGTTATTGCATGCTATGTCGAATATAAAAAAAGATATAAAAACTATATGGTGCGATACCGGCTACAATACCAGAAACACTTATTTGCATGCTGAAGTGCTCATTAGTAAGCTGTCTTTAAACATATTCGTTTATGTGCCAAAGCAAACAACAGGCTACAGGGATTCGGTTTTGGGTGTGCCAGAAGTCGATACTCCCGAGCATGATATATTTACTGACCAGGTAAAATTAGAGCCTTTTAAAAGAGCGCTTAAAGAACATAATCCGGATGTATGGTTTACGAATCTAAGAAAAGGTCAAACTGCGCACAGAGACAATCTTGATATTGTAACAAAAGATAAAAATGGAATAATAAAGGTTTGTCCATTTTATTATTGGAGTGATGCTGAACTAGAAAACTACTTAATTGAATATAAATTACCCAACGAGCACAAATATTTTGACCCCACAAAAGTATTAGCCAACAGAGAATGTGGATTACACGTTTAATTATGAAAGCTCCATACTTCCCAAGAAAAAATTTCTGATTCTGTTAAATTAATCAGTTAAAGAAATAAAGCATAAATTTGAAATCGAAAGCTAATCCGTAAATAACTGTATAAATCAAAATATTGAATTTACTCTCTAGTAATATCGGTCGATTAAGAATAATTGGATTTCTGGAAGGCATCTCATTTTTATTACTAATGGGAATTGCAATGCCGCTAAAATACATTTGGGAAATCCCGGAAGCAACTATTGCAATTGGATATGCTCATGGTTTTTTATTTATATTGTATTGCATTCTTGTTATTCCTGCAAAAATAGACTTCAATTGGGGGATGAAAATAACTTTATTGGTTCTATTGGCTTCGCTCCTCCCTTTTGGCACTTTCGTGGCAGATAGCAAGGTTTTTAAGCGTGCTAAATAAAAAGCCTTTCAGATTTCTCTAAAAGGCTCTTTGTACCGAAGGTGGGAATCGAACCCACACGTCCGAAGACACACGAGTTTGAGTCGTGCGCGTCTACCAGTTCCGCCACTTCGGCGAGTGAAAATTGAAATTTAACCGTTCTTGTTAACTCTCAAAGTGAGGGCGAATTTACAGATTGTTTTTGTTTGACCAAATAATAACTGTAAAATACTTTCGCTTGAGTTTTTTATAAATATAAATTTGGCTTATTTTCGCAGTCCGTTTTTAACGAGGTATGGAAAACAGAGTCAAAATATTCGCATGTTCAGCATCTACCGAGATTGCTGAAAACATCGCTGCAGCTTACGGTCAATCACTTGGCGACGTTGAGCTACAGAAATTTAGCGATGGTGAATTTACTTCTGTTTATAACGAAACTGTAAGAGGATGCGATGTTTTTATTATTCAATCCACGTGCCCTCCTTCGGACAATTTGATGGAACTTTTACTAATGGTAGATGCCGCTAAAAGAGCATCTGCTAAGAAAATAAACGTAGTTATTCCTTATTTTGGTTGGGCTCGTCAAGATAGAAAAGATCAACCAAGAGTTGCAATTGGTGCTAAATTAATGGCAAATCTATTGGAGGCTTCTGGTGTAGACCGTGTAATGACTATGGATTTGCATGCTGATCAAATCCAAGGGTTTTTCGAAGTTCCTGTAGATCATTTATATGCATCCAGTGTTTTTGCTCCGCACTTAAAGGCGTTAAACTTACCAGATTTAATAATCGCAGCACCAGATGCTGGAGGGTCTAAAAGAGCCAATGCTTATGCTAAATACCTAAAGGTAGATCTAGCCCTTTGTTACAAGCAGAGAAAAAAAGCAAACGAAATAGCGTCCATGACGATTATAGGTGATGTTAAAGGAAAGGATGTAGTCATCATAGATGATATGGTGGATACAGCAGGAACACTGTGTAAATCTGCTGAACAGTTTATGGAATATGGGGCGAAAAGTGTAAGAGCTGTTTGCACGCATGCAATCTTATCTGGACCAGCTTACGAAAGAATTGAAGCTTCAGTATTAGAAGAGTTAATAGTTACGAATACTATTCCTGCGAAAAGGAAAAGTGATAAAATAAAAGTGTTAAGCGTCGCGAATATGTTTGCTGACGTAATGAAAAAAACGATTTCTTTTGAGTCCATAAGCGATCATTTTGTATTTGCAAATCAATAAATAAATATATAATTATGAAAACAGTATCATTGAGCGGTTCTACTAGAGAGAACGTAGGGAAAAAAGATGCTACTCTTCTCAGAAGAGAAGGTAAAATTCCATCTGTATTGTACGGAGGAAAAGAACAAGTTCATTTTCACATTTCTGAAAATGACGCTAAAAAATTAGTTTTTACTCCAAACGTTTATGTCGTTGAGTTAGAACTTAATGGAAATAAAGTAAACGCTATCGTTAAAGATGTGCAAATTCATCCTGTTACAGATAAAGTTGTTCATATTGACTTTTTAGAAGTTTTAGATGGAGCGCCTGTTAAAATTAAAATACCAGTAAAAACTAACGGGTTTTCGGTTGGTGTTAGAAACGGTGGTAAATTGAGCCAAAACTTTAGATCGCTATTGGTTGAAGGGAAAATTTCTGATTTACCAGATGCTATCGAAGTTGATATTACTAATGTTAGAATTGGTCATAAAATAAGAGTTTCTGAAATGAATGTCTCTGGACTTCGATTTTTAGATCCAGCTGAAGCAGTTGTAGTTAGTGTTGCAATGGCAAGAGGGGCTTCTGAAGAAAAAGAAGAAGAAGAAGGAGAAGGAGAAGAAGAAGGAGCAGAAGCTTCAACTGAAGAAGCAGCAGCAGAATAGATTATGAAGTATCTAATCGTTGGATTGGGTAATCCGGGTGAAAAGTATAAAAACACCCGACATAATATAGGATTTACAGTATTGGACGCATTAGCTAATGCGTCCAATATTTGTTTTGAGCCAGACCGTTTAGCAGATAAAGCTGTTCTAAAATTTAAAGGAAGAACGCTTATTTTAATCAAGCCAAACACTTTTATGAACTTAAGTGGTAAAGCTGTTAACTATTGGCTTCAAAAAGAAAAAGTACCTGTCAATAATATTTTAGTCATTACAGATGACATTGCTCTCCCTTTTGGTAAAATTAGAATTAAAGCAAAAGGAAGTGATGGAGGTCATAATGGTTTAAAAGATATTCAACTCGTATTAAGCTCGAATAAATACAGCCGTCTTCGATTTGGTGTAGGGAGTGAATTCAATCCAGGAAACCAAGTCAACTATGTGCTTGGTGAGTGGTCAAAAGAAGAGGAAAAAGCGCTTGAAGAAAGGGTCGAAACAATTGGAAATGCTATCAAGTCATTTGTTACAATTGGCCTGGACAGAACCATGAACGAATTCAACAACAAGTAAGATAGTCAACACTGTCATAAAAGGTATTCCAAAGGGTTGATCTTCTTTTTATTCTCAATTATTTCAAAATGAAGGTGAGGTCCATTAGAGTTTCCAGATACAGCTCACCATGAACCTTTGCAATTTCCTTGTAGCAATCTTCAACATCTAAAAACTGCTCGTAGTACCCCTGGTCATTCTCTCTTAGGAGAATAGTTAAAGGTTCCTCCGAAGATTCTTTGCTATCTAAAGATGTTCCCCTTTTGCCAATAGGAAATGTGTTTGTAGACTCAATAAAAACATAACCGTTTTTATAATATCCCGCATCTGCTACTTTTAATCCAACCGCCATATGTTTTTCTTTCTCATAAACAAAAAGACAAGAATTGTATCCCTCTAGATTTAAAAGTTTACAAAGAAGAATGGACTTTTCATCGCAATCTACTTTATTAAAAGCCATTGTTTCGTAGGGTAGTTTACATCTGCGGCATATTTATCGTAAGGAATGGTTTGTACAAACCCTACGATCATTTGAACAATGTCGTAATCGGTACCAATGGTTCTATTTCTTAGGGTTTCAATTATGCCTTGTAGCAGGTAAAGATCTTGGTCGTCATTTAAGAAAACATTGTAAAAGTCTTTTGTACTTGGAGGAGTTTCATTAACATAATGCGAAAGTGTTCTAACGGCATTCTTATAGCTGTCGATTATTTCTTGATCAAAAGAAATTTCTACATTGTATTTATGTTTGTAAATTTCAAATTCAAAGAAATTTTCTATGTCTCCATAATCTACCTCGAAATAGAGTGTTTCAGTTTCTTCCGAGAGTTCGGTATTGCAAATAATATCATAATCTACAGAGCTGACACAGCTAAATAAAATCAAAAAAACTTATAATAACAAGAGAATATTTATTCATAAAGCAAGTTTTACTATAGCCCACATGCAGTTTCGGGTAATGGACTTGAACAATGGAACAACTGGAACCAAAGTTGAGATTAGTATCCCTTATCAATCTACATCATAAAAAATACATTAAAATAACCCGTGTAGCTCAGCGTCTATTTGGCTAACAATCTTTCCTAGGTCTTCTGGATTATCGTGAAACGAATTCTCATCAATATCAATAATCAGCAACTTTCCACTATCATAAGTCGAAATCCAAGCTTCGTAGCGCTCGTTCAACCTTTTTAAGTAATCTAAGCGAATACTCTCTTCGTATTCTCTGCCTCTTTTCTGAATATTATTAACCAACTTTGGAACACTCGCTCGAAGATAAATTAGTAGATCAGGGGCAGAAATAAATGACTCCATAAGATTGAATAATGAAAAATAATTTTCAAAATCTCTCGTAGACATTAGGCCCATTGAATGCAAGTTAGGGGCAAATATATAAGCATCCTCGTGTATCGTTCTGTCTTGAATTATCGTGTTTTTGCTCTCTTTAATGTCTTGAATTTGTGTAAATCTACTATTCAAATAATATACTTGCAAGTTAAATGACCAGCGTTGCATATCATCATAGAAATCTAACAAATAAGGGTTTTCATCCACATCTTCATAATGTGTGTCCCATTTATAGTGCTTCGAAAGCAACTCTGTTAAGGTTGTTTTACCCGCTCCAATATTTCCTGCTATGGCTATATGCATTCCGCTAAGTTTTAAGAGCTCCTAAAGTACAATTATTTCTATTCGCTGCTTGTTGATAAGTCTAAAAATTTAGAATATTTTCAATTATTTGAATGAAACACACATTTCATTTATTTGTTTCCAATAGAATATATTGAGATTTTGTTTTTTGAAAGAACAATTAAACGGTCTTTTTCTAGCCTTATTTTTTCAAAAGCATGAAAAGGAAGTTGAATTTTTACCTCTTGAAAACCTATTAAACCATAGCCATAATAATTTCCCTCTTTTTGATAATATATAATATTATCATCAATCTGAATCTCACCTACATCTAATAATGGAATAGTTTTAATATACGACCCATATATGTCAAACACCAAAATACCCTGCTCAGGACAAACCATATAAACCTTATCTTGGTGCTCAAGAATTTGTGATGGATTTAAATTATCTTTTTGGAGAATTTGCTCTAAATTTCCAGATTCGTAGATTCGCTCGAATTCCTTGTTTACCTTTATTAATTGAAACAGTTCCTGATCGTAAATCCAAATTCCATTATCAACCAAACTCGTCGCAATTAATTGAGCTTGGTATAAGTCCAAATCTTCCAAGGAATATGGGTTTTGTTGTGCAGACAATGTATTGTCCGTGACTACAATTCGTGCATTTTCTTTGAAAAATAAAATTGGGCGAAGTGTGTTGTTTACGTCCAAACAATTAATATTCCCTAATGTTTTATTACTATAAACGTATAAGGTATCTCCAGCGTAATTTAACTTAAAGATTTGATTATTATCAATCAAATAAATTCTATTCAAATGATCTGTTGTAAAATCTTTAGTTGTTGTTGAAAAAGCATTAATCAATTCAAATTTTATTTGTCCGTTACCTGAAATAACAACGCAAAAACTAAATACGAGTATAAACAACTTCATCTTCATTTAACCAATTCCAATATCTCATCAACAATTTTACGGTCATTTGAAAGCCTTGGGATTTTATTCTGCCCTCCCGCTTTTCCTTTGCTTTTCAACCATGCATAAAACGTTCCTTTTTGTACTTTTTGTATAACCGGAGCCTGTAAAGTTAAGTTATTTGATCTTTTAGCTTCATAATCACTATTTATGGACTTCAATGCCATATCTAAAGACTGTGCGAAGTAGTCTAGATTTTCGGGTTCATATTCAAACTCAATTAACCATTGATGCCCTCCTGTGCTTGATTTGTCGATATAAATAGGACAAGCAGTGTATTCCTTTACTTGTGCTTTTGCTTTTTCACAAGCTATTTTTATTGCTTTTTCAGCATTGTCGATTATCATTTCTTCGCCAAAGGCATTGATATAGTTTTTAGTTCTCCCCGAAACCTTAAATCGATAAGGTTTAAGCGATGTGAATATTATTGTATCGCCTATAACATATCGCCATAAACCAGCATTTGTTGAGATAACTAAAGCGTAGTTAACATTAAGTTCAACATCTTCAATGCAAATTACTGTTGGCGAATCGCTTTCAAATTCATCCATGGTTATAAACTCATAAAAAATCCCATAATCCAACATCAGGAGCATATCGTCTGCAACAACTCGATCTTGAATTCCAAAACACCCTTCACTGGCATTATAAGTTTGAACATAATTCATATTACTTTTTTGGATTATCGCTTTAAATTGTTCTTCATAGGGCTCAAAACTAACGCCTCCGTGCATATATAATTCAAGGTTTGGCCAAATATCAATTATATTGTCTGTGTTGTTTTTTTCAAGGATCTTTTTCAAAAGAACCAATGTCCAGGAGGGAATTCCTGCAAGAATATGCACGTCTTCTTTGACAGTAGATTCAGCCATTTTATCCAACTTTTCCTCCCATTCTTCCATTAATGTAATTTCCTTT
>Ga0255752_10003631_pt1 | contig 15974 bp, 26 predicted proteins | sample 011ome_25_FD_179952 | JGI IMG/M metagenome (GOLD analysis project Ga0255752, IMG submission 179952) | Coastal salt marsh microbial communities from the Groves Creek Marsh, Skidaway Island, Georgia - 011512CT metaG (version 2) | ecosystem: Environmental > Aquatic > Marine > Intertidal zone >... | reverse complement strand
GACCATTTCATCTCACATGATCCTAGATAGAATCTCATTACCAAAGTCCTAAATTGCGGCCATTACCGACAATAATAAACAGACAGGTTACAACATTTATTACAACCCAAAAGGTTCTAATTATTGCAACTCTGTCTGCTTTTTTGTTGTCTTCGTATGCTTTCGTACCAATGGCTTTACACCAGTATTCCCACATACTCATCCTTTACATTGCGTTCTTTTTCTCGATGATTTCTTTGCGGCGCTCTTTGGTAAGTTTGCCTAGATCACCTAGTGCTGTACGTGCGCGAGTAGCTGCTGCTTTCACGCCTTTTTCCTCGAATGAAGCATGCTCTTTCAAGTAGTTGTTAAATGCCAATACGATTTCTTCGTGAGTTGGTTGTGTCATTATTTTTCTCCTGTAATGATATTATATATTTCTTTCCAGTTAGTTACCTTGGTAATACCGGTCCGAAGTGTTTCGTTCATGTTAAATCCATGTTCGATTAAGATTGGCTTTAGACCTAAGTCTAGTCCACATTCTGCATTTTCTAGTTTGTCTTCAATCCAGTATAGTCCTGAATCTTTGTAAGGCGCAAGTGCTTCATCCTTTGGAGCACCGGTGTCTAAACAAACTAATTCTTCAAATGCTGTTTTTCCAAACAGCTTTTCCAAATTCATTTGACGCAATTTCTTTGCGTTTGGGTCTAAGCTCATACTGGTAATGCAACGGAACACATATCCGTGTTCTTCATGTAGTCGCTTAACATAGTACATTGCATCACGTAGTGCAGGGAGAAATCCCATTGCTGCACTTTCGTTAAAGATTTTAACCTGCTGCCATGCTTGGCTTGGAGTAATATTAAAACGCTCACTCATGTTGTAGAGTAAATTGCCTCCTTCTACTTGAGTATGACCGTGTTGTTCCATCCAACACGTAAACGCATATTCCCAATTAAGGATAACGCCGTCTGCATCCGTAAGTATTACTTTATCATTGTATTTCATTTAAATGCCTTTTCTATTTGCCTTATTACTTGTATAGTATAAGCTGAAAAAAGCAAATTGTCAACCTATTTACACACTATATCCGTATTGTCTTAGTATAGGTTTGTATTGTTCATATTGACTAGCAGCAGAACTATTTGGCCCCCATTGTCTTTTTGGACCAATATCAACGTGCATAAAACTATTATAACATCCGATTCCAGTAAAACCTGCTTGTATTGCTTTTTCAATAAATGCAATTCTACCAGTCAGATCGTCAGCTGGCCACTGAATGTCTAAAGCCTTCTTTTGAACATGCATGCTATTTCTAGCACCACCGATACTAGCATTATACTCAGGTGTTCTATATGCACTGTTGATACGTAAAGGTTTACCTACTGCTCTAGCTAGTGCAACTGCTTTGTTAAATGTTTCATCTAGTACAGCTGAATTAACGTGCGATTGAAATTCTAGCCATTCGCTTGCAGGACGATTAGGATCAAACGGTGCATCACCAGCAGCATCAGATCCTGGTGCAGGTATTGCATCAGTTGAACCATCTATAGGATTGATTCCACCTGGCGAACCTGCTCCAAACTGTTCAAGTGCTTCGTTAAGATCTGGATCTCGCCCAGCAGCTAATTCTGCTGCTCTAGCTTCGATAATTCCTCTAGCAGTTGCATCATCAATACCTACGACATCTTCGAGTCCAAGTGCGGCTGCAATACTTCCGCCGAGTGTAGGGCCGCCATTAGCAAATACATTATCGCTACCTGTAGCAGATATATCGCCGCCGCTGTCTTGATCACCTACTCTATGTACTTTTGGCATTTATCTCTCCATCTTTATTGAGCGTTAGTAGCAGGAGTCGGAGTACTTCCGGACGCTGCTGCTGCACGTTGTTGTTCTTCTGTTAAAGGAATAATTTCGCCTGTTATTGGATTAATTAGATCAGCATTTGGATTTGAATTCGGCAATGCAGTTTGTCCTTCTGGTCTTGGAGCAGGCCAGCGCTTTCTAGTTGCCGTTGGATTAATAGCATCAGCACTTGGCGGTGATCCCGGCTTCGGTGCGTTAGACGAAAGGTCATGATAACCTATTTGAGCACCCAATGCATATTGTACAACTTGCGGTACTGATCCGCGCAAGCCGTCATCTGGTCCTGCTGTTGCGTCTGCTTCCCAATAATACAATCCGTTTACACGAATTAATACTTTGGTACTGTCAACATCTTGTCCTAACGCTGCAAGTATTGCTTTTCTGTCTGCTACCGGATCTACATTTCCGTCATCACCAGTTACTGCTGTGGCACTGCCGCCACCGCCGTTTACACCGGTGCCGCTTGCAATTGTTTGACGAACTGTTTCTGCATTTCCTGCACCCTGGTCGCTCATGCTTAAAGCAAGTACAGCTTTTTGAAAATCATTCATTACTGAATTAATTGTTACACCTACATTAGGATCTTCAATTCGGCGGCGCAATAATCTTACATCATCTCTAATTCCAGTTAGAGCTACAATTATTCTATTAAGTTCTGCGGTATAGTCAACATGATTAAAATCAGCCATTATGTATTTGCCCTCGGTGCCATAAGCTCTTTCATATAATCAGGTGCTCCTGCATATGCTGCTGATGAACTGCCCCACGTTCTATTTGAAGTGATGCCAGTAATTTTTCCTGCTTGTTGTCCTAACCATGCAATGTCAACGTGTATTCCTGTGTCGCCCATATAGCCATTACCTTGACCAACTGACGTTGCTCCTGCATCTCTGCACTCGCGCATAAACTTAATCATGATGGCAAGATCTTCTGAATTATTACTGCTAAGTTTGCGTCCGCCAAAGTCTGGAACATACAATGCAACGTCAGCTGCATATCCGCGATCGTGTCTATTTGAGCCTGTTCTATTACGTCCGTCAACACCGCCTTCGCTTTTAGGAACTTGGCCGCCACTGTTAATAAGTACATCTACTCCTGCGGCTGCGGCTGCGGTTTGAAGAATGTCCATTAATTGCTGCTGAATCGGTAAGTCACGTTTAGCGCCTGTGTTGTTATATCTAACATTACCTGTAGCTGTTCCCGGAGCTTCAACAATATCTGCAAGACTTGCACTGTTAGTTGCAATTACTTCACCTGTTGATGTAGTAATTGTTGCTGCTGTATTTCCTGCGTATCCAGGCGCAAGTGGAGCACCGCCACCTATCATTCCGCTTCCGCCGCGCAATGATTGATAATTTGCAGCACTAGTATTTCCAAAGTCAGTTGGTGAAGCAAGTTCAGCATTAATGACTGACAATCCTTCAGGACCTAAGTTTGCAATTAATGCTGCTTGTGCTGCAATGTTTGCAGGGTTGTTAGAAATACTATCTGCTTTTCTAACATGCATACCTTTTGATTCGTCGTCAGCTCTATCAGTAACGATACGCAAATCTGCTTGAATATCTTCAAACAAACTTGCTATTTCTGCAAACGCAGCTTTATAACCTACATCATAATGTACGTGTGTGTCACCAGTTAAGTCTTCTGGTGCTGTTTCTGTAGTTGGTGTAGACGCTACTGTGTTTGCCATTTAAATATTATACCAATTGAATTCCACTAGTTTGTGCAATGTATTGTTTTCCAATTTCGTTTTCGGTTTTTGCAATACAACTTACACTATTAATATTTAACTTAAATTTGCCATCAGGTGATACTGAGAACATAAATGGTGCTAGTCCTAGACCTTTTTCGTTTGCAATAAGAACCATTGGTTTAAGAATAGTATAACCAGATGAATCTTCTGATTCTAATCGTCCTAGAATTTCTTCGCCCGAACTTAACTTAAATGATACTGTATCGTTTACTTTGTATGGTGTTTCAATTAACATTATAATGTGTGTCCTGTTCCGGTGTATCCGGTTTCTTCTAAATATGTACCTAGCTTGTCAAAGCCGCCAATTTTGTTGCTGCCTACAATAATCTGTGGGAACGTTCGTGCTCCAGGGAACATTTCTAGTACTTCTTCACGAGTAAAGTCTACATCAAGTTGTTTGTATGTATATTTTAAACCTCGAGATTCGCACATACGTTTTGCTGCCTCACAATGAGGGCACTGTGGCTTGCCGTATATTTCAATCATAAACTAAACCCTTTTAAACTTTCTGTGTTAACGTCTTGCTTGATGCCGCCGATAATATAAGATTCTACTTCTGTTTCCTGTGGAGCAACCTGCAAGCCTGAACTTGACAACCAATGTGTAGTCCAAGGTAGCGGGTTAGTGTTAACTGGCTGGTCAAAGATAGCAGTTAAGTTAAGTGCTTTCAAACGACGATTAGCAATATACTCTACATACTGATTAAGTAGGGTAGTGTTAAGACCAATCATGCTTCCGTCTTTAAACAAATAAGCTGCCCAATCCTTTTCCTCTAGAACACATTCACGCCATAGTGCATATACATCTTCTTCGCACTCTTTAGCAATCGCGGCCATCTCTGGATCGTCTTTGCCTTGTGCCCACAACTTCAATACGTGTGTGCTGAGTGCTAGGTGTTGTGCTTCATCACGAGCAATCAATGAAATAATCTTTGCAGATCCTTCCATTAGTTTTAACTCGCCAAAGCCAAATGTACATGCAAAACTTACATAGAAACGCAGGCCTTCTAGAATATTAACAGTCATCATTGCCATATACAATTTTTTCTTAACATCACGCATATCGCCTTCACCACGGTGGGTATACGCATCAGCGGCTTCCGTAAAGGCATCGTAATGTTTAGTAACTGAAGTTGCACGAGCAATGATCTTTTCATCATCTAGAATAGTATCAAACACTTCCGACGGGTCAGCATATACGTTCTTCATAATATGCGTATAGCTACGTGAATGGATTGTTTCAAAGAAGTCCCAAGTAACAATACATCCCTCTAGTTCAGGAAGTGATACGTGTGGCAAGAATGCCAAGCACGGACCGCGTCCTTGGACACTGTCAAGAAGTGTTTGATATTTTAGATTGGAAGTGAAGATGTGCTTTTGCTCTGGACGGAAGTTTTGAAAGTCTGCACGATCTTTCTGCAGACTAACTTCTTCAGGGCGCCAAAAGTAACCAAGCATAGTTTGATTTAGCTTATCAAACACAGGGAAACGAAAAGTATCGTAACGCTGTGTATTCATATCTGCTCCGAAGAACATATTTTGTTTTGTAAAGTCAACCTTGTCTTGGTTAAAAATTGTTTTCGCCATCTTCTTAAATCCTATATCTGTGTGCGTATATTATTAAGTATACGTTCTTGTATGTTGCCTGTCAACCTTAAATTGCGCACGCCTCGCAAAGCTCATCATCGTCTGAAACAGCACTAGGCTGTAGTTCGACTTGCTTAGTGTCCTCTTCAATATCACTTGGATCAGTTTTGTAATCGTAAGTATTTTGATAGTAACTAGTTTTCCAACCCATTTTATAAGTTGTCAATAGGTCTTGAATCATTTGACTCATTGGAACTTCATTGTTCTCGTAGTGAGTAGGATTGTAACTCCAGTTACCGCTGATTGCTTGGTCAAAGAACTTTTGCATTACTGCTACTGTGTTGATGTAACCTGTGTTGTTAGGCATATCCCACAATAATGTATAGTAGTTTTTTAGAGTCTGATACTGTGGAACAATCTGCTTAAGAGGCCCTTTTTTGGACTTCTTAACGGACAAGTAGCCTCTAGGTGGCTCAATTCCATTTGTTGCGTTCGACACAACGGAACTGCTCTCCGATGGCATTTGTGCGGACAATGTCGAGTGTCGTAGTCCGTGTTGCTTAATGTCAGCACGTAAGCTATCCCAATCATAATTTAACTTGTTCTCCACAATAGTATCTACATCCTTCTTGTATGTGTCAATTGGGAGGATACCGTCTGCGTATTTAGTACGGTTAAAGTACTCACATGCGCCGCGCTCTTGTGCGAGTTTGTTTGATGCTTTGAGCAAGTAGTATTGGAATGCTTCTGACAGATCGTGTACTAATTTCCATGCTTCTTGGTCTGCATAACTTGCTTTATTCTTAGCAAGATAATGAGCAAGACCTACGTATCCAATACCTAAACTACGACGAGCCTTTGTAGACTTTTCAGCAGCTAAGATCGGGTAACGTTGATAGTCAATAATTTCTTCTAGCGCACGAACAGCAAGTTCACATAGTTCTTCTAGCTCATCTAATGAACGTAAAATGCCTACGTTAATTGCACTAAGAATACACAATGCAATTTCACCATCTGGATCATCAATGTGATTCAATGGCTTAGTTGGCAATGTAATCTCTTGGCACAAGTTACTCATGTAAACAGTGTCTTTGAAGCTGCTGTGAGTGTTGCAATGGTCTACGTTCATAATGTAGATACGTCCTGTTTCTGCACGTTCTTTAATTAGTGCAGAGAACAACTCCATTGCAGGAATCTTTTTCTTCTTGATGCTAGTAGCACGTTCGTATTTTTCGTATAGCTCTTGGAACACTGCTGGTTCGCCAAAGTATGCTTCATACAAACCTGGAACATCATGTGGTGAGAAAAGAGTAATATCGCCGCCGCTTAGTAGTCTTTCGTACATAGTTTTATTCAACTGAATACTGTAGTCTAGCTTGCGTACACGATTGTCTTCTGTACCTTTGTTGTTCTTTAGCACAAGGATGTCTTCAATCTCTTGATGCCAGAACGGGAAGTGTGTTGTAGCCGAGCCTCCACGCACACCGTTTTGTGTACAACAACGCACAGTTGCTTCGAACTTCTTTAGGAACGGAACAATGCCAGTGTGTGCTACTTCGCCGCCTCTAATACGCGAGTTTACTCCTCGGATGCGTCCTGCGTTGATGCCGATTCCTGCTCTTTGTGCAGTGTAGCGGCCAATTGACATATCACTTGCGAAGATACTATCAAGGGTATCGTCGCTGTCAACAAGGACACACGAAGCAAACTGTCTAACAGGTGTACGGACACCGGCCATGACTGGTGTTGGGATATTGACTTTAAAAAGTGAGGTCGCATCGTAATATCTCCTTACATAATGCATACGATCTTCTGCAGGATAATTTGCAAATAGTGTTGCTGCAATCATCATGTACATAAACTGCGGAGTTTCAAAGATTTCTTCAGAGGAACGATCTTGAACAAGATACTTGTCAACTACTTGACGCAGTCCTGCATAGGTAAAGTTTTCATCGCGCTTGTGATGGATATAGGAATTGAGCTTTTCAATTTCTTCGCTGGTATATTTTTCTAAAATCTCAGGATCGTATATACCACGTGCAATGTTAGCATTAATAATTTCTTCGAAACTAACAGCTTCATACGATCCAAATACTTGCTTGTACAATCCGTAGCTCAGTAGACGTGCAGCCGCGAATTGATAGTTTGGAGAGTCTAGACTAATAAGATCATTTGCACTTCTAACTAAAATTTCTTGAATTTCCTGAGTAGTCATTCCATCATAAAACTGCAAATTTGCGTTCATTTCAATCTGGCTGCTACTTACGCCTGCTAGTCCTTTGCAGGCTTCCTCAACAACAAAATGTATTTTGTCAATGTTAAGGTGTTCTTTTGTACCGTCACGTTTGACGATCATTGTTCCATTTGACATTCGTGTTCCTCTTATATTATTGAATATTTAGTTTAGTGGTTGCATCAGATACTTGGTTTGCGAACGTAAATTTTTTGGTATTTGATTCTTATGTACATATGTATCTTCTTCAAATCCTATAACTCTATCGCCTACGAACAACAAGTATAAGACATTGTTATTTGCATCTAGTGTAATATGTATCTCAAAATCATGGTGTGATAAACAGTCTGTTAACTGTAAGGTGTAACAAATTGCAAGAATCTTAACGAAGGGACAATAAATATTTTCTTCTAATAATTCCCAAGGAGTTGGCCATCTGTCTTTGTCATACGGATCTGTTTGCATCGTGACAGTTGGCACCAGACTGTAATAGTCTAGTGTGGCTTGTATTGGGTCTTTTGCAGTTTCTAAGGAGTCGCGAAATTCTCGCCACTGCCGTAGTCGCTCTTCGAATTTTTTATTTGGCATCAGTCATTATGATTTTGATTTAACAGTATATACAAAGCTAGCATCATCGCTACTAGTTGAGTTTAACACCATTATGGCCACTGTGTCAACCACTGTATCGCCATTTTCATCATAATTTTGTGCTTTAAATTTTAAATTCTGTGCAAAGTTGCTGTCACCTGTATAATCATACTCGTCTGATAGATTGTATGTATTATTTGTTGGGTCAACTATTAATGTCATTGTTCCTGAGCGACTTGCATTAACTGCATTACTCTTATAAACGTAGTTAATTTCGTACCCTGTTCTTGTTGCAGCTGGAAGTTTGAAGAACTTCGCATATTCACCATAAGATGTTAGGTGCAATTCTTGAGAGTATCCTAAATCAATAATATTAGGTCCTGCAACTTCTGGAGTAAAAGGTATGTTTAGTAAATAATCTGGATTGTTGCCTAGTTCTTCCGAACGTTCGAACCAGTCGTTTTCGCTCAGGTTGCCTGTTGAAGCAAAGTCAATTACTGCATGCTGTGTAATAGCAGACAACGGAGTTCCGCCTTCGTACCCAACTGCTTTGTATTTGTTATTGCGACTTGTATTACCTGTACCTGCCCAAACTCTAAAACCATTAATTCTAATATCGTCAAATAGTGAGTTAGAGATGCTATTGTTGATCGGGCCAGTTAACATTCCACTAGTACCTAGCACAGTATTTTCACCAAATGCAACACCATGGGATAGTGTAGTAAATTTACAATTTTCCCAGTCGTTATCTATAATGTCATTGTCTGATCTAATAGCTGTTGAATAATTAGAAATAGTAACATTATTAAACTTATTTGAATGACAGGTAACTGCTGTGCTATAACTATTAAGTTCTATAGCATTATCAAGTACTGCTGGAGTTGTTTCGAATGTCCAGGTACCTACAAGTTTTAGATCTCTAAATACACTAGATGCACAACTTTGCAATAGCAATGCTTGTCTTGCTGCTCGTGTATCGATTGTTAATCCTGAAATTTCTATATTTTGAGATTGGTTAATAGTGTCAATACCAACGTTAGTATAATTGCCTATTGTACTTAACCCGCTTACTGTTTCGAATGCAGGCAACGCTGCTGTTTGTCTAATGATAGTTTTATCTATGCCGGCACCGCGCAGTGTTACAAACGGTGGCAAATATATTGTATTGCTAATTACATAGACACCTGGTTCCAGTATTAGTATTACTCTGCTTTGTTCAGTTAAATTTGCTGGGTTTAGATATAATTGATCGATTGCTCGTTGTAATTCTAATGTTTGATCATTGCCGTTGCCTGTTGCACCGAACGAACGAACACTTACTATATCATCAAGCCTCTCTTGTAATGATCTTTTAATTGGATCGTTTGGAGTTGGTCCAGTAGTAACGTATAGCTGATCGCTTTTATAAGAGTAACTGTCGGCATATTGAAACAAGTCAGTATGCTCACTAAGTAATAATGTATTACCTACGTAAGGAGCACCTTCAGCAACACTGCCGTTGCCTACATATAACTCTTGTGAATCAACAGCCCAGCCCAACTCACCGCTTGCTAATTGAGGTAAGCCTGAGCCTTGATTTTTACGACCTCTACGGATCTGAATTCTTGAAATTGATACGACTGCCACGTAATTCTCCTAAACGGTATATTAAACATATTTATCGTTTAGGAGAAGTGTTTTAGGCTAGCTGTTCGTAGTATTGATACACTCTGTTATACCACTCGTTTCGCCACTCGTCGTATTCATGTGGCCAAAGATCAAACTGCTGATAAGTTTCTCCACCTAGCACCATTGGATCATCGCCACGGCTGCACATAAACACATGTCCTTCACGAATGTCTGTACCGTATACAGCATTGTGTGCTTCAGCATATGCAACTAACTGCAAGTAATAGTCCTGTACCCATTCAAGTTTCTTAGGCTTGTTAGTCTGTTTAAAGTCCATAATACAAGGTTGACCTTTGTACTGTCCTACTAAGTCAGTAGTGCCTGCGTACATTTGCGGTACGTAAAGAGCAACTTCACTGCCCCAAATTTCATCAACATCAGCTAGTGCTTGATTTCGAATTTCTTCAGCCATTCGATGTGCTTTGATTGCAAACGGATTACTGCCAGGAGTAGGCCATTCACCAAACTCGATATAGTCTTCAAGATACTTGTGCATCCTAGTGCCTACACCAGCAGCTTCGGTTGTAATTTCACGGGCTTTAGTTTCGCCTACACGTTTGCGCCAAGCAATAAGATGCGTTTTATCTTTAGTTGCATCTAAGATGGTTGTAACACTTGCTACAGCATTTCCGTCAGGAGTAGCATATAATCGCTTACCATTGACTTCTTTGCGTGAAAGCGGAGTATAATCAAACTTATTAATTATCAGACTCATCGCGTACCTCCCTGATTGGGATAATGTTTTCTGCTTCCCATGCTTCTTGACCGAAAGGATCATTGTTCATAAAATAAGGACTAACTTCTGAAAAAGGATCATCGAATCCTTGTACGCTTGTTACTTCTGGAACTAAATTGAGCATCATGTTTTCGATACCGTATTTTAAAGTTTCTGTAGATCCGGCGCAGCCTGAGCATGCGCCGCTCATCTCTAATGTAAGTACGCCGTCTGCAAAGTCATTATAGTTAACTTGGCCCCCATGCTGTGCTACTGCGGGTGCAACATACTCGTTAAGCACTTCTACAATGTGCTTTACAATATCTTCGTGTGTACGTTCGGTCATAAAAAAACTCCTATTAGTGTTTATAATAACATCTAATAGGAGCGCTGTCAAGTATTAATTTTAAAGTTTTGCACCTACATCAGTTGCACTTTTTGCCATATTACTTACTGCATTTGCATCTGCGGCGGTAGCTGCGGCGCCGTCTGTTGCTGCGGCATCTACATCGTCCATTTCACTTTGTTTAAGTTCGATCTTTTCTTTATCAAAGTTAGTAACTAATGCTTTTAGTCTAGGATCAGAATCATATGCTGCTTTAAATACATCAAAAGTAAATTGTCCTTTACCCTGGTTCTGCATGTATTTGTCTAGCTTCTTCATAGATAAAGCGGCCACACCGGCCGCTTTTTGTTGTCTTAAAAGAGTAAAGATAGTTTCAGAATCTATTGATTCGATTACTTTAGCTTTTTTTTTGAGTGCTGTACAGATTCACGCTTTTCACGACCAGCTTCTTCTTCTCCGCCAGTTGCAGGTTCAGCAGCAGCAAATTCGTCTTCAACAGGAACTTCTTCTGCAGGCATTTCGCCATCTACTGTTGGCTCCATTGCTGGCTCTTCTTCTGCACCCATTGTTTCAGGAGCAGCAGCACTTTCGCCTGTAATTAAACCAACACCGCCTGTTAGTGCAACACGAGTTGTTTCCATTGCTGCATATAGAGATTCAAGTGCTGGCTTAACTGCATTAACAAATGCTTCTGACTGTTCGCTGCCCATTTCATCACGGATAGCATCAGCTAATTCTAGCATTGATTCAGTTTGCATTTCAGCAGTGTCTTCCATCCAACCAGTTAAACGGTCAACCATATCTTTAGCTGCCATTACTAGCTCAGCTGCGTCTTCTGCACCTTCATTAACTTGCTCAATAGCTTCGTCAATTGCGTCTGTAATGTTTTCATTGCGCTCTGCAATTGCTGCGTTTAGAACATCAAGAAACAATTTATTCTTTTGATGCTTGCTACTTAGTGCAGAATCAAAGCTCTCTGTAGTTTCATTTTGACTTAATGTAGTACGTAGCTTATTACGAGCATCCTGAAGTTGCTCCGTAGTAAACTGATCTACATTGATCTTAGTGCCAAACTTTTTAGCTAGGCTTTCATTTAGTTTTGCTGCTGTTGCAGGCTTTGAAAATTCTCTGATGTTCATTATCAACTCTTCCTAATGGATATCTTATAATATATTTATCTTTAACAGTATATAAATCGGTCTAGATCTTTACGCAATTCAGCAGATTTTGCAATAGAAATATCTAACCGTATTCGTCTAATATCTTTTATATCGTTGTTTAAAGACTTTTTAATCATATGTTTGTAAAACAATGCATCATTATAATGCTTGCTTAATGTATTGTCAATTGATAATACTTTGTTTGTAATATCGTTGTTCAATGCTAAGTTTTTTGCGATAGCAACTGCTGTGCTTTTAAATTGTGTACGAGCCACTTGCTTGTTTTCTACACTGTTATATATAAGAAATCCTTTTGAGCTTTCTCTAATAACAAATTGTTTTATACGTATGCTTTTACCTTTAGCATAAGGAATTGCAGCATCTTCTAGTCCTCGATTAACGATCTCTTCTAGATCTTTAATTATAGATTCAGTTATCATTTTTTGCCACCATAACAATTCCATTTTGCATAACTTTACTTATAAGGCTCTTGCGAATTAATCCCGCGATAATGACTTGGTCGCGTTCTGGAAATGATGATAGTGGCGCGAGTCCGTTGAAAGTTTCCAAGAGGTTCTTTTCCTCATTGGTTGTGAATATTTCAAAACTTTTTAACAGCTCGTTAATTTTCATTATAGTTTTACTGTTACGTTATCGCCTGGCTTAATGCCTCGATCAACAGTACCTTTTGTTTTTGTATCTAGTGTTAAATTGCCGCGTTCGTCTTTTGCAATAGCACCCGGCTTCATCGGATCTTTAGGAACAGTTGTGCGTATCTTAGTTTTTGGATCAATAAGAGTTGTTTCTTTTTCGTCATCTTTTTCAATTTGTAAGACTTGGTTACCCATCTCACTAAGTATTTCACTCATTTTCATATTCTTTTTCCTTTTGACCCTTTGCGCTTCTTCGGGCGTAATGTTTTACTGCGTCCTATATTTAACGATTTTAAACGTATGCTTGATGGATTAGTTCTTTTAGTGCGAGAACTTTTAATACTTAATGCTTTGCCCTTTTTGCGCCTAGTAGTTTTGAGTGTCTGCGCTGCTCTAACATTTTTAGCTGCGGTACAGGTACTAGGTTTAGCAACAATACGACCTTTGCGAGATCCACTAGTGCAACGATATTTACGTACGGTTTTATTTCCACTTTTACCTAAAATGGTCATAACACCTTCATCTACGAATAACTCACGCAATAACATATTATCGCCTCTTAGTCTTATTCATAGCTTGCACTCGCTTGCTAGCTGGATTAATACGTTTTGTTTTTTTAGCCTTACGAGCTAATCTGTTACCTAATCTAGCTTTAGTTTTCTTTAACGTTTGACGCTTCTTAATATCAGGAGCAGCAAAGCATTGAGCCATTTTAGCAACGATACGATTTTTACGGCGCCCAGAACTACAGCGATACTTGCGTACCACTTTCTTTCCAGAACGTGCCCAAGTAAGGCCTTCTTCTAAATCTTGTTCTTGATTATATAACTCGCGTAATAACATATAGTTATTTATCGCGACATTACGGGTTCATTAATATAACGATAACGATGGATAATAAACTAGCAACGACTGTGCCAGCTGTGCCGATAAGCACTTTGGTAATTGACTTCTGTCCTTCAAGCATATCATCATGAATAGTGTCAATCTTTTCTTCTACTTTGGAGAGGCGCCCTTCTAATGATTCATAGCGTATTGCGCATAAATCAACGTGTGCTTCTAGATTCGTTTTTTCTAATTCAGTAGTGGCGTTGGCCATCTTATTCTCCGTAAGTAAGTAAACTCTTGCGTTAGCCTTTGGGTATATTTTAAGATGTGCCTGGTAGTTTTTAAGCTACAGTATTATTTATCTGTTAGTTCAAAAAATATATTGTTTATAGTAGGAGATCGGGTAATGAATGAAGCTGTTTCAAACTGGGCAGTTTCTTTTAGATTAGTTATAACAGGTACATGTTCGAAGTCTGTTATCATCATGTCAACATTTATTGCATCTTCGTATTCAATATCAAATTCGAAAGTCCATATAGTATGCTTGCCTTTATACTCAGTTCCTAGATTAAGTGATTTAGGTATTGCTTCTGATGTAACTGGAGATCTAGTATAACTTGGATTGACTCTAAGCCCGATTGTTTGTAATACAGTCAAGAAATTCTGTTGTTGACGTACACTAAACACTTCGTCACCACGACGAGCGTTAGTTTCGGTAATGTCAACAAGCGTGTGTAATTTAAATCTCATACTGTATTTACAGTCATAAAAAAAGGGCCCACTTAAAAGTGAGCCCAGTGTGCCATTACAGCACGGTTCCTAAGGTAGTTAGGATTATTCGAAAGTTGCGATAACTGTTACAGTAGTAGCAGCAGTGTATGAACCTGCTGTTCCTTCTGGAGCAACGCCACCTTGTAGTGCAACGTGTACTGTGTCTGCAAGTGCAGTTACGCCAGCGACTGTTGCGCCAGGGTAAAATACGTCATCTACTGTTACACCAGTTGTTAGTGCTTGAATTGCTGAGTCTAGTTCAGCTTGTGTTTGTCCGCTGTTAACGATTGTGCAGATGCGTGTTACTGAGCCTAAGCCGTTCTTAGCGCGAACTGCTGCGTTTGTGTTTGCTACTGTTGCCATTTTATATTCTCCTATGATCTAATGGCAAGTTAGATTCTCTTCTAACTTGTGTATTATTATTTATCATCTACAGACAAATAATAACGTTATCGACCTTTTTTTGCTCTATTATGTAATGCTCTTAGCTGTTGTACATATGCAGGTCCTGCTTGTACAATATCATCAAGGAGTTCAACTGCTGGCTTGTATGCTGCCAACATGTTTGAGCTTGCTGCATTGCCGTTCTTAGTTTGATCTAAGAACTTTTTAGTTAATGCTAAATTCTTGTCGCCTACTAGATATCTATACAGTGATAAGTTTTCACGGCGTGTGTTAATGTCCGGAACAGATACTGTAGGTTCTGGATCAACAACACTTGCTGTTTCCATGTTCTTGATAGCAGCCCATTTCTCAAAGTCTTCAATGATGTCTGAACTGCGTAGTTTGGCACGGACTGCAAATATAAGACGGGTAGCAATCAATCGCTTGTCTTGTCTGTTTTGTTTAGCCCAGTCCATTACTGCTCTGCGCACTGCTTTATAGTCAGCATTGGTTACATTAATTGCCGACTCTATTCTAAGAAACATACTCGAAACTGATGTAGGCTCAGTGCCGTTTGCTAAACTTCTAATGTATCTATTAATATCTGCTGTAGGCAAATTAGTTTTTTGTTTTAACAATGCTGCTGCTTCTGGATCTTTGAGCTTTGCTTGTGCGCCTGCATCACCTACTAAAAAGTAAATGAAGTTGTACAAGTCAGTGCCCATAATTCGATAGTACTTGAATGTTTCAAACCCTGAAGTTTTCTTTGCGTATCGTTCTACATAACTTTTAAAGTCTGGAAACTGTCTCATAGTTTCCAAAGCCAACAGCGTTAAATACATTCTTTCGCCGCAATCAGTATATGTTAACTTCTGTGAGTTACCATTATCTTTGGTCATGCGTGACTCATGTAATTCCTGCAGGAATGAGAATTTAGATTCAGCAGGCGTTATATCATGCCCGCCTTCCATTGCTGCCCATTCTGCCGCTGTATACTTGTCAGTCATTATTAATATTCTTCTGGCTCTTCGTCTGGAACATCGGCGCCTTTGCGTACAGGCCCTGCTGACTTTAATTGTGCTTGTGCCTTGTGTAGCAATCCTTGAATTGTCTTTGGATCTAGTCCAGTTTTCTTAACTACATCTTGCAAGTTTTTAGGACCAAATGCTGCGCCAAACTGCGTTAAAGTGTCGCCTAGCTTGCTCATGCTGTTTGACTCTTCGTCGTCTTTGTTGCTAATTGCCATGTCCATTAGTGTGCGGCCAATTTCTGACAATTGACGTTGCTGTGCTGTCATTTCAACTTCAGCAACTGGTGCTGTTACTTCATTAATTTTCATTTTAGTTTCCTTATCTTGTAGCAGCGCGGTTAGCTGCTGAGAATGTAGAGCGAGGCACAAGTTTAATATCGCCGCCCGGGTGTGCTAGTACATAGCCTTCACCGC
>Ga0255752_10003628_pt1 | contig 15981 bp, 26 predicted proteins | sample 011ome_25_FD_179952 | JGI IMG/M metagenome (GOLD analysis project Ga0255752, IMG submission 179952) | Coastal salt marsh microbial communities from the Groves Creek Marsh, Skidaway Island, Georgia - 011512CT metaG (version 2) | ecosystem: Environmental > Aquatic > Marine > Intertidal zone >... | reverse complement strand
TAACTGACATGATTGTTTGTGGATATTCACTTATCTCCTCTCTCTCCAGAGCAACGTGTCAGGAGAGTCAAGCGTCCTTTACATATTGGCTCTCCACCTAATGCTTAACCTAGATAACATTAAATCATTTGACGCTTTATCAAGAGATGAGCAGGTAGAAGCACTTACTCTTATTGATAAATGGAAAAACCTGAACGCAAGAGACAGATGTAGAGATGATTTTCTAGAATTTGTAAAATTTCATTGGGAAGGCTTTATTATGGGCAGGCATCACAAGATTCTTGCAGAAAAGCTAAACCGCATTGCACAAGGCAAGTGCAAGCGACTTATGGTTATGTTACCTCCTAGGCACTCAAAATCAGAATTTGCATCAACCTACTTTCCTGCATGGATGATGGGTTTAAATCCAAGTTTAAAAATTATACAAGCAACTCACACCGCTGAACTAGCAGTAAGATTCGGTAGAAGAGTGCGTAATATTATAGATAGTGAAGAGTATCAGACTATTTTTCCTGATATAAACCTATCAGGCGACAACAAATCAGCAGGAAGATGGACTACAGACGATGGTGGAGAGGCTTTCTACTCAGGCGTTGGTGGTGCTATTACAGGTCGTGGTGCTGATTTATTGATTATTGACGACCCACATTCAGAGCAAGACGCTATGTCACCTACTGCTATGGATGCTGCATGGGAGTGGTATACCTCAGGACCTAGACAAAGGTTACAGCCCGGAGGAACTATAGTCTTGGTTATGACAAGATGGAGTACCAAAGACTTAGCAGGTAGATTGTTAAAAAGACAATCAGAAACACACGCTGACCAATGGGAAGTTGTTGAGTTTCCTGCAATTATGCCTGATTCTGAAGAACCTTTATGGTCAGAGTTTTGGAAGAAAGAAGAATTACTATCAGTCAAAGCTTCTTTGCCTGTAAGCAAATGGAACGCACAATGGATGCAGAATCCAACGGCTGAAAGTGGTTCTATTGTAAAAAGAGAATGGTGGAACACATGGGAAAAAGAAGGCATACCAAACTGTCAATGTATTATACAAAGCTACGATACAGCTTTTAGTGCAAAAGAAACAGCTGACTATTCTGCTATTACTACATGGGGTATTTTTGACCCTGAAGACGGCAGCGAAAGTGCAATAATCTTATTGGATGCAAGCAGACACAGAGTAGACTTTCCTGAATTAAAAAATATTGCATCTGAAGAATACAAATATTGGGAACCTGATATTGTGTTGATTGAAGCAAAAGCTAGTGGTACACCACTAACACAAGAATTAAGAAAGATTGGTATACCTGTACAAGCATACTCACCAAGCAGAGGACAAGACAAGGTTGCAAGAATGAACTCTATTGCACCTATGTTTGAAAGTGGTATGGTATATGCTACAGAAGATGCTTTTGCAGAAGAAGTTATAGAAGAGCTTGCTGCTTTTCCGTTTGGTGAAAATGACGACTTTTGCGATTCAACCACTATGGCTATGATGAGAATAAGGCAAGGTGGCTTAATAGACCTAGACAGCGACTATCAAGATGATATGTCTGTAGATAGAAAGGCATTAACATATTATTAATTTTATGGATATAATAATTTACTGTGATTGAGAATAAAGGTAAAAACGAAAGATTTAGCAAGAACAAAATGTTTTTGCAAAATTTTCATAATGATGTTTTAAAAAAAGGTAAACAGGGCAAAGAAGGCAAAGATACAGTTACAATGAAAATAGTATCTGTCGGAGATGCACCTGATAAACACTATCTTTTACCTGCTTTTGACCCTCAAACAGGTGAAGTATTGACTGACAATAATAAAATTTTAGACAAGTATAGACCCTTAATAGAATCAGGGGTTATACAAAGTTATAAAAATCCTGTGGAAGCAGAAAAAGACAGGGAAATTATGTATAAACAAATTATAGGTGTAAAATAAAAAAATGGTTACAGAAAGAAGACTCGGAACAGAAGATAATCCAGACATAATAGACCAAAGCAAGTCTGTAAACGTGCCTGCAGAAGAATTATCTATAGATGCACCTGAACAAACATTTGAAGAATCAATGATTGATGCTATGGAAATAACCATAGGTGATGACGAGATTTCTTTTGATGAGCCTAAAGAAGAAATACAAGCAGATATACCGTTTGACGCAAACTTGGTTGAATATCTTGACGATTCTATTCTTGGCTCACTATCTAATAAATTAATAAATTCAGTAGAGAACGACAAAGAATCAAGAAAAGAGTGGGAAAAAACCTATACTGACGGCTTAAAATATCTAGGTATGAGGTTTGACGAGCAAAGAAGTCAGCCCTTTGAAGGCTCTAGTGGGGTTATACATCCAATACTTTCAGAAGCTGTAACACAGTTTCAAGCACAAGCATATAAAGAATTATTACCAGCACAAGGTCCAATCAAAACACAGGTTGTCGGTCAAAGAGACATGAACACAGAAATGCAAGCTGAAAGAGTTTGTGAGTTTATGAATTATTACATCATGAACGAAATGCCTGAATATGACCCTGATTTAGACCAATTATTGTTCTATCTACCACTTTCAGGTAGTGCATTTAAAAAGGTTTATTACGATGCAGCCAAAAACAGACCTGTATCTAAGTTTATACCTGCAGAAGATTTATTGGTGCCTTACAACGCAACCGACTTGTTATCAGCTGAAAGAGTGACTCATGTTGTTTCTATGAGCAATAACGAAGTAAGAAAAATGCAACTTTCTGGCTTTTATGCAGATATTGACCTAAACGATAGTGAACAAATCATTCGTGACAGTATTGATAAAGAAATAGACAAAATACAGGGTGTAGAGCCTGATTATAGTGATGACGAGCAAAGAAAACTTTATGAAATACATACAGTAGAAGATATTGAAGGCTTTGAAGACGTTGATGAAATGGGTGAAACCACAGGTTTAAAACTACCTTATATCATTACTGTAGACGACTCTACACAGCAAATTTTATCTATAAGAAGAAACTACAACCCTGAAGACCCATTAAGAAACAAAATTAATTATTTTGTTCAATATAAGTTTTTACCGGGACTAGGTTTTTATGGTCTTGGCTTATCACACATGATTGGTGGTTTGTCTAAAGCTTCAACATCAATACTAAGGCAGCTTATAGATGCAGGTACTTTAAGCAACTTACCTGCAGGATTTAAAGCAAGAGGCATCAGAATTAGAGACGAAGCCTCACCATTACAACCGGGTGAGTTTAGAGACGTAGATGCCCCGGGTGGTGCATTAAGAGATTCTTTAATGCCATTACCTTACAAAGAGCCAAGCAATGTATTGTTTAGCTTACTTGGTTTATTAGTAGATTCAGGCAAAAGATTTGCAGCGATAGCTGATATGAATATTGGTGATGCTAATGCAGCTATGCCTGTAGGTACAACTGTAGCTTTATTAGAAAAAGGCACAAAGGTAATGAGTGCTATACATAAAAGATTACATTATGCACAAAAAAACGAATTTAAAATATTAGCAAGAATATTCCAAGAGTTTTTACCGCCTGTATATCCATACGAAACAGGTAGCGGTCCAAGAGAGGTAAAAGTACAAGACTTTGACCAAAGAATTGATGTAATACCTGTCTCAGACCCAAACATATTCTCAATGAGCCAAAGAGTCATTATGGCTCAGGAACTGCTTACTATGGTGCAATCAGCACCAGAACTGCATGGCCCACAGGGCATATATGAAGCCTATAGAAGAATGTATGCAGCTTTAGGCGTAGATAATATAGAAAGTTTGCTCGTACCACCTGCTGACACGACACCTCAGCCAGTAGATGCAGGTATTGAAAATAGTGGATTATTACAAGGTATTCCACAACAAGCTTTTCCAGAACAAAACCATGAGGCACATGTAGAAGCACATAAAACACTTTTCTTAACGCAAGCAGTAATAATGAACCCACAACTACAGTCGGTAATTATTGCTCATGTTATGCAACACTTACAATTTATGGCTAATCAGATGGCAGAACAACAGTTACCACCTGAAGTGCAACAACAGATACAACAACAAATGCAACAGGCACAACAGCTTGACCCACAAGCACAAGCAGGCCTGCAAAAACAAATACAATCTATTATTGAAAGTTATAGCTCACCAATATTGGCACAATTGTCAGCTGAGTTCTTACAATCAGTACAACCACCGCAACAAGATGACCCACTTGTACAAATAAGACAACAAGAACTTGGCTTGCGTGATAAAGAAATAGAAATGAAAAACCAACAGTTTATGGCTAAAGAAGAACAAGATGCCATGGAAAAAGGTGCTGAGTTACAATTACAACAACAAAAAGCTGACCAACAGGCTATGATTGGCAATGAGAAAAATGAAATTGCCAAACAAAGATTGCAACAACAGGCAGAGTTAAAATTAGTAGATTTACAAGCGAGGATGAATAAATGACAAGTTCAATTAACGAAAAGATAGTAGAGCAGATTAAACAGAAAAAAGCTGAAGCTAAAATGGTTGAAATGCAAGAACAGGTAGTAGAGCCAAAAAGAGCTAGAGATGACAAAGGTCATTATGTAGCAGATGATTTATCTACACCTGACGTAAACGAAGCATGGGAAGGTGGTAAAGCACCTAAGAAAAAAGCAAAAAAAGCTGTTGCTAAGAAAAAAACAGTAGCAAAGAAAAAAACGGTTGCTAAGAAAAAAGCAGTCAAAAAATCTAAATAAGGAGCAAGTATGAAAGCAAAAACTTCCATAAAGATTAAAGGTCAAGGAAGCATTGCCCTGTCACAACCAAAAAAGGTGAAAGTTGATACAGCACACAAACCGGGTTATGGCAAAGGCGTAAGCAGAGGTAAAGGAGCTGCTTTGCGAGGCAACAAATTCAACGGCGTATTTTAAATTAAATGGATAAGTATGATTTAATTCATGCTCTCCGTAAAAGTTTAAACGAAAGAGAGGAGCAAATTAAGGATATCTTGATGTCAGGTGGCATCAAAGATATGGAGAAATACCAATTTTTAATGGGTGAAATATCTGCATTATCCTATATTCATGATAAGATAAAAGAACACTTACATGAAAAAGGAGATTTTGATGAGTAGTGATGTAAAAACTGAGGTTAATGAAGATACTATTAATCTTGATAAAGCTTTTGTTGAAGAGGACAACAGAGTTTTAGACCCCACCCTATTAGATAAAAGTATTCTTGAAAGGATGCCTCAACCTACCGGGTGGCGACTTTTGGTATTACCTTATAAAGGTAAAGGCGTATCAGAAGGCGGTATTCAATTGGTTAAGGAAACCATAGATAGAGAAACCCTAGCGACTGTTGTTGCTTATGTAGTAGCCATGGGTCCTGATTGTTACAAAGACACAAAAAGGTTTGTAAAGCCTTGGTGTGAAAAAGGACAGTGGATATTAATAGGTAGATATGCAGGCTCTAGGTTTAGGTTGGCTGATGAAAGCGAAGTCAGAATTATTAATGATGACGAGGTTATAGCCACAATTTTAGACCCTGATGACATTGTTTCAGTATAAGGAGAATATATATGAACGAAATGAATAATGAAAATCAAGTCGAAACAGAAGAAATAGTTGTAGATGTAGAAGATACACCTGTAGCTGAAGAACCTGTGGTTGAAACCGACTCAGGCGGTGACGATGAACTTGATAAATACACTAAAGGTGTATCAAAACGAATAAATAAACTTAACGACAAAATACGACAAGCAGAACAAAGAGCTGCAGAGTATGAGTCTAAGTATACGCAGTTATCCAATGAATATAACACGGTGAAGCAAAGAGCTAGTGTTTTAGACAAAAGTTATACTGAAGAGTATGAGAATCGTGTTAGGTCGCAAAGACAACAAGCAGAAGATTTGTATAGAAAAGCAAGAGAGACTAATGACCCTGAATTAGAGGTTAAAAGTGTTGAACTGCTTAATAAAGTTTCTTTAGAAGAAGAAAGGGTTAGATTAGCCAAAGTTCAGCTAGAAAACCAACAACAACAAACATTCACAAATTCAGCACGAACTGTACAAAATGTGCAACAAGAAGTGTATGATAAACCTAAGCCTGATTCTAAAGCAGTTGAATGGCAAAAAAATAATGACTGGTTCCAAAAGGATAGAGTCAAAACATACACTGCTATGGGTATTCATGAGGACTTAATAAACGAAGGTTTTGACGGTCATGATGATGAATATTACGAAGAATTAGACAAAAGACTTTTAAAGGTTTATCCTGATATAAGGAATAAACCTGAAGGCGTATCAAAAGATACCAACTCAACTGTGCAAAGAGTTGCTTCTGCTTCCTCTGGAAGTCGCCAAGGAACACAAGGGAAGAAAAGCGGTATTAAAATTAATTCTAACCACGCTTCCGTAAAGAGTAACTTAAAACCTTACGGAATGTCACAAGAAGAGTGGCTTAAAAGAGTCGGTAAAGAAATAGTTAAACTTGAAGGAGCTAAATAATGGACATAGATGCAATTGAAAATACAACACGCCAATCTCGTGATGACGAGCAACACGATAAAAACGCTAGAAGAAAACCATGGCAACCAGCAAGGATGCTTGAAACTCCGCCTGCTCCAGAGGGATATCAATACCGATGGATTAGGTCAGAGTATGTAGGTGTAGAAGATAGAAACAATGTTTCTGCTAGAATGAGAGAAGGATGGGAGTTTGTCAGACAAGACGAAATACCTGATTTCCCTTTACCTACAATCGAGCATGGAAGACATGCAGGTGTCATTTCAGTAGGTGGTTTGATATTAGCAAAAATACCACAAGAAACTGTTGCTGAAAGAAACGAGCATTACAAACAAAAGAATGTTCAACAGAACGAAGCACTAGACAATACTATGTTTAACGAAGTTCAAGGCAACAATAGATATGTGAAGTATGATTCTAATAGAAAATCGAATGTATCATTTGGAAAAAAAAGGTAGGATAAACTATGGCGAATAAAGACGCTTCATTTGGTCTAAAGCCTGTAAGAATGATGGGTGGCTCACCCTATTCAGGCGGACAAAGCCGTTATAGAATAGCAGCAAACTACGGAACAAGTATTTTTCAAGGCGACCTAGTAATGCAAGTTACTGGTGGTACTGTTGAAATTCACGCAGATGGCGGTACAGTTCCTATAGTTGGCGTATTCAATGGCTGTATGTACACAGACCCAACAACATCAGAGCAAGTATTTAGTAATTATTACCCTGCAAGCACTAATGCTTCAGACATAATTGCTTTTATACATGATGACCCTAATACGGTCTTCGAGATTCAAGCAGACGACACTTTCCCAGTGGCTGATTTGTTTGGTAATTTTGATATTGTCTACACAAACTCAGGTAGCACCTATACAGGTATTTCAGGAGCAGAATTAGACGTAACAACAGGTGCAACTTCAACAAATTTGCCTCTGAAAGCTATTGACATTAGTCAAGACCCTGATAACTCAGACGTTGCTTCAGCAAATACTAATGTTTTAGTTGTTATTCAAAATCACATAAGCGGCGTAAAAGGTGCCGGCTTAGCATAAGGAGTAATTAGATGGCGATAAGTAGAGCCCAATTGGCGAAAGAACTTGAACCGGGTCTAAATGCACTTTTTGGACTTGAATATGACGAAAACAATGAAGAATACAAAGAGATTTATTCTATAGAAGACTCAGATAGAGCTTTTGAAGAAGAAGTCCTTGTAGTTGGATTTGGTGCAGCTCCTGTCAAGGAAGAAGGTGCAGGTGTTAGCTTTGATAACGCTTCAGAAGGATATACAGCAAGATATACACACGAAACTGTGGCACTTGCTTTCTCATTAACTGAAGAAGCTATTGAAGATAATCTCTATGACCAACTCGGTAGAAGATACACAAAAGCATTGGCACGTTCAATGCAACACACCAAAGAAGTAAAAGGTGCTAACGTATTAAACAATGCGTTTGATGCAAACTTTGCTATTGGTGACGGACAGCAATTAATTTCCACAGCACACCCATTAGCAGGTGGTGGAACAGCTAGAAATAGAGCTACAACAATGGCTGACCTAAATGAAACTTCTTTAGAAGATAACATTATTGATATATCAACATTTGTTGACGACAGAAACCTAACTATTGCAGTTAGACCTGACAAATTAATAATTCCACCACAATTATCATTTATTGCGGATAGATTATTAAATACACCGGGTAGAGTTGGAACAGCAGACAATGATATCAACTCAATAAGAAATCAGTCTTCTATACCAAATGGTTATAGTGTTAACCACTATCTAAATGACCCAGATGCATATTTCATTATGACATCGGTTAATGCAGATGGAGAAGGTCTAAAAATGTTCAACAGAACAGGAATGGAAACTTCTATGGAACCTGAATTTTCAACAGGTAACATCAGGTATAGAGCTAGAGAAAGATACTCATTTGGTGTATCTAACTGGCGTGGAGTTTTTGGCTCACAAGGAGCTTAAGGTTCTTCAAACCAATAAAGGGAGCATTAGCTCCCTTTTTTTATTGGATAAACTGATATACAATCAAAAGACTAGGATTAATTAACTTGTTTTACCAACTGACCTAGCAGACAAGCCAAGATGGTAAGACTTATTTCCTTAGGAGGAAATTATGGCAAAATCGACATTTTCAGGTCCAGTCAAGTCATTGGCAGGATTTATTACAGCAGGTGTCAATAGTAGTGTTAGCTTAACAGCAGATACAACATTAACTGTTGATGCTCATGCAGGAAAAATTTTATTATGTAACGATGCAGACGGTAAATTTACTTTACCTTCAATTGTTACAACAACACCAAGCGACCCAACAGACCCTAATCAGGCTAATAATATTGGTGCTTCTTTCTATTTCTATATAGAAACAGCAGCAACTGATTTAGATATTAAAACTGATGGTACTGATAAGTTTAAAGGTGCTGTAATTGTCGCTGTAGACGATGGTGCTAAAAAAGCTTTTGTACCAAGTGCTGATAACGATGTTATGACACTAAATGGCTCTACAAAAGGTGGTATTGTTGGTAGTGTTGTTCAAGTAACAGCTATTGATGCAGCTACTTATCTTGTTCATGATTCATTATTAATTGGTTCAGGAACAATAGTAACACCATTTGCTGACGCATAAGGAGTAAATCATGGCAGACGCAGTAACCTCACAAACAATTCAGGATGGCAATAATACAGCTATCCTGAAGTTTACAAACGTATCAGATGGCACAGGTGAAAGTGCTGTCAAAAAGGTTGATGTATCGGCTTTGGAACCAAATAGTAACGGTGACGTATGCACCTCTGTCTCAGTAGCTCGTATTTATTGGGCTACTAGAGGCATGGGTGTAAATATAGAATTTGATGCGACATCGAATGTTTTATTAACTGGTTTACCTGCAGATAGTACAGGTGATGAATATTATGACTTGTTTACAGGCATACCGAATAATGCAGGTAGTGGTGTGACAGGTGATATTGATTTCACAACTGTAGGACACTCAAGCGGTGATACTTATTCAATCATATTGGTTTTGAATAAGAATTATTAGTAGGCATTTGTAAATATGGCTCGTGAAGTTTCATCGATATCAAGAGTAGGAACAAGCGAGCCTTTTGAATTACAGATAGCAAGAGGTCAAATTGCTTTTCATAAAAGCATATTTAAATTTGGATTTAATCCAGACATAGATGATTCTTTAGAAACAATATGGGCCCAAGGCGGTTTATATTCGTATTTAAGCACAGCTACAACTTTATATATATCTAGCTCGTCTACAGCCGATGATGCTGCAGGAACAGGTGCAAGAACAGCAACCGTTTCAGGTCTTGATGCAAATTACGATGAAGTTTCAGTCACCGTTGATTTAGACGGACAAAACGGAGTTCAGTTAGGAGACGCTTCTAATTGGATTAGGGTAAATAGAATAACTGTAAATACCGCAGGTAGTGGCGGTCAAAACGCTGGAGTAATTTACGTTGGTGATGAAGCAACTCCTTCAAGTGGTGTACCAAGCAATAAATACGCAACTGTAGCTATAGGTGATAACCAAACACTTATGGCTTTATGGACAGTACCAAGAGGTTATACTGCATTTATCACACAATCAGATGTTACTGTTGCCACAACACAAAACAATAAATATGCAACAGTTCATTTTGTTGCGAGAGAAAATGGCGGTGTTTTTCAGGTAAAAGACAAATTTGTAAAAGCAGAAAGTTCACATAATCAACAATATGACATACCTTTAAAGTTTGAAGAAAAAACAGACTTAGAATTTAGATGTATAGGAGATAGTGCAGGAGCTGATATAGCAATATCAGCTGGTATAGATATTATTTATATACAAAATAGGCCGTACCCAGAATAATTATGGCAGAGAAGAAAAAAAGAAAAGCTAAAAACATACCAAGAACTACCAAGGGTAAGGGTGCAAATTACCGTCCTACTAAAAAGGGTGCTGGTATGACCAAAAAGGGTGTTAAGGCATATAGAAAGGCTAACCCCGGGTCAAAACTCAAAACAGCCGTTACAGGCAAAGTTAAAAAAGGTAGCAAGGCCGCAAAAAGGCGTAAGTCTTATTGTGCAAGGTCACTTGGACAATTAAAGCGTAGCTCTGCTAAAACAAGAAATAATCCTAATTCAAGAATTAGACAAGCAAGAAGAAGGTGGAAGTGTTAAATGCCATTAGCTAAAGGTAAAAGTAAAAAAGCTATAAGCAAAAACATCGGTTTACTGAGAAAAGAAGGTAAGCCAAGAAACCAAGCTATTGCTATTGCACTAAGCAAAGCAAAAAAAAGAAGAAGAAAGAAAACGAGGTAATCATGGCTAAATCAAAAACACCAGATAACGTAGCAAATCCATCCCTATACGCAAAAGCTAAGGCCAAAGCTAAGGCAAAGTTTGATGTATATCCTTCAGCTTACGCAAATGCTTATATGGTTAGTGAATACAAAAAAATGGGTGGCAAATATAAAGGTGCAAAAAAGGCTGCTACAGGCGGTATTATTGAAAAAGGTAATGGTGGTTTTATAGCAAGAGGATGTGGTGCTGTAATGGAGCCTAGAAGAAAGGTCACCAAAATGCGTGGTAGATAATGGGTTTAGGTAAGTGGTTTTCTGAAGAATGGGTTGACATAGGTTCGCCTAAAAAAGGTGGAGGCTACGAAAAATGCGGTAGAAAAAAAGCCAAAGGTTCTAAAAGAAAATATCCAAAATGTGTACCAAAGGCTACCGCAAACCGCATGTCTAAAGGTGAAAAGCGTTCAGCTGTAACAAGAAAGAGAGCTAAAAAACAAGGCGTAGGCGGCAAACCTACTAATGTAAAGACCTTTACAAAAAAGAAGTGATAACACAAAAATTAGTAGAACAAGAGGTTCGTGATTGGTCAAAAGAAGTTTTGGAAACAGATGACCCTATATGCCCATACGCAAAAAAAACATGGGAAACAGATAGAGTTGATGTTGTACTATCTAAGTGTGAATATTGGTCTGATTTTGTAGAGATAAGCCAAAGCTTTCCTATAGATAAAGACGTGATTATATACTGTGATTTGAACATGGATATTGATGCATCAAACTTTGACAGCAGAATATCTTTGCTAAATAACTTTTTAAACCCCAATAACTTATGGGTTATGGGTTTCCATCAAGACCATGAAGAAAAGACGGTAGTACCACAAGAGGACTTTGAACCACATTTTGCAGATAGCTATAATATGGTTTTTATGCAAAAATTAGATGAATTAAATAAAGCATCTGAAAGATTAGAAAAAATAGGTTATTATAAGAATTGGAATCGTGAAGATTACCAGAACATTTTAAATAGAAGGAGCAGATAATGGCTAAATTAAAAGGATTAAAAAAATTAGTAGGCAGTCTATCCAAAAAAGACAAAGCTGAAATAGCCAAATCCATGAAAGAAAGTAACGCTGTCAAAATGGCAGGTGGTGGTGCGGTACCCAAGTCAGGCGTACAAAAATTTATGATGGGTGGCGGTGCTAAATCAGGCGTTAAAAAGTTTGGTAGAGGCGGCATGTCAGGTAAATCAGGCGTTAAAAAGTTAGGTAGAGGCGGAAAGCTTAAGAAGTAAATTATGGCAGTTTCAGGCTCAAAAGACTTTGAATTAGATGTAGCTGATTACATTGAAGAAGCATTTGAACGATGCGGCTTAGAGCTTAGAACGGCTTACGACTTAAGAACTGCAAGAAGAAGTCTTAATTTATTACTTGCTGAGTGGGCAAACCGTGGCTTAAATCAATGGACCATACAAGAAAAGACGATTGCTATGGTTGAAGGCACAACATCTTATAATGTAGATTCTTCTGTAAGCACAGCAGCTATTGATGTGTTAGATGCTTTTGTAAGACAAACTGTAAACTCTGAAAACTCAGACATACAGATGACAAGGCTTTCAAGAAGCGAATATTCTGCTATACCGAATAAATCTACACAAGGACAGCCACTACAATTTTTTGTAGATAAACAAATATCACCAACAATCAGCGTGTACCCTACACCTGATGAAACAAGCAAATACACAATACATTTAAACGTATTGACAAGAATGGATGACGTAGATGCAGCAACAAATACTTTGCAAATGCCGTTTAGGTTTTATCCTTGTTTGGCCGCAGGTCTTGCATACTACATATCAATAAAGAAAAACCCTGAAAGAACAGGCTTACTAAAACAAATATACGAAGAAGAGTTCCAAAGAGCTTTAGATGCTGATGAAGATAGAGCATCATTAAGAATAACGCCTGATATTTCAAATTACAATATTGCATAATGGCTTTTGCTTCTAACAAAAACGCTTATGGTATTTGCGATAGGTGTGGTTTTAGATACGGCTTAAGAGAACTTCGTAAAGAATGGAACGGTTTAAAAACCTGTCCTGAGTGCTATGAAACCAAACATCCACAACTAGAACCTGTTACTAATGTAGCAGACCCACAAGCAGTAAGAGAACCAAGACCTGATATAAGTGTTTCGCCAACGAGTTTCATTGTATATACTAATTATGACTTAGGTATTATAGGTACTAAGCTAACAATACCTGACAGCATGACAAGTGCTTTAGGTACAGTTACAATAACAACATCATGAGTTTTACATTAGCTACATTAAAAACTGCGATACAAGATTACTTAGAAACAGATGAAACAACATTTGTTAATAATCTAAATACTTTTATTGAACAAGCAGAAGAAAGAATACTTAAAGCAGTACAAATACCTGACCAAAGAAAGAATGTGTCTGGTAATGTTTCGCAAGATAATAGATTTTTAAGCACACCATCGGACTTTCTAGCACCCTTTTCTTTGGCTGTTATAAGTTCTAACAACTATGATTACTTAGATTTAAAGCATAATTCTTTTATTAAAGAGTTTGTTTCTGATACAACAACAAGAGGCAAACCAAGATATTACGCTATATTTGACCAAACAACATTTGAAATAGCTCCTGTTCCTGACGCAAACTATTCTATGGAGCTGCATTACTTGGCTAAACCTGTATCTTTAACTGCAGGTGGTGACTCAGGTACAACATATTTATCAACGGAAGCACCTGACACCCTGTTATACGGTTGTTTATTAGAAGGTGCAATATTTTTAAAACTAGACCCAGCAGATATTGGCTTATACGAAGCTAGATTCAAGGAAGGGTTATTACGACTTAAGAACCTAGGAGAAGGACGAGATACTAGGGATGAGATGAGGTATGATTCACTAAGAACAAACGTAACATAAGTTTCAAATAGAGAGAGAGAAAATGAAACCAATAAAAAAACTTAACGGTAAAACCGTTGCTATTGTTGGACTAGGTAAAAGCTGGTTTGACTATAATATGGCTAAATCGCACAGCGTACATTTTGATGAGGTGTGGGCTATAAACGCAGTAGCTTCTGTAATATTTCACGACAGAGTATTTATGATGGACCCACCAAGCAGGTTCCTAGATACACAAGATGCAGGCGGACAAACCGATTGCATGAAAGAGCTGCTGACAAATCATAACAAGCCAATATATACCTGTGAGAACGATGCAAGGTGTAAAAACCTTGTTGAATATCCAATAGAAGAAATAGTAAAAGCAACCAATTGTCATTATCTAAACAATACTGTGGCTTATGCTGTAGCCTTTGCGTATTGGAACGATGTATCAAACATAAAGTTATTTGGTATAGATTTTACATATAAAAACAATTTATATTTTGCAGAAGCAGGTAGAGCTTGTGTAGAGTTTTGGCTAGTAAAATGCATGGAAAAGGGCATACAGGTAGAAGTAGCATCAAGTAGTTCTTTGCTAGATACTAATATACCGGGACAACAAAGATTATATGGCTACCACAGGCTTGCAGACCCATACATACCTGTAGCAGGTAAAGATGGCATGGAAGTAAAAAAAATGAGTGAACTCAAAGTACAGAAAAAACAAATACTGCCACAAATGGCAGACAGGTATGATAGTCATTTGCAACCACCGGAGCCTGAAAAATGGTAATAAAAATAACACCTGACGGAGTGCCTGAACTTGGCATGGTTGAAGTCGCTACTACTAAGTTTGGCGGTCATCCGCCTGAGTTTTGGGCAGAGCAATTAACGGATAAAATAGTGGGTGTATCAGATGATAACCCAGAACATGTAAAAGCACAGGCTAGAGCCTATAGAGATTTAATTTACGAAGTATGTTTGATATATATTAAAAATGCTATAAAATCTTATAAAGCTACCTTAATTCAGGATTTGTCTGCAGGAGGTAGTGAGGATTTAGCAAAAATAATAAAAGGTATTTAATATGGCAATAACATCTACTCTTACAACAAGCTTTAAAGTAGAGCTTTTGACAGGAACACACAACTTTACTAACTCTAGTGGAGACACCTTTAAGTTAGCTTTGTATACAAGTTCAGCTACCCTAGGTGCTACAACAACAGCTTTTACCACTACAGGTCAAGCTAGTGGCACAAACTATACCTCAGGCGGTTCAAACCTTACTAACGTAACTCCGTCATCTACAGGTACAACTGCTGTAACTGATTTTAGTGACTTAACTTTTAGTACAGCTACAATTACAGCTAGAGGTTGTATGATATATAACTCAAGTGATTCTAATAAATCTGTAGCAACAATTGACTTTGGTGGAGACAAAACATCCACAGCAGGTGACTTTACAATAGTATTTCCAGCAAAAGCGGCGGCAACAGCTATAATAAGAATAGCTTAGAAGATGAAACATGCCGTTTGCAAAGTTTCAATTTAAAGCAGGAATAGATAGAGAGGGAACAAGCTACACCAATGCTGGAGGTTGGTTTGACGGTTCTCTTGTTAGATTTCGTAAAGGTTTTGTAGAAAAAATAGGTGGATGGACAAAGTTCATATCATCTACTTTTGTTGGCACAGCTCGTAATTTATTTCCGTGGATATCTTTAGAGGGAAACAAATATCTTTTTGTTGGCACTCATAAAAAAGCATACATAGTAGAGGGTAACGGTATCAATGATATTACGCCTATTAGAAAAAACACCACCAACAGCGTAACCTTTGCAGCAACTGACGGCTCTGCAACGATAACAGCAACTGATACGGCTCATGGTGCTGTAATAGGTGACTTTGTTACTTTTAGTTCAGCAGTATCGTTAGGTGGGAATATCACAGCAGCAGTGTTAAACCAAGAATATGAGATTGTTTCGGTGCCTACTGCTAACACTTATACCTTTACAGCTACTGCTACTGCTAATAGTAGCGATACAGGTAACGGCGGCAGTGCTACAGATGCAGCTTATCAACTAAATGTTGGCTTAGATTTCTTTGTACAATCAACAGGTTTTGGTTCTGGTAATTGGGGTCAAGGTGCTTACGGTGCATCTACAAGTATTTCATTTACAAACCAATTAAGATTGTGGTCGTCTGATAACTTTGGTGAAGATTTAATACTACACCCTAGAGGCGGTGGTATATTTTATTGGGATGAATCAAGCGGTACAG
>Ga0255752_10003617_pt1 | contig 16017 bp, 16 predicted proteins | sample 011ome_25_FD_179952 | JGI IMG/M metagenome (GOLD analysis project Ga0255752, IMG submission 179952) | Coastal salt marsh microbial communities from the Groves Creek Marsh, Skidaway Island, Georgia - 011512CT metaG (version 2) | ecosystem: Environmental > Aquatic > Marine > Intertidal zone >... | reverse complement strand
GAGTCATTCTCAGATGATGCTCTGAAGCGTCAGCAAATCGCTGAGATGATCCAAGTTAAAATGTCTTACGATATGAAAGTCGTAGGCGCTGACTTGGGTTACCTCTTCGCTGCTGCTGTAGCTTAATTTCTATCGGTAGGGGCTGTAGTGGCCCCTGCCACCTTTCCTGACAAAAGGTAGTATAATGATCCGACAAGAGAATATGCCATTTCAAATAGACCGCCCAGTATTTGTTAAGTACCCATTTCAATCTTGGGGTAGAGTGCTACAGAAGGGTGATGAGTTTAAGTGGAAAGAAATCGGTGTAACTGAAGAGAAGGCACTGATCCTATATAAACAAGGTTTCATTCATCACAATTCTGACTTTGAGATTAAACGTAAGGTTGGTGATGGGCTAGAAGACCTTGATACAGAGGGACTACATGGTCTTGTAGACACCCTTAATGCTAAGGTAAAAGCTAAGACTAAGTCTACCACTGAGTTCGACAGAAAGAAGTGTAAGAAGTCTAAAGTACCCGATAAACAGCGTGGGCTTATTCGTAGCTGGCGTAGAAATTATGGTCACATGGAGACTGATTGATTATGGCTTGGTCGTATGATGCAACGAACTTAGGTACAGCTAGTGCAGCAGAGAGAATAAACTCTGTTCGCTTGCTTGTAGGTGACACTGACACTAACGACCAACAAGTCCAGAATGAAGAGATTACCTTTGCTCTCAATCAGACTAATGATAACGTCTACTACGCTGCTGCATGGGCTGCTAGAACAATAGCTGCACAATACTCTCGTAGAGTTACACAGAACCTCTCAGGGGCACTCAGTGCTGACTACAGCGACTTACAAGATCACTACACTAGCCTAGCGGAAACACTAGAGCATCAAGGTAAGAAATCAGGTGCTGTAGTAGGTATCAAAGCTGGGGGAATTAGCATTGCTATTGTGGACAATGTTCGACAAAATACAGATCGTATTGCACCTTCCTTCCGCAGGGATAGATTCAGAAACCCACCAAGTTATAGTGGCGATGATTACGATTATAACTAAGGGGTAAGCTATGGCATTTACCAGGGGATATAATCTACTTAAGATGGTAGATGAGTTCGGGGAAACTCTTACTCTGCGTAAGAAGACTACAGCAGGTACTTATGACCCTGCAACAGGTGCAGTAACAGGATCAGCTACCACAGATTACAGCTTTACTGGTTACTTCTATAACTACGACCAAGGTATTATAGCAGACTTCGATCAGATCCGTAGAAGTAATCGTAAATGTGTAATACCAGCTTTAGGATTGGCAGTAGAACCCGATGACGAAGATCAGATTATTGGTAGCGGTGACACAGTTAACATTGTTTCTGTTGTTACTATATTTTCTAACGGGACTAAGATCTGCTTCCTGTGTGATGTGAGGGAATAATGCAAGTCACTGTTAGCCCCAGACTTACCAAGAAGAAGAAAGAGGTCACAGAGTTCGCTCAGAAACTCTTAGCTAATAAGCTTATTGAAGGTATAGATTACCTAGAGAGAGTTACTCCTGTTGATACTGGTGCATACGCTAGGTCTATGACCCTTAATCAAAGAGGTGATAGCTCTGGACCTGCCATAAGCTCTCGTAGAAAAGAAAGGGGTATAGACCCTAGCTCTGCCTTAGAAGATATGGCAAATAAGCTTTACTCTGAACTAGACTCAATAGACCTTATGCAAGGGGCTACCTTCGTGAATAATGCTCCTCATGCTAAGTTCGTAGAGAGGCGTCACGGAGTTTTTGATGGTCTCAGGAGTGTATTAAGGTAATGGCTAGTATCCACGACGACATAAGAGCTGCTCTTGAGGTTAAGCTGGCTGCTACCTCTAATATTCCTACACAGATAGCTTATGAGAATGTATCTTTTGAACCTACTACAGGTACAAGCTACCTAAAGGTTAGCTATTTACCAACATCCCGTAGACCCGCAGTCCGAGGGCTTAACCCTCAACAGAGATACGAAGGTGTCTTTAGACTCCAAGTATATTGTCCAGAGGGTAATGGCCCTGCTACCGCCGATGCCTTTGCCAACACTTTGATAGAAGCTTTTGAGGCTACTACTCATATAAACTACAACTCAATCACTGTGTCTATTGACTACGCTGAAAGACAGCAAGGTTTCTTAGATGCACCTTGGTACTATGTTCCGGTGAGTATCGGATGGTACTGCTATAACAATTAGGAGAATACATTATGGCCTTCGCACAAGGTTCTCGTTCCAGCCTATCGTTCATTGTGGAAAGCACATTTGGCACGACTCCTGCTGGTAACTTCCAAAACTTACCCTTCAGCACACACTCTTTGAACTTAACTAAAGATCGTGTAGCTGGTACTGACATCCAAGCTGATCGTATGCCTCGTGTTGACCGTCATGGTAACCGTCAAGCTGCTGGTGATATTGTTGCTGACTTACGTGATGCTGACTACGATGCATTCCTAGAATCAGCTATGTTGTCCACTTGGTCAACTAACGTCCTTAAGGTTGGTACTACACCTAAATTCTTCTCTATAGAAGACTACGCTGCTGACATCGACCAAGCTCGTTTGTTCACAGGTATGACAGTTTCTACTATGGGTGTCTCTCTTGCCCCTAACCAGATGGTAACAGCTACCTACGGTATGGTTGGTAAGGACATGACCATTGGTGCTACTGAGAAGACACAGGATGCTGCATCAGGTGCTGCCCCCTTCGATGCCTACTCAGGTACATTAGCTATCGGTGATGTTGATGGTACACCCTCTACAGCAGCTATTGTAACTGGTATGGACTTCACTCTGACTAACTCATTCGCACCTACCTTCGTAATTGGTAGTGACAGTGCGCCACAGTTAGAAGTTGGTCGTGCAGAGATCGAAGGTACTATCTCAGCTTACTTTGAGGATGCAGCCTTAATCAACCGCTTCTTGAATGAGACTGAAACTGAGCTTGAGGTAACTGTGGGTGATGGTACTAACACCATGAAGTTCGCATTCCCACGGGCCAAGATCAACAGTGCAGATGTAGGTGTAGATGGCCCAACTAGCCGTGTTATCTCTATGTCATTCGTAGCACTCTACAACACAGCAGATGCAAGTAACTTAGTTATTACTCGTTCTGCATAAAGTACCCTAGCTAGGGCGGGGAGGCATTGGTGTCGGGTCTGATGCTTCCCCTTTTACCCGACCCGACAACTTTTTACCCGAAAGGAAACTCGACATGGACTTAATGGATTTAAAACCTAAGTCAGATACTATTGAAGTAATCTTGAAGCACCCTAACACTCTTGAGCCACTAACTAATGATGATGGTAGCGAGATGACTGTTACGGTACACGCTCAACACTCTAAGGAATACCGAGGGGCTATGCATGAGCAACAAGACCGTAGGATTGATAAGCTGCAGAAGAAAGGTAACAACAAGTACTCCGCTGCAGAACTGGAGACAGATACTATCAACCTATTAGTCAAGGTTACTAAGGAATGGGATATCACCTATGGCGGTGAAAAACCTAAGCTAACCTCAGTTAAAGCTAAAGAAGTATACACTGAGGTATTCTGGCTTCGTAACCAGATCGAGGAGGCACTCTCTGAAAGCTTGGATTTTACCAAGGCCTGATTGACGAACTGCTTGAGTACGCAGAACATGAGTTCTCTCTCAATAAGTCCGGCAAAGATGGCATATCCCAAAGAGAACATTTAGAGCAAGTACAAAGGCAGACTGGTCAGACACCAAAGGAATTAGAAGGCCCCTCTTTTCCACCGTTGGTATCTCACATATGGTCTGCCTTTGCTGCATTAAGCTCTGCAAGAACTAACGGGTTTAGTGGACCTAATCCACTTAGTTACACTGAGATAAAGTCTTGGGTAGAACTGACTAACGCCTCTGTCTCTGCTAGAGATGTAGAAGCAATCAAGAGCCTAGACATAGTTTTCATAAGGACACATAATGGGTAGTGATATAAAGTTTGACATTGAGGTTACTGGTATAAAGGAGCTGAAAGATGCTGCTGCCAGTTTCGACCGTCTTGGTAAGATCTCTGCCAAACTATCAGCTCAGTATAAACCTTTAGGTGCTCAGACTACAAGACTTGTCCAAGAAACAAAACGACTTGCAGCTTCTAAAAAGCAACTAGAAAAGGCTGTTGAAGACGGTCTTATAACTGACGCTCAGTCTAAGAAAGCTATGGCCGAACAAGAGAGGCTGTCTAAAGAGAGGATACTTACAGATAAAACTCTCATAGCTCAGGCTAGAAAGAGGGCCAAAGCTGAGAAAGAACTACAGAAAGAGACAGCTAGGCTTGTTAAGGAATACGCCCCTGCCAGAACTGCCGCTGACCTATATCGAAAGAAGCTTAAGGAAATTGACCAAGCTCTACACCGTAATGTCATTAGTTCTGATGAAGCTGCAAAAGCAACTGCAACTCTTAAAAGAGAGTTCAATCAGTTTACTTCAGGTCTAGCCACTGGTGGTAACCAGTTTGCTAAGTTTAACGTAGAAGCTTATAAAGCTAACCAAAGAACCAAAAGATTTGCTTCTGTAGGTCTACAGCAAGCTGGTTATCAGGTAGGTGACTTTGCAGTACAGCTTCAAGGTGGTACTAACATAGCTGTTGCCTTTGGTCAGCAGATGTCTCAGTTGTTAGGTATCTTTGGGGCGGGAGGAGCTATAGCCGGTGCTGGTGTTGCTATTGCCACTGCTTTCATAGCACCTCTTATAGATGCAAAGAGAAACGCTAAAGGTTTTAATGACACCTTAGAAACTATTGGCTCTACTATTAGCTCTATGGAATCTCTTGGGGATACCTTAAGAGATGTCTTAGTTGCCCCTTTCTTTGAAGGACAACAAGCTGCAACTTCTTTCTTTACTAGAATAACTGAGGAACAAGAGAAAAGAGCAGGTCAAGCAGTAGCAAGTGCCTTGGGTGAGCGAAAATCTTTAACAGGTAAAGGTACTGGTGTACTAGGTAATTTAGAGCGCATAAAAAAGGTTCTTGAAAAAGGTACTACAGAGGGTCTCTTTCCTGCTCTTGAAGGTGAAAAACCTAAAATAAACCAAGAAGCTATTGATGCTGTAGATGCAGCTATGGTTGACTTGGCATTTGCTGTAAGAGGTAAAACAGGTGAACTTCTTCCTTTAGAAGAAATGGCAGAAAACTTAGTAAACCTTGCTGAGGCAGGTAGAACCTCTGCCCCTACTATACAAAAAGCAATAACAGATGTTATTCAGTCAGACGATGTTTTATTAGGTATTTACACAAGAATTATCGAAAAGAGAGCTGAAGACGCCAAGGCTGCAGCTGAGGCTGTTAGCGATAGAGAAAACGCCCTAATGAAAGGTACGTTTGATCTTCAAGATGAGTTATACAAGCAGCATAAACAAGAACAAGAAGATGACTTTAATAACTTCATAGCATTACAAGCGGCAGCTGAGAAAAAACTAGCTGATGAAAACGCAGCCTACGTTAAGAAACAAAAAGACTTAGACGCTGCAGGTGATCTAGCCATACTTAACACCCAAGCTCAAGCTGAGATTGACCTAATGGCTGCAAACGCTAAATACGAAAGCGATCAGAACGCCCTTAGACAAAAAGAGCTAGACGAGACTAATCAAAAGATCACAGAATTAGCTGAAAGGCTTTCTATCCCCTTCGCTCAAGCTTTAGGTCTTATACGTCAAGCTAAAGCTGAGGCTACTGTGGGTCTTGATGCCTTTGGTGGTCCTGGAGAATTTAAGTATAGTACACCTACTAAGTTTAAACCTAGTAAAGTCCCTAAAGCCCCTAAAGATGCTTTAGTATCTCTTATGCAAAACCTTAAGCTGCAAAAAGAGTTGTTAGGTGTAGAGGAAGACAGGGCTAGTGTCTTAAAAGCTTTAGGTGAGTCTCGTAACAAGTACACAGAAGAGCAGATACAGAGAGCTGTAGATCTAACTGAGAAGATAAGACTACAGACAGAGGCATTAGAAAAACAGAAACAAGTAGGAGACATGGTTGGTCAATCCTTTGAAGATGCCTTCATGTCTATTGTAGATGGTACTAAGTCTGTACAGGACGCCTTTAGACTTATGGCCTCTGATATAATTAAAGAACTCTATAGAATATTCGTGGTCAAACAAATTACAGGTATGATAGCTACGGTAGCAGGAGATGCTACAAGTCTCATGTCTGGTAGTAACCCTTTCGTATTTGACGGTGGTGGATACACAGGTTCAGGCCCAAGATCAGGTGGCTTAGACGGTAAGGGTGGCTTTATGGCTATGCTACACCCTAGAGAGACTGTCATAGACCACACTAAAGGTCAGGGTGTTGGTGGCGACACAATAACAGTGAACCAGAACATTAACGTCACCACAGGCGTACAGCAAACCGTACGTGCTGAGGTCATGGGTCTTATGCCTCAGATAGCGGAAGCATCTAAGGCTGCTGTATTAGACGCTAAGAGGCGTGGTGGAGCATTTGGAAAGGCGTTTAGTTAATGGCTATTAGTTACCCCAGAGATTTACCTACAGCTACAGGCATAGCTAATATTACGCTTCGTGCAGTAAACCAAACCGCTATGACCATGAGTCCCTTTACTTACAAGCAACAGATCCATAATCATGCTGGTCAAAGGTGGGAAGCTGAAGTTAAACTACCACCAATGAAGTATGAGAATGCTGAAGAATGGATTGCTTGGCTTCTTAGCTTGAATGGTCGTGCTGGTACATTCTTAATGGGTGATCCTAACCGTCTCACAGCTAGAGGGGCTTTAGGTGGTTCACCAGTTGTAAATGGAGCTAACCAAACAGGGTCCTCAATTTCCATTGATGGGTGTAGCAATAGCATCACAGGTTGGATGAAGGCTGGTGATTATATTCAACTAGGTGCTGCATCAACAGCTACACTCCACAAAGTATTACAGCAAGTAGATACAAACGCCTCTGGTCAAGCTACATTGGACATCTGGCCTAACATGGTTACAGCACCAACAGATGGTTCAATAGTAGTAACATCAAATACAGTTGGTCGTTGGCGATTAAACTCAGGTGAACAAGATTGGTCGATAGATAATGCCTCCTTCTATGGTATTACATTTGCTTGTGTACAGGTGATCCCATGAGCCGTAATCTTGAGCAGATACAAAACATTGTTGAGCTTGATGAAATATTCCCATTCTTTGCTGTTGAACTTATGTTCGACACAAGGGTTGTTCAGTTTGGTGGTCAGGAAGTTATAGCTGAACCTTTATATTTCTGGACAGGATTGGGTGAGATTACCATTGGTGGAATAACTTACACTGGCGCTGGTCAGTTCCTGCAAATCTCAAGCGTCACAGAGACAGCAGACTTACGTGCAGCAGGGGCTACAGTAGTTATGTCTGGCCTACCCACTGACGTTATCTCTTTGGCCCTACAGGAGCCTTATCAGGGCCGTATAGCACGTATTAAATTTGGCATGATGAATGCTAATAAGGCGAATGCTGTTGAGGAAGAGGGTGGGTTATTTACGCTGGAGGATACTGGCGACTTAGATTTCTCAGAAGGTGATCCAGCAATCCTTATTCCATTGTTTACTGGTTATATGGATCAGATGAACATTAAAGAAGGCCCAGATGATTGTACAGTTACCCTTTCAATAGAAAACAAGTTGGTTGACTTAGAGGTATCTAAGACCCGTCGATATACCTCTGAATATGCCAAACAGCGTGATCCTAGTGACACTGCTTTTGACTTCATCAATGACTTGCAGAATAGACAGTTGAGTTGGGGTAGTTAATGCTTCCTAATTGGGAAATAGCTTTAGCGGAATATATAAATAGATGCTCTCTTAGACCTTTCAAATGGGGTGAGCAAGACTGTCTTACATTTGCCAATACTGCTTACCATAAGATCAAAGGGTTTGGCTTTGCTGATGAGTTCTTAGGGTCTTATACGACAGCTAAAGGGGCAGCAGTAGCCCATGCTAGGTTCCTTAAGAAAACTGGCTACAAAGATATTATAGAGGGGTTTGATGATCGTATGATACGATTGCAGACTAAATATCCACCAAGGGGAACTGTTGCTGCTAGACCGCAAGAAGGTAATGAGTTCATACCTTATGCGTTTGGCATTATGGTTAATCAATACTGTGCTTTCGTTGGAAGTGAATATTTGATATTCTCTAAGCCAGCCGATGACATGATGTTCTGGAGTTAATCACATGCAGTTTGTAATTCCAGCAGCGTTATCTACGGGCCTTCAAGTTGCTATGGCTGGTGGAATAGGGGCTTTTAAGTTTTCCCTTTTAGGGTATTCATTTGCTGCGGGAATGCAATCAGTATTCGCCTCAATCCTCGCTAGTACAGCTATGGGCTATGCGCTTAATGCTCTTACCCAACCTAAATCCACAGGAACATCATCTGGTGGTTATGGCATAAACGTCAATCAGATTGGGTCTACATTACCAACAGCAACTATTTACGGTGAAGCTAAAGTTGGTGGGGTTAATTTCTATCAGGAAGTTGTAGATACAGATATGCTTTACCAAGGCATAGCAATGGCAGACCATGAGATTGAAGGCTTCCAGAAGATCTTTATGAACGATGAAGAGATCACATCTACAAGCGTAGGGTTTAATTCTAATTACCTACAGGTTGACACGACACTTCAGCTTAATGGTGAGACTAGGGAAGTTAATGGGTATTCGCAATACGCAACCAGACTAGGTACTTTAGATCAGGAATATGTGCCAATCCTTAATAGTGCCAATGGTTGGGGGCCATCTAATCGTGCTAGTGGTGTTGCTTATCTCTTCTTCAGACATGAATATAGCAGAAGCTATTTCCCTAATGGGGTTCCAGTAATATCAGCCATAATTCGTGGTAAAAAGGTATATGACCCTCGCACATCAACTACAGCATGGTCAGACAATCCAGCAATATGTCTAAGAGATTATTTGTTGACATCAAGTATAGCTGATGCTGATGAGATAGATGAGGATTTATTTACTACAGCGGCTAACATCTGTGATGAGATTGTACCTTTAGCTGCTGGTGGTAGTCAGAAACGATATACTTGTAACGGCTCATTTACATCAGATGAAAGTGCTACAACCATAATCAATTCTATTCTTGCTACGATGGGCGGGATGATTTGGTACACAAATGGTAAGTGGGGTATCAAGGCTGCATCATTCACATCCTCAATCCTAACCCTAGATGAAGATGACTTGCGCTCTACTTTAAGCATTCAAACTAGAAACAGCCGTAGAGAGGGCTTCAACAAAGTCATTGGTATATTCCGTGGGCCAGAAAGTAATTATCAGCCTACCAACTTCCCAGAGGTTACATCTGAGTTCTTCCTTAGCACTGACAACCAAAAGGAAAGCACCTTTGAGCTAGACTTACCTTTTGTAGATACATCAGCACAAGCCCAGCGTATTGCTAAAATAGCACTATATCGCAACCGTGAGCAGCTTAAGATTTCTGGTACGTTTGGTATGAGAGCCTTACAGGTTGGTGTAGGTGACATAATTAAGATCACTAACTCTCGCCTTGGCTTTACAGAAAAGCTGTTTGAGGTTTCGGAGTGGACATTTGGCTTAAATAACGACATGGCCTTAGAAGTATCAATGAGCCTACAAGAGATAAGCTCTGAGATATTTGAATGGGATGCTGATGAGACTTCGTTTGAGAGCAACAACACAAACTTGTTATCACCCTTCTATGTTCCCAATGTTGGCTTTACTACAACTAGCATTAAGCGTGTAATCAATGAGCATGTGACAAACGTATTAGCTGTAGATGTTACCTCTAGCAATCCAGAGTTCATTGATAAGGTTGAAGTTGAATACTTGTTGTCTAATACAAAGACATTGTTTGCTGACACCTTTGTAACAACACTAAACCCTAACTTATGGAGCGATACATATTGGGCATTTAGTGGAGTATCTACACCTCAGTCTGGAGCATTAAACTTTAATGAGACTAATGCTAATTATATCTTCTTTGGATTTGAAACAGGTTCAGCTAATGAAACCTTCTTTGATCCCTTAGTCGGTACTGTAGCTGCTGGTGATGAACTTACGATAGTTCCTGTCGGTTCTACGGGTGCAATAGAAAGTCTTGGTGAGGCTACAATAAGCATTAGTATTATAGAAAAGATTTTTACTGCATCAGGGCGAGGATATTTCCGTATAAGGATTGGTGAATTTATCAGCTTGAACTATCCTGATAGCAATGTTTACGCTACTGGTGGTCTGGTCTTTGGGTATTCTACTTTCTTTTTTAATGGGGATATATGGTTTAAGTACAGGTTTAAATCTGCACAAGAAACAGAAGGCTTTGTATCTTTAGGAACAGGACCACTTGGTAGATTTGAGATACCAGACACAACTGGTAAAGCTGTTGGCTTAAGTGATGTGCCATCGTATTTTATTCGTGCAAGAGCAATCAGCACATTAGGTATCATAGGGCCATACACATCTCAGGATACAGCATACAGCAACGACATAACTGCACCATCTGCTGTTACTGGAATAGAAAAGAGGATTACTGGTGGCACGTTAAACCTAGAATGGACACCTTCAAGTGACGATGACCTTTCACACTATAAGATCTTGCTAAATACCACTTCAACCAGTTTTACAGATAGAAACACTCAAGTCATCTTAGAAAAGGTTGCTCGTCCTAGCACAACTGTTACCCTACCAGCAGCAGCGGGAACTTATTTCATTATACCTTATGATAAAAATGGCAACCAAGGGGCAGAGGCTAGTATAACTGTTAATACAGATGACTTGCGCAGTTACTCCAACACTGTAACGAAAGTGTTTGGAAATACTTCAGTAGCATATAATTGGCCTGCTGATAGCACAGAGACAAATGTTGAAGAGCATACCACACAATATCAAAGTTATGCTCAGGGGATTATCTTAACGGATAAATCTATTGCTCCAAGCGAAGGAACTTTGCAGTTTGCTACAGCTAGATATGATGATGTAGGTGCGGATAAGCTGGTTCGCATAAGTACAGATATAGATATGTTTAGGTTCTTTAATGATGGATCTACAATAAGCATAAACTTTGATGACTTAACTGGCCCTATAGATAGCTGGACAAGAAGTCATGATATTAATGACTTAGGGTCTGTCACAGGCAGACAGTGGCAAGACATTCAATGCATTCCTTACGTCAGGGCATCCCTTAGTGCAGATGTGAATAGCTATGGTGATTGGCAGATTGCCAGAGGTGAAATCTTTGCTCGTCGCTTAACATATAAATTTGTGCTAAGAAGCCTATCAAACAACATAACCCCTTTCTTAGGGAAAATTACATACAGACTGGAGTATGATTAATGGCCCAACATGATATGAATATCGCAAATGATACTGCTCCGTTGGTCAGGTCAGATATTAACAATGCTCTATCGGCTCTTGTAAGTCAGAATAGTGGAGCATCAGCACCATCCACAACTTATGCAAATATGATTTGGTATGACACTACCAACAACATTCTTAAGATGCGTAATGAAGCTGATGATGCTTGGATCTCTTTGTTCTACTTAGATCAAGGCACTGATGCCTTCCGTATCTTACAGAATACACTTGTGACGGATACAAACGGATCACAGATAGGAATATTAGGACTACAAGCTGCTGGTACCTGGAATGGTGGTAGCTCAACAACAGAAAGCCTTGTTTCACCAGCTAAAATCAAAGGTGCAATAAACTCTATCATTGGGTTCGATGGTAACTTTGCTGCTACTGTCAGTAGTTATAGTAATGGTGGTACAATCACAGTTGCACATAGCCTTGGTATAATACCAGAACTGATAAATGCTTATGCACGATGCACATCTGCTGATGCAGGATTTACAGCAGGACAGCAAGTGCAGATACAAGGTTGGCAGATTATTGGTGGCACTAGATACGGCGGTAATGTCTATGCAGATGCAACCAATGTTTATTTGCAGATTGCAAACGGTGGCCTCTTATTCCTGTCGTCATCTGGTGGCTCATCAACGGTACTCACTCCCGCTAATTGGGACATTAGAATTTACGCATGGGGTTAAGAAATGGCTGATAAAAAGATAAGTGAATTAACGGCACTCACAGGTGCTAATGTAGCGACAGACGATCAGCTGGTAATTGTTGATACCTCTGCTGCTCTGACTAAGAACATTACGATAGATGAATTTAAGAATGCCTTAGATACAGCTACTGGCTTTGTCAGGATCACTGGCGATACCATGACGGGTGCTTTAACTATCAATAGCAACCTGTCAGTCGATGGCGGCACGATCAAGTTGGATGGTAACTATCCTGTTGGTACAGGCAACGTGGCGTTGGGTGATGCGGCACTTGATGATGGTTCGTTAAGTGGCAATTTTAACACCGCCATAGGCAACAACTCACTAACAGCAAACACAACAGGCGCACAGAACACATCATATGGTGCTGCTTCATTGCAATCCAACACCACAGGTGCAAACAACACGGCACTTGGCGGCAACGGCCCACTTCAGGCAAATATTTCTGGCAATAGCAACACTGCTGTTGGGTATGCTGCCCTCTTCTCCAACACCACCGCCAGCTACAACACCGCTGTTTCGTGGCAGTCTCTTTACTCTAACACTACAGGTGTAGGTCACGTAGCTGTTGGCACACAAGCACTGTATTCTAATACAACATCAACACAAAACAATGCTTTTGGTAATGATAGTTTGTATTCTAATACTACTGGGTCATACAACGTGGCCTTGGGGACATCCGCACTCCGCTCCAACACCACCGCTGACAACAACACGGCAGTTGGGTATCAGGCCGCAGATGCTAACACAACAGGAACACGTCTTGTCGCAGTAGGGGCCGCTGCTCTTGGCGCAAATACTACAGGTAACTTTAATACGGCTGTTGGCGCAAACTCATCTTTAACCCTCACTACAGGTGCTAACAACACTAGCCTTGGTGATAGTTCTCTCGCCAATACAACTACGGGTGGTAGCAATACTGCATTAGGTCAAGGCTCACTAGGTTCAAACACCACCGCAAGCAACAACACCGCAGTCGGTTATCAAGCTGCTTATGCTAATACTACGGGTACTTCAAATGTTGCACTTGGATACACAGCCTTAGACGCAAATACAACGGCAGACAACAACACAGCATTGGGTGCTTATGCTTTAACATCTAATACTACAGGTACTAACAATACGGCTTCTGGCTCTGGAGTTATGAACAGTAACACTACAGGTAGTGAAAATACCGCTATGGGTGTATCTGCTCTGTATAATAATAATGGATCAAATAATACAGCTATGGGTCGTCAGGCACTGACCTCCAACACGTCTGGCAGTTACAACACGGCTGTAGGCCGATCTGCTCTTGTCTCCAACACCACCGCCAGCAAGAACACTGCTGTTGGTTACACAGCGATGTATGCCAACACAACTGGTCAGGAGAACGCTGCGTTTGCAAAAGATGCGTTGCAGCAAAGCACCTCTGGCAGTTTCAACACGGCAGTCGGACATCAATCTCTTGTCTCCAACACCACCGCATCCTTTAACACAGCATTGGGTTGGCAATCGCTTTACTCTAATACCACTGGAACCTTTAACATTGGTATTGGCCCTTATGCTCTTCACAGCACTACAACACCCGCAGGTAATATAGCTATTGGGTATGCTGCTCTTGAAGAAAATACCACTGGCGCAAACAATGTTGGGATTGGTTATAAGGCTCTTGAAGCCAACACCACCGCAAGCAATAACACTGCTGTTGGCTATCAGGCGCTATATTCAAACACCACTGGTTCTGAAAACGCTGGGTTAAGTAACGCTGCTTTACAACTTAATACAACAGGTAACAACAACACTGCGGCTGGTCGTGGCGCATTAAACGTAAACACTACAGGGTCAAACAATTCCGCTTTTGGTCATTTGGCTTTAAGTGCCAACACCACCGCCGACAACAACACTGCTGTGGGGTATCAGGCTGGGTATAGTAATACGACAGGCGCACAAAACACAGCCGTAGGCCAAGGTGCGGCATCAAATACTACTACTGCAAGTGGGAACTCTGTTTTAGGTTATGCTGTACTGCAAGTTAATACAACTGGCGGCAACAATGTGGCAGTTGGACAGCAAGCATTGTATGGTAACACCACAGCCAGCAACAACACAGCAGTTGGGTATCAGGCGGGGTATAGTAATACTACTGGTACTGAAAACAGTAGTTTTGGAAGAAGTTCCTTAGTTAGCAATACGTCAGGGGACTACAATACATCGATAGGTGGCCGTGGTTCTGATGCTTACGCCACTATGAACAACACCACGACAGGTAGCTATAATGTTGCAGTTGGAAACGGTTCTTTGGCAAGAAACACCACCGCCAGCTACAACACTGCTGTTGGGTATCAGGCAGGGTATAGCAGCACAACAAACGGAAGTAATACTTCTGTTGGATTTAAGGCGCTGTATGCAACCACTGGCAATTACAATACAGCTATTGGCGATGGCGCTGGTATTGACATAACGTCTGGAACCAAGAACACCATCCTTGGACGCTACGGCGGCAACCAAGGCGGCTTGGACATCCGCACCTCAAGCAACAACATCGTGCTGTCGGATGGGGATGGTAATGTTGTTTTTAGAGCAGAAGGCACAAACCACAGAGTATCAATAGGTGACAGTCATTTATTTGGTGACACTGGTTATGGTAATACAAAGTTTACGGTAAACAATGATAGTCTTGGTGACTATACATGTGCATTAATAAATAATAATGCTTCTGCTACTCAATACGGAATTTTTATAGATTATCAAGGTGGTGCGCCAAATTCAGGAACCAATAATGCTTTTATTACTGCTAAGGATACTAGCGCATCTAGATTTATTGTAATGAGCAATGGTGCTGTTCAAAGTGCAGTTAATAGTTATGGCTCAACTTCAGATGAAACAATAAAAGAAAACATTGTTACGTCTGGTTCACAGTGGAATGACATTAAAGCTGTGCAAGTTAAAAAGTTTAGTTATATTCGTGATGAGTTAGATGCACCTAATATGATAGGTGTTATTGCACAAGACTTAGAAGCAGCAGGTATGACAGGACTTGTTGAAGAAATACCTGTTGAAAGAGATTCTGATGAAACAGTTAAAACTGTAAAATACTCAGTTCTTTACATGAAAGCGGTCAAGGCACTGCAAGAGGCAATGGATCGCATTGAAACCTTAGAGGCAAAAGTAACTGCCCTAGAAAACGCTTAACATTAGTCAGAAAAGGAGAAAGACATGACTGATACACCAACTGCGGAAGAAATCGCACAACACTACACAGCAATGGGTCACTCTGTTGATCTATTGAACGCTGGGCAACCAGAGGGCATGGAAGATGCTGATTGGGCTGACACTGTGTCACGCAACGTAGAGCATCTACAGCTAATGGTTGCTAAAGACTTCTGGACTACAGAAGATATGACCGCTGCTAATGCAGCTATTGCAGCTAACACTTAACTTAACCCCCTAAAGGAGAATAGACATGGGTAAAAATGAAAAGACCCCCATCACTATCAACGATAAAGAGTACAACATTGAGGATATGACTGAAGAGCAAGTAACTATGCTTAACCATATCCAAGACCTAGACCGTAAGTTATCTAGTGCAAGATTTAACTTAGATCAGCTTAATGTAGGTCGTGAAGCATTTATCAATATGCTGGCATCATCATTAGAGCCTGATCCAGAGCCTCAACAGCAACAACAAGACCAACAAGCAGCTTAATTAGACAAGGACGCCTGACAATGGGATATAAACTAGGAACACGTAGCTTACAGAACTTGTCAGGCGTTCACCCTGATATGCAAGCTGTAGTTAAGAAAGCAATAGAGATCACTGAGGTGGACTTTACAGTCATCGAAGGTATACGTCATATTGATCGTCAAAGACAGCTACTCAAAGAGGGTAAGTCAACTACACTTAACTCAAGACATATCACAGGTCATGCTGTAGACATGGTTCCTTGGCCTGTAGATTGGGAAGACTTAGATAGGTTTGAAACTA
>Ga0255752_10003616_pt1 | contig 16017 bp, 2 predicted proteins | sample 011ome_25_FD_179952 | JGI IMG/M metagenome (GOLD analysis project Ga0255752, IMG submission 179952) | Coastal salt marsh microbial communities from the Groves Creek Marsh, Skidaway Island, Georgia - 011512CT metaG (version 2) | ecosystem: Environmental > Aquatic > Marine > Intertidal zone > Salt... | reverse complement strand
AAATAGAGGATATGAATCGCCAAATATAAATGACGCTTTACCCATATCCTCTTTGATTTTGAGAGAAATTTATTATCCATAAATAAATGAATTAAATACATACTATTTATATATAATATAATGATTTCATTAGATGAAGTGATGAGAGAATTACGACCAAATCATAACTGGAAAATTATAAATGGAGAAATAATTTGGAAAGATGATATAGATATGAAACCAAGTGAAGAAGAAATGGAAATTAAAAAAAATGAATTGGAGATGATGTATCCAATGAAACTACTTAGGGAAAAAAGAGACGAATTATTAGAAGAAACAGATAAATATTTTATTTTAGATTGGCCACATAAAAACGAAGAAGATAAACAATCATGGATAAATTATAGACAATCTTTAAGAGATTTGCCTAACACGTCTACTCCACAAATGAATGACGGAATTTTAACCAATGTAGATTGGCCATTGAAACCTTTTTAATATAAATATGTTTATAAGAACCAAAGATAAATTGATAGATTATTTTTACACTATTTCATAAAAAAGATTAGTATATTTATGGTTCTTTTTTTATATTTTTCTTATAATGTTATATTTAAATAAAGAAAATTTAAAACAACAATTATCATATATTGATGACAAATTAAATACATTGATGGTTAATAGCGAAGAATTTAGCGAAGAATTGAGTGGTGGTATAATAGAAAATACATTAACTACGTTAACCAACATAGACCATAAATTAATAGAGTTAATGGATGATATATGTCAAAATACTTATTCTATTACCAATAAACAAAATGAATTAAACCAAGGTACGAATATTAGTATTAGTGGTGATATTATATCATCTATTGGTGATGTAACTACAAACAATCTAAATAATTTATTAGAATTAAAACAAAACAATCTATATGAAGGTAATAATATTAGTATTAGTGGAGATGTTATATCTCCCCTTATTTTTGTAACCACAAGTGAATTAAGTAACGCATTCGAACCAGAACAAAATACTTTAACCCAAGGTAGAAATATTACTATTAGTGGAGATATTATAACATCTATTGGTGATGTTACTATGAGTGAGCTAAATAATTTATTATTATTAAAACAAAATACTTTAATCCAAGGTACAAATATTAATATTAGTGACGATGTGATATCCACTAATGATGTTATAACTACAAGTGACTTAAGTAATGAATTAATATCAAAACAAAATGTTTTAATAGAAACTACGAATATTACGATTAGTGATGATATTATATTCATTAGTGGTAATGTAATCAATAAAACCGATTTAAGTAATACATTATCACTAAAGCAAAATAAATTCATAACAGGTGGAAATATTGGCATTAGTGGCGAAATTATATCCACTGTAGATGTTGTATCCACAAGTGAACTAAATAATGCCCTAGTATTGAAACAAAATAGTTTATATGAAACTATGAATATTAGTATTAGTGGGGATGTTATATCCACTATAGATGTTGTAACTACAAACCAATTAATGGACGTATTAACCTTTAAACAAAATAACTTAAATGAAGGTGTCAATATTAGTATTAGTGGAGATATTATATCATCCGCAAGTGATCTAACAATGGACGAATTAGACAATGCGTTAACATTGAAACAAAATAATCTATTCGAAGGGACGAATATTAATATTAGTGAAGATGTTATCTCTATTAGCGGTGATGTTGTCACGACACACGAACTAAGTAACGCATTAGCATTGAAACAAAATAGTTTAAATGAAAGTTTAAACGAAGGTTCAAATATTAGCATTAGTGGAGATGTTATTTCCACTATAGATATTGTAACTACAAGCACCCTAAATAATTTGTTAACATTTAAACAAAACAAATTAATAGAAGGAAATAATATATCTATTAAACTGCCAAATAGATTTGATACTATATTATTACGTAGAATATATGGAGAATATATAGATTTAAAGGAGGTACAATTATGGATAGATGGTTCTAATATTCTTATAGATAATACGATCCCTGCGGATCCAGATTATTATAGAACTTCCCAAACTTGGTATTCATATGGTGGTTTACCATTAGGAGAGAGATTAGAATATGTTGAACTTGATGATGATGGAACGTTTAAAACTTTAAAAAGTACCTACTGGTATTATAGTCCAACTGTAGCTGTAAATAATATAATAGAAGGAAAATGGGTAACTGAATTAGGTCATTACAGAGCATATTCAGGTTACCCTCATGCATCTTTGTATATCCCACTAACCTCATCATTTATGCTAGAAGATATACAATCATTTGTTATCTATCATAAGGGGGAAGTGGAAAATAGATCAATTGGACTACAATTACAAATATATAATAGAGAACTAGACCCATCATTATCTATGCCATTGGCAGTAAGTAATATTACTACACAAAGTGCTTTAGTACATAGATTTGATTTTCCACCAATTGATACTTATAGAGACTTTGTAGAAAATGTATCAACTGAATTTATCACAAGTAATGCTCTCATATCTAGGAATATTACATATTCAAATAATGATATCATATCTACGAATAATACATATGGTCCTGTACCACCACCACTTATATCTACAAAAAATGTTGTAAGTACAATTAATCTAAGTAACGAATTAGCATTGAAACAAAATAATTTATATCAAGGTACAAATATTAATATTAGCGATGATGTTATATCCATTAGTGGTGATGTGGTGACCACACACGATCTAAGTAATTCATTATCATTCAAGCAAAATAGTTTAATAGAAGGAAATAATGTATCTATTAGTGGAGGTGTTATATCAGGTAGCAATCTTGTCACTCCAAGTTATTTAAATAATGTGTTAAGTATCGCATTACCATTGAAACAAAATAAATTAATAGAAGGAAATAATATATCTATTAAGGAAGATAATATATTTAATACACTTGTCCTTAGACGACCGAATGGTACTAGAAGTCCAATTGGCTATGCGATAAATTTAAGAGAAATACAATGCTGGGTTGATGATGTTAATATTTTTGGAGATAATTTTGACTTATTAAATGGGTATTTTGCTAATTGGACCGATAAACATAATTATGTTCCTAGTAATAATATTGGTATATATGATGGGTCTAAATTGTATGATAATATCTTAGGACTTGATTATGATGCACATTCACCATCATTCTACAACACCAGTAGTATGTCTTATATTATAAAAGATATACCTCCAACCATAATTTCTTCCATTCAATCTATTGTTATATATAATAGAGTAAATGATGCTAATATAAGAAGTATTGGTCTTGCGATTGAATTATATAATATAAATAATGACCCTAATTTAGAATATCCAATATTATCTTCAGAAGAAATTACAGAAGTAGCGCTTGTATATAGATTTGATTTTCCAGCCATTGATACTTATAGTAATTTTGTTGCGAATGATTCAACCCAATTTATCACAAGTAATGCTCTCATATCAGTTCTTTCTTATAATGAGACTGGTTATGAGTCTAGTATATCTACTATTGATATTGTAAGTACACAAAAACTGAATGATATATTATTATCGAAACATAATATTTTAACAGAAGGTTCAAATATTACTATTAGTGGTGATGTAATATCCTCTACAGGGTATGTAACCACAAGTGTATTAAATAATACATTAACATTGAAACAAAATAATTTATATCAAGGCACAAATATTAATATTAGTGGTGATGTTATATCCATTAGCGGTGATGTGGTGACCACACAGGATCTAAGTAATACATTATCATTCAAGCAAAATAGTTTAATAGAAGGTACAAATATATCTATTAGTGATGAAATTATATCAGGTATTGATCTTGTCACTCCAAGTTATTTAAATAATGTGTTAAGTATCGCATTACCATTGAAACAAAACAAATTAATAGAAGGAAACAATATATCTATTAATGGAGGTCATATATTTAATACATTTGTCCTTAGACGACCGAATGGTACTAGAAGTACAATTGACTATATGATAAATTTAAGAGAAATACAATGCTGGGTTGATGATGTTAATATTTTTGGAGATAATTTTGACTTATTAAATGGGTATTTTGCTCTATGGACCGATAAACATAATTATGTTCCTAGTGATAGTGGTATAAATGATGGGTATAAAAATTATGATAATATCTTAAGAGGTGATTTTGATGCACATTCAACACACTACGTCAAAGACAACAATAGTATTTCTTTTATTATAAAAGATATACCTCCAACCATAATTTCTTCCATTCAATCTATTGTTATATATAATAGAGTAAATTCTCATTGGAATCAAAGAAGTCTTGGTCTTGCGATTGAATTATATAATATAAATAATGACCCTAATTTAGAATATCCAATATTATCTTCAGAAGAAATTACAGAAAGAGCGCTTGTATATAGATTTGATTTTCCAGCCATTGATACTTATAGTAATTTTGTTGCGAATGATTCAACCCAATTTATCACAGAAAATGCTCTCATAACAGATATTTCTTATGAAGGTGGTGTATCTACTGTTGATGTTGTTACCATAAATGATCTAAGTAATTCATTAACGTCTAAACAAAATAAGTTAATAGAAACTACAAATATTAGTATTAGTGGAGATACTATTTCCACAATTAATGTGGTTACCACAAATGATTTAAGTAACGAATTAATATTGAAACAAAACAAACTATATGAAACTACAAATATTAGTATTAGTGGAGATCTTATAAATATTCGCGGAGATATTGTCACTACAAGTGATCTAATTAATGAGTTAGAATTGAAACAAAATAATTTAATTGAGGGAAATAATATTACTATTAGCGGAGATGTTATTTCCACATTGAAACTTATACAAACTAGTGATCTAAGTAATATAATAACACCGAAACAAAATAATTTATTAGAAGGAATAGATATTACTATTAGTGGTGATGTTATATCATCCATTGGTTATGTACCATCAAGTGTCTTAATTGATTTATTAGAACCAAAACAAGATAGATTAATAGAAGGTAATCATATTAGCATTAGTGGAGATGTCATATCTACGATTTATCTTGTAACCATAGGTGAAATGTCTAATGTGGTAAATAATGTATTAGTATTAAAACAAGAGAGATTAATAGAAGGTGAACATATTACTATTAGTGGGGATATTATATCCACAAATGATCTTGTAACTACAAGTGACCTAAGTAACGTATTAACATTGAAACAAGATAATTTATCACAAGGAGAAAATATTAGTATTAGCGGTGATATTATATCCACATTTGATGTGGTGATAACAAGTGACCTAGGTAACGCATTAATATTGAAACAAAATAATTTATCACAAGGAGAAAATATTAGTATTAGCGGAGATGTTATATCTACGATTGATGTGGTGATAACAAGCGAATTAAGTAACGAATTAATATTGAAACAAAATAGTCTATTAGAAGGTAACTATATATCTATTAATGATGATATTATATCATCGATTCAGAACATTACTATAAGTGACTTAACTGATGACTTTTTATTGAAACAAAATAAGTTAATAGAAGGGGATAATCTATCTATTAGTGGTGATATTATTTCCACTACAGATCTTGTAACCACAAGTGAGTTAAATGATGACTTTATATTGAAACAAAATACTTTATTAGAAGGAAATAATATTAGTATTAGCGGTGATGTTATATCTACTATCGGTCTTGTTACACAAAGCGAACTAGGTAACAAACTTATATTAAAACAAAATAGGTTAACACATGGGATGAATATTGGTATTAGTGGAGATATTATTTCGGCGGTTGATTTGGTAAATACAAGTCACCTAAGTAATGCATTCACATTGAAACAAAATAATTTAACCGAAGGAAATAATATTAGTATTAGTGAAGATGTTATTTCTATTTGTGGTGATGTAGTCACTATACATGACTTAAGTAACTCGTTTATATTGAAAGAAAATAAGTTAATAGAAGGGAATAATATATCTATTAGTGATGATATTATTTCCACCATAGATCTTGTCACCAAAAGTGAGTATAGTAACACATTTGAATTGAAACAAAATACTTTATTAGAAGGAAATAATATTACTATTAGTGGAGATATTATTTCAGCTGTTGATTTGGTAACTACAAGTAACCTAAGTAACGCATTAGGGTTGAAACAAAATAAGTTAGTAGAAGGAAAAAATATTACTATTAGTGGAGATATTATTTCATCTTTTGCAGATGTAACAACAACTGATTTAAGTAACACATTAGGGATGAAACAAAATAAGTTAATTCAAGGCACAAATATTACTATTAGTGGAGATGTGATTTCCACTATAGATGTTGTAACGCTTAATGATTTAAGTAACGCATTCATATTGAAACAAAATAAGTTAACTGAAGGCACAAATATTAGTATTAGCGAAGATGTTATATCCACATTGGATGTTGTAACGCTTAGTGACCTAGATAATGCCTTCATATTGAAACAAAATAACTTAATAGAAGGCACAAATATTACCATTAGTGGAGATTATATTTCATCCTTTGGAGGTGTAAATACAAATGATTTAAGTAACGCATTCGCATTCAAACAAAATAAGTTAATAGAAGGGAATAATATATCTATTAGTGATGATATTATTTCCACCATAGATCTTGTCACCAAAAGTGAGTATAGTAACACATTTGAATTGAAACAAAATACTTTATTAGAAGGAAATAATATTAGTATTAGTGGAGATATTATTTCGGCGGTTGATGTGGTCACTACAAGTGATCTTAGTAACGCATTCATATTGAAACAAAATAAGTTAATAGAAGGAATTAATATTACTATCAGCGATGATGTGATATCTACGATTGATGTTTTTACTACAACTGATTTAAGTAACACATTCGCATTGAAACAAAATAATTTAGTAGAAGGAACTAATATTACTATTAGTGGAGATGTGATTTCCACTATGGATGTTGTAACGCTTATTGATTTAAGTAACGCATTCATATTGAAACAAAATAAGTTAGTAGAAGGAACAAATATTACTATCAGCGATGATGTGATATCAACTATGGATATGGTCACTACAAATGATCTAAGTAACGCATTCATATTGAAACAAAATAAGTTAGTAGAAGGAACAAATATTACTATTAGTGGAGATGTGATATCAACTATGGATGTGGTCACTACAAATGATCTAAGTAACGCATTCATATTGAAACAAAATAAGTTAGTAGAAGGAACAAATATTAGTATTAGTGGAGATGTGATATCAACTATGGATGTGGTCACTACAAGTGATCTAAGTAACACATTCATATTGAAACAAAATAAGTTAATAGAAGGAACAAATATTAGTATTAGTGGAGATGTGATATCAACTATGGATGTGGTCACTACAAATGATCTAAGTAACGCATTCACATTGAAACAAAATAAGTTAATAGAAGGAACAAATATTAGTATTAGCGGTGAGGTGATATCAACTATGGATGTTGTTACTACAAGTGATCTAAGTAATGTATTGATACTGAAACAAAATAAGTTAACAGAAGGAACAAATATTACTATCAGCGATGAGGTGATATCCACATTTGATGTTGTTACTACAAGTGATCTAAGTAACGCATTCATATTGAAACAAAATAAGTTAGTAGAAGGAACAAATATTACTATCAGTGATGAGGTGATATCCACATTTGATGTTGTTACTACAAGTAATCTTAGTAATGCATTGATACTGAAACAAAATAAGTTAGTAGAAGGAACAAATATTACTATCAGTGATGAGGTGATATCCACATTTGATGTTGTTACTACAAATGATCTAAGTAATGTATTGATACTGAAACAAAATAAGTTAGTAGAAGGAACAAATATTACTATTAGCGGTGATGTTATAAATATTAGCGGAGATATTGTTCATACAATTGATTTCACTAGCGCATTAACATTGAAACAAAATAGTTTATCTGAAGGTAATCATATTATAATTAATAATGATGTTATATCCATCACAGATATTGTGAATAGAAGTGACTTAAGTGACGCATTCACAACGAAACAAAATAAATTAATGGAAGGCACAAATATTAGTATTAGCGGTGATATTATATCCACGGTTGATCTTGTCACTACAAATGATTTAAGTAACTCATTAGCATTAAAACAAGATAATTTATCAGCAGGAACAAATATTAGTATTAGCGGTGATGTAATATCATCCATAGGCGAAGAAAGTGGTGGTTCTGATATTTTTATATCTTATCAAGATGATTATTATTATGATGAGTCATCTTTAGGGATAGGGACAAAAGATATATGTAATAATTATGCATTGACTGTATCAGGTGGAATATATACAATAGGAACACACCCCCAACAAAGCATTAAAATAGAAGATAATAATATTACAACATCTGGAAATGTTATAGTAGGTGGTGAGATGACCATTAGTGGTGAAATACTTTATAATATAATTGATAATATAATTGATAATAAAATAGGTGATCCCTCTAATAATGAGTCAACCAATCAAATGAAAGAAGGTTCTATTGTAAATGTAGCCTATAGACATTATGATAAATTTGTCACATCTAACGTAGATGCCTGGAATGACATTGACAACAATATAGCGGATGGGTATGTTGTCTCTTTTATCCCAAAATCATCTAATTCCAAATTATTGATTCATTGTAATATGCATATTGGTGTATATAGCTCAGCTGCCTACTTTGATACAGATGGGCGTTGGTGGGGTGCCAGGTTATATCGTAAAATAGGAAATGGTAATTGGTCCGCGGTGGTTGGAGCAACCAACAATCAAACAACCGACCGTCCTGTTGGTACAGGTGTATTTTTGGCTTCTCGCACTGGGAATGGAGATTCGACAGTAATACAAAATTTAAATAATACTTATGTAGATGATGCTTATGATAACACAAGTATACATTATTATACTATTTATTGGAGAGATAAATTAGGAGGCGGCGCACAGCCTATACATATGAATAGAGTACATACATCCAATAATATTGCTTTTCCTTTGCCTATATCTTCTTTGATTTTAGAAGAAATTTATTATCCATAAAGTAAACCACATTATATTTAGAATATAATAAATTAAGTATAAAAACTATTTTTATTTTATTATAACTATTATAATGCTTACTTTAAATCAAAAAATATCAATATTACAAAACGATTTATCAGGGTTGTCACGATTTTCAAAAGAAATAAGTGGAGGTATTTTAGAAGATTCTATTTCTTCTATTTTATTTTTAAACGAAAAAATATCTTTTCATGATTTGTTGATTAGTGAACCATCTGGACTAGAACTTGCTTTGGATGTAAAACAAAATGCAATTTCGTTTTTAAGCGATATTTGCTTGAATGACTTACATGTACATGGAAATATTAATATTGATGGTTCTCTCAATATTGGAAATATTACAGATTTGGAGCAAAAAATAATTGATATATCTAATAATTCATCAAGTGGTGGTGATTTGTTAATTAGTGATACTTCTGGACTAGAAATTAGAAATAAATTGGATGTGTCGAACCAAGGAACGGGTCCCGCACTGAAAGTGTCTCAGTTCGGTGTGGGTGACGACCAAGACGTAGCATTGTTCAATGCCGGTCTCGAAGGTGATGCCTTGAAAATAGATTCGTGTGGTAATTCACATTTTTACAAACATGTGAATGTATCCGGAACAATGACGAGCAATTCTCCGTGGGCATTATTGGGACAAACCATCGATGGTGATTCAGATGGTGACCAAAGTGGATACTACGTGTCAATCAACGCCAAAGGAGATATAGTCGCTATTGGAGCACCATTGGATGACAACAATGGTACTAATTCAGGATCAACCAAAATGTATCAATACACCAATGGTTCATGGAATCAATTGGGACAAACCATCAATGGTGATTCAGGTAGTGAACAAAGTGGGTCCTCCGTGTCAATCAACGCCAAAGGAGATATAGTCGCTATTGGAGCAATTTATGATGTCTCAGGAACAACCAAAATTTATCAATACACCGATGGTTCATGGAATCAATTGGGACAAACCATCGATGGTGATTCAGTTGGTGACGAAAGTGGATACTCCGTGTCAATCAACGCCAAAGGAGATATAGTCGCTATTGGAGCACCATTTGATGACAACAGTGGTAATTCTTCAGGGTCAACCAAAATATATCAATACACCAATGGTTCATGGGTGCAATTGGGTCAAACCATCGATGGTGATTCAGGTAATGACCGAAGTGGATACTCCGTGTCAATCAACGCCAAAGGAGATATAGTCGCTATTGGAGCACCATTTGATGACAATACTAGAAGTGATTCAGGATCAACCAAAATGTATCAATACACCAATGGAACATGGGTGCAATTGGGACAAACCATTGATGGTGATTCAACTGAGGACAATAGTGGATACCGCGTGTCAATCAACGCCAAAGGAGATATAGTCGCTATTGGAGCAATTTATGACAACATTGGTAAAACTATTTTAGGATCAACCAAAATGTATCAATACACCAATGGTTCATGGGTGCAATTGGGACTAACCATCTATGGTGATTCAGGTGGTGATACAGATGGTGACTTGAGTGGATACTCCGTGTCAATCAACGCCAAAGGAGATATAGTCGCTATTGGAGCATTTTTGGATGACAACAATGGTGGTGATTCAGGATCAACCAAAATATATCAATACACCGATGGTTCATGGGTTCAATTGGGACAAACCATCAATGGTGATTCAGTTGATGACTGGAGTGGATTCTCCGTGTCAATAAACGCCAAAGGAGATATAGTCGCTATTGGAGCACCATTGAATGACTCAGGATCAACCAAAATTTATCAGAAAGGTTTGCGTGGAAACGTTACCATAGAAGATGACCTGAGTGTGGGGGGAGACTTGTTCGTAAACGGTGGTATATATACAGACAACTTTTCTGTCGCGGACACTACTGGACACACAACGATTGGTGGGACGCTAGGTGTGATTGGTGCCTTACAAGCAAATGGTGGAATAACTTGCGACGGCCCATTACAAGCAAATGGTGGAACCACTAGTCTTATCGGTAACGTAGGCATTGGCGGATCATCTGGGTCAGAAACCTTGCTTGTGTCTGGCTCGGAGCGTGTGACCAGTGACTTGCATGTAAATGGCGACTTGGTGGTAGACGGGGGTATATATACAGACAACTTTTCTGTCGCGGACACTACTGGACACACAACGATTGGTGGGACGCTAGGTGTGATTGGTGCCTTACAAGCAAATGGTGGAATAACTTGCGACGGCCCATTACAAGCAAATGGTGGAACCACTAGTCTTATCGGTAACGTAGGCATTGGCGGATCATCTGGGTCAGAAACCTTGCTTGTGTCTGGCTCGGAGCGTGTGACCAGTGACTTGCATGTAAATGGCGACTTGGTGGTAGACGGGGGTATATATACAGACAACTTTTCTGTCGCGGACACTACTGGACACACAACGATTGGTGGGACGCTAGGTGTGATTGGTGCCTTACAAGCAAATGGTGGAATAACTTGCGACGGCCCATTACAAGCAAATGGTGGAACCACTAGTCTTATCGGTAACGTAGGCATTGGCGGATCATCTGGTTCAGAAACCTTGCTTGTGTCTGGCTCGGAGCGCGTGACCAGTGACTTGCATGTAAATGGCGACTTGGTGGTAGACGGTGGTATATATACAGACAACTTTTCTGTCGCGGACACTACTGGACACACAACGATTGGTGGGACGCTAGGTGTGATTGGTGCCTTACAAGCAAATGGTGGAATCACTTGCGACGGCCCATTACAAGCAAACGGTGGAACCACTAGTCTTATCGGTAACGTAGGCATTGGCGGATCATCTGGGTCAGAAACCTTGCTTGTGTCTGGCTCGGAGCGTGTGACCAGTGACTTGCATGTAAATGGCGACTTGGTGGTAGATGGGGGTATATATACAGACAACTTTTCTGTCGCGGACACTACTGGACACACAACGATTGGTGGGACGCTAGGTGTGATTGGTGCCTTACAAGCAAATGGTGGAATCACTTGCGACGGCCCATTACAAGCAAATGGTGGAACCACTAGTCTTATCGGTAACGTAGGCATTGGCGGATCATCTGGGTCAGAAACCTTGCTTGTGTCTGGCTCGGAGCGCGTGACCAGTGACTTGCATGTAAATGGCGACTTGGTGGTAGACGGGACATTCAACTTCAGCGAAGTAATACAAAACATTATCACGGTGAATAACGAAGTAGTGTTTAGCACTAAATTGGATGTGTCGAACCAAGGAACGGGTACCGCACTGAAAGTGTCTCAGTTCGGTGTGGGCGACGACCAAGACGTAGCATTGTTCAATGCCGGTGAAGAAGGTGATGCCTTGAAAATAGATTCGTGTGGTAATTCACATTTTTACAAACATGTGAATGTATCCGGAACAATGACGAGCAATTCTCCGTGGGCATTATTGGGACAAACCATCGATGGTGATTCAAATGATGACTATAGTGGATACTCCGTGTCAATCAACGCCAAAGGAGATATAGTCGCTATTGGAGCATATTTGGATGACAACAGTGGTAGTAATTCAGGATCAACCAAAATGTATCAATACAACGATGGTTCATGGAATCAATTGGGACAAACCATTGATGGTGATTCAGATAATGAGTGGAGTGGATCCTCTGTGTCAATCAACGCCAAAGGAGATATAGTCGCTATTGGAGCACGAAATGATGACAACAATGGTACTAGATCAGGATCAACCAAAATGTATCAATACACCAATGGTTCATGGAATCAATTGGGACAAACCATTGATGGTGATTCAAATGATGACTTTAGTGGATACTCCGTGTCAATCAACGCCAAAGGAGATATAGTCGCTATTGGAGCACAATTGGATGACAAAAGTGGTGGTAATTCAGGATCAACCAAAATGTATCAATACACCAATGGTTCATGGAATCAATTGGGACAAACCATTGATGGTGAATCAGGTGGTGACTGGAGTGGATCCTCCGTGTCAATCAACGCCAAAGGAGATATAGTCGCTATTGGAGCAATTTTTGATGACAACAATGGTTATAATTCAGGGTCAACCAAAATGTATCAATACACCAATGGTTCATGGGTGCAATTGGGACAAACCATTGATGGTGATTCAGGTAATGACCGAAGTGGATACTCTGTGTCAATCAACGCCAAAGGAGATATAGTCGCTATTGGAGCAGTTTTGGATGACAACAGTGGTGGTGATTCAGGATCAATCAAAATGTATCAATACACCAATGGGACATGGGTGCAATTGGGACAAACCATCAATGGTGATTCAAGTGGTGATGGAAGTGGAACATCCGTGTCAATAAACGCCAAAGGAGATATAGTCGCTATTGGAGCACCAACGGATGACAACAGTGGTAATAATTCAGGATCAACCAAAATGTATCAATACACCAATGGGACATGGGTGCAATTGGGACAAACCATTGATGGTGATTCACGTGATGACTGGAGTGGATACTCCGTGTCAATCAACGCCAAAGGAGATATAGTCGCTATTGGAGCAATTTGGGATGACAACGGTGGTAGTAATTCAGGATCAACCAAAATGTATCAGAAAGGTTTGCGTGGAAACGTTACCATAGAAGATGACATGAATGTGGGGGGAGACTTGATCGTAAACGGTGGTATATATACAGACAACTTTTCTGTCGCGGACACTACTGGCAACACGTCTATTGGTGGGACGCTAGGTGTAATTGGTGCCTTACAAGCAAATGGTGGAATCACTTGCGACGGTCCATTACAAGCAAATGGTGGAACCACTAGTCTTATCGGTAACGTAGGCATTGGCGGATCATCTGGGTCAGAAACCTTGCTTGTGTCTGGTTCGGAGCGTGTGACCAGTGACTTGCGTGTCAATGGCGACTTGGTGGTAGACGGGACATTCAACTTCAGCGAAGTAATACAAAACATTACCACGGTGAATAACGAAGTAGTGTTTAGCACTCAATTGGATGTGTCGAACCAAGGAACGGGTCCCGCACTGAAAGTGTCTCAGTTCGGTGTGGGCGACGACCAAGACGTAGCATTGTTCAATGCCGGTGAAGAAGGTGATGCCTTGAAAATAGATTCGTGTGGTAATTCACATTTTTACAAACATGTGAATGTATCCGGAACAATGACGAGCAATTCTCCGTGGGCATTATTGGGACAAACCATCGATGGTGATTCAATTGGTGACGAAAGTGGATACTCCGTGTCAATCAACGCCAAAGGAGATATAGTCGCTATTGGAGCAATTTATGATGACAACAGTGGTAGTAATTCAGGATCAACCAAAATGTATCAATACACCAATGGTTCATGGAATCAATTGGGACAAACCATTGATGGTGATTCAGGTGATGACTGGAGTGGATTCTCTGTGTCAATCAACGCCAAAGGAGATATAGTCGCTATTGGAGCAAAATATGATGACAACAATGGTAATAATTCAGGATCAACCAAAATGTATCAATACATCAATGGTTCATGGAATCAATTGGGACAAACAATTGATGGTGATTCAAGTGGTGACGAAAGTGGATTCTCCGTGTCAATCAACGCCAAAGGAGATATAGTCGCTATTGGAGCATGGTTGGATGACAAAAGTGGTAATTCAGGATCAACCAAAATGTATCAATACACCAATGGTTCATGGAATCAATTGGGAGAAACCATTTATGGTGATTCAGGTGATGACCGAAGTGGATACTCCGTGTCAATCAACGCCAAAGGAGATATAGTCGCTATTGGAGCAATTTTTGATGACAACAGTGGTAATAATTCAGGATCAACCAAAATGTATCAATACACCAATGGTTCATGGGTTCAATTGGGACAAACCATCAATGGTGATTCAAGTGGTGACGAAAGTGGATACTCCGTGTCAATCAACGCCAAAGGAGATATAGTCGCTATTGGAGCACGATATGATGACAACATTGGTAGTAATTCAGGATCAACCAAAATGTATCAATACACCAATGGTTCATGGAATCAATTGGGACAAACCATTGATGGTGATTCAGGTGATGACCGAAGTGGATTCTCCGTGTCAATCAACGCCAAAGGAGATATAGTCGCTATTGGAGCACGATTGGATGACAACAATGCTACTAATTCAGGATCAACCAAAATGTATCAATATACCAATGGGACATGGGTGCAATTGGGACAAACCATTGATGGTGATTACCGTGATGACTATAGTGGATACTCTGTATCAATCAACGCCAAAGGAGATATAGTCGCTATTGGAGCAATTTTGGATGACAACAGTGGTAGTAATTCAGGATCAACCAAAATTTATCAGAAAGGTTTGCGTGGAAACGTTACCATAGAAGATGACATGAGTGTGGGGGGAGACTTGATCGTAAACGGTGGTATATATACAGACAACTTTTCTGTCGCGGACACTACTGGACACACAACGATTGGTGGGACGCTAGGTGTGATTGGTGCCTTACAAGCAAATAGTGGAATCACTTGCGACGGCCCATTACAAGCAAATGGTGGAACCACTAGTCTTATCGGTAACGTAGGCATTGGCGGATCATCTGGGTCAGAAACCTTGCTTGTGTCTGGTTCGGAGCGTGTGACCAGTGACTTGCGTGTCAATGGCGACTTGGTGGTAGACGGGACATTCAACTTCAGCGAAGTAATACAAAACATTACCACGGTGAATAACGAAGTAGTGTTTAGCACTCAATTGGATGTGTCGAACCAAGGAACGGGTCCCGCACTGAAAGTGTCTCAGTTCGGTGTGGGCGACGACCAAGACGTAGCATTGTTCAATGCCGGTGAAGAAGGTGATGCCTTGAAAATAGATTCGTGTGGTAATTCACATTTTTACAAACATGTGAATGTATCCGGAACAATGACGAGCAATTCTCCGTGGGCATTATTGGGACAAACCATCGATGGTGATTCAA
>Ga0255752_10003611_pt1 | contig 16031 bp, 21 predicted proteins | sample 011ome_25_FD_179952 | JGI IMG/M metagenome (GOLD analysis project Ga0255752, IMG submission 179952) | Coastal salt marsh microbial communities from the Groves Creek Marsh, Skidaway Island, Georgia - 011512CT metaG (version 2) | ecosystem: Environmental > Aquatic > Marine > Intertidal zone >... | reverse complement strand
CTACATGTATGCCCCCATGCACATCGATAAGGACAACTTCGCTGAATACACAGGCTCTGTAATGTCCATTGACCCCTCTGGGCGAGGACAGGATGAAACAGGGTATGCAGTGGTCAAGATGCTCAACGGGTATCTGTTTGTTACTGCGTGTGGCGGCCTGACAGGCGGGTATGACGACAAGACCCTTGAGGTTCTCTCAGGGATCGCCAAGGACCACATGGTGAACCACATTATCGTGGAGTCCAACTTCGGTGACGGGATGTACACCAAGCTCCTGACCCCAGTGATGGCAAGGACGCACAAGTGCCTCATCGAGGAGGTTCGACACTCCCAGCAGAAAGAGAAGAGGATCATTGACACCATTGAGCCTGTGATGGCTCGACATAAACTGGTGATCGATCCCAAGGTTATCGAAGAGGACTACCAGACTGCCCAGAGATACGACCAAGCTGTCCGATTGAGTAAGCAGATGGTCTACCAGATGACCAGGGTAACCATGGAGCGAGGGGCACTCAGACATGATGACAGGCTGGATGCACTGGCTATGGCTGTGGGCTACTGGGTTGAACAGATGGCTAGAGATGAACAACTGGGTATCGATGATGCACTGGAAGAGGCCCGCAGGCTGGAGCTTGAGGACTTCATGGATATGGCCCTGAGACCCAGAGTGAACCGTAAGAGTACCCCAAGCCAATTAACGTGGGTTAATTAGGGCCGTAATAGAGATAAGAGATACCCCTCCCCCCCCCCGGTTCACCCCATAGATACCTATAGAGTACCCAAGAGTACCTTAAGTTCCCTTCAGGTTATCCATTGATCCAGAGTACTGCTGTCTCCCCTCCGGTGTACTCAGTGATATCCAATGGAGTACCTGAAGGGTACTCAGGGCACTCAGGGTACTTCTGTATCACTGTTACTTCTGTTGCTACTGGTCTTCTGTTGCTAGTGAGACCACCCCCCACTACCACCCCCCACCCCCCAATAAGAGACCCTACCAATAGATACCCAGTAGGGTACTCCCACTACCATCACTCAAGACGATTACGCCCTTACTAGCATTAATCAATCATTGCTAGAGAGGACGATACTGATGGCTGAGAAATATCAGAGCGGCAACCCAAGACCAATGATTCAACTGCTGGAGCTTGCACGGGAGTGTCTGGAATACCGGGACGGCCAGCTTTTCTGGAAGGTCCCACGGAGTAGCCGAGTTAAGGTCGGTGGCCGGGCAGGCTTTCAGTCGGGCAGTTATCGGCAGGTCAGTATAGATGATACGCAGTATCTGGAACATCGCGTCATTTGGCTTCTCCTGTATGGCGAAGAGCCTCCCAAATATATGGATCATATCGACGGGAACAAGGTCAACAATCGGATCGAAAACCTGCGGGCTATTGATCACAGCCATAATACCCGCCGAGGTATGATGGGGCGGGGGATTTCACGTTACCGTACCGGCAGGTGGGTGGCGCAGCCGAGCTACAATTGCAAGCAGCACTACCTCGGCACTTACACCACAGAGACCGATGCTCTCGCAGCGGTAGCCGGGTTCGAGCGAGAACACAACGTGAGGAGGGACTGAATATGATGTCCCTACTGTTGTGAATGGATTTCAGGTGAAAAATCTGAAGTAGTATAACGTAGACCTTCCCGGCCAGATTCCCCCCATGGGGGCACCCCTGCCCCGCCCCGGCCAGAAAATGAAGGGGCACCCCCCCTATGTCACGGGATATGTCACAATCAATCGGCAAAGCCCCGGATACCAGGGCCCGCGACATCATGTTTGATGATGTTATGGGGGGTGAGTCCTTATATATAGGGGCGCATGGGGTGTCGGATTGTCGGATTGCCAGGTCGCGGGTTGTGTTTTTGTTTTCCCGTCTTTTTTTATTTTTGTATCGATTCCCTATTGTAATGGATTCCAGATGGTATATATAAAGGGCATGGTAATCACGCCATCATGAAGGGAACCAAAATGGACTTGCAAACAATCGATAACATTCTCGGGATTATCAGTCTCACCCTAGTTACCGTTGCCATAGTCGGCACGGGATACGGGGTGATCAGTATTATTCGTTTAGAGCGGGGGGCGAAATAATGGACGGCTTGATCTTCGGATTAATCGATAACGGCGTTCTGATTCTCGGGGCATTCACGGGACTCGAAATTGAACGCGCATTACCCGCCAGATTCCAAACGGGACTCGGTGCCGTGATAGGTGCCGCAATCGGTAACACGGTATCCGATTTACTCGGGGCACTCGCAGACCCCGCATTGCAACCCATGGCCCTCGGCATAACAGCGGGATGCATGATCGCCGCGCTGTCAATTCCAGTAATTGCAAAATTCACCACGTTGAAAGGATGATCCGATGTACATCAATACAATCGAAATCGACGCGACATTATACACCCCGGCATTTGATGATCTGCCGGTAACAATCGACACCCCGCCACCTATTGAGGTGATAGACGATATCCCGCTGTTTGATCTAGCGGCAATCGCGGGGGGTCATAGTTATGCCTGAATCCCTTCATGTTGTAAGCCCATGTCATCCAGGGCGCTCCAATCAACCCAAATCCGCCGTTGTTGCGGCTTAATTCATACCATTTACCAGGGGATTCAATATGTCACTAGCATCACTAAAACGCGCCGCGTCACAACATGGCGTCCATTCGCTACTCGCGAAACCGGAATCAAATCCGAAGGTCGCAAAGAATATGAAGGCGGGCGTCATGACGTTCCCGTTACATCTGGCACCCGCAGAATTGTCGGGGTTTAACGTATGCCCCAAATCAACGGCGGGGTGTCGTGCGGGGTGTCTACATACTGCGGGAAACCCGTTGTATATGGACGGGAAAACAAAAGCCCGCATTGCGCGCACTGTTATATATTTTAAACAGCGGGAATTGTTTCTTGATTTATTACGCGCCGAAATTGACGCGGGAATCCGCAAAGCCCATAGGGCAAACATGGCCCCCGCGTTCCGTTTGAATGCAACGTCGGATATACCATGGGAACGGGTGCGGGCCGCCGATAATCAAGCGGGGATAAGTGTTGTCGATTACATCGTTCGCAATGGCGGTGAGCTTTACGATTACACAAAACGCGCCAACCGCACCCCGCCCGCCGGATATCACCTCACGTTTTCACTCGCGGAAAACAATGATAGAGACGCGGCGCGATGGCTGGCAAATGGCGGTAACGTCGCCGTGGTTTTCGATACTAAAAAAGGGCAACCATTGCCCCCCGAATTCATGGGGCACCCCGTAATCGATGGCGATTTGTCAGACTATAGGCCCGGCGACCCTAGCCCATGCATTGTTGGTTTGCGGGCTAAGGGTGACGCCATAGGTGACACGTCGGGATTTGTGCGCGGGGGGGCGGTTTAATGGAATTCGCGATATCCCGCATTGTGGCGCGCTGTCACGTTTCCGATTCCTATCGCGAGGTTGTGCGCTATTTCATTTCCCGCCTAAAAGGCCAACGCAAAGGATGGTTAAAAATAGACCGGGAAACCCGCCGCGAAATATTGCGTACCATTTCAATATGTCATCAAACCAACGGCGCGGTGTATCACAACGTAATGCGGGGGGCGGTTTAATGATTAATGACATATTGGACGCAATCGGGCTTGTCGTCATCCTCGCATTTTTCTATATGGTGCTTCACGCGGAACCCGCGTTAACCGCTATGATCATTGAATTGAAAGCCCCGCCCAACTAATACCGCCCGTACTAGTAAACCAATCGAAGCCCCGCCCTGATCCGGCGGGGTTTCTTTTTGCCTGAAATCTGCCCCGCGATCTGCCCCCGATCTATCGCCCCATAATGCGAATGCCTCTCAAACTCAGCCGAAATCGGCCTGTTCGGCGGGTTTATGATAGTGACCTTCCCGCACCTTCCCGCGCCACCCCAAGAAATCCAGGAGACCAACACGCATGACCAAATCACTCACCCCCGGATACATACTGACCAGTATCAGCAACAGATCGCCTGGATATGGCAATGAAATCAGCGTTATGATCCAGGCGGACACCGATCAAGCTGTTGATCAAGGGGTATCAGAGTATATGCGGCAGTATCCGGCGGCAGGCTTTATGACCAGGGTTTCTGCGCGTTACGAGTGCCCGGAGGGGCGCAGGGCAGTGATCCGGCGCTTGGCAAGCTGCGAATAGCGCCAGCACACTATCATCCTTTCCGCATCGCTTCAGGGATTGGCGGAGACCTTTCCCTACCGATTACCAGTTGACATAATTGGCGAGTCCATAATATACTGAAGGTGTACAGCAACGGAACCAAGGCAGCTTTTAATGACTGACACTTTGACGAACACGCTCTACACCGCAGTTGACCATTTCATCTACCGCACCACATGGGGCCTCTCGTCCCATGAAATACACCCAGAAGCAGCAAAAGAACGGCTGTCTTTAGATATGCATTTTGACCACATGCTGATATTTGGCGAAAAAGATGGTTTCGACGGGATTGAATGGCGCAAGCATTTTGCCCAGTTTGAAGGCGGATACGAACGCCTATTCGATCACCTGATTGATGCCCACGAAATGTTCCTGAAATTGAATGACAACGTAGCTCATTGCTGCGATGCGCTGATCCCTGTGTTGTCCGCCGCACCAGAGCTTTCCGGTAAGGTGAAACCGATGCCGTCTCTCAGGGAAGCCTCTGCGCCCTTCCGCAATGCGCGGACATCTGTTGTCCAGCGGCACAATAAATTCATCGCCACTCAGTACTCAAACCTCGGCAATTCGCTCCGAGAGTTCGGCTGGGAGCCGTCTCTGGAATGTCTAACTACATAAGCGGACTTGTCCTCAGCTAAAGGTAAATAGAAAAGAGTTACAAATGTTAAATCTAACCGCACTGATCCGCTACCTGCGCGAGACAGACGATTCGATCAGTATGCATCAACTCGAAACCCTCCTCTTAGTCGCGCAGGCTGGGAGTGAGGGGATTACCATGCGCGACATTGAGCAACGCATGGGTGTGCCAAACGCCACCCTCAGTCGCAATATTGCGTACTGGTCAAAGTGGCGTAAACAAAACGTACCCGGCATGGATTTCATAGTCGCTGAAATTGATCCATCTGATCGACGCTATCGGATATGTCGGCTGACCACCAAAGGCCGGGCGTTTTGCAATGAGATCACGCGTATTATGGGGGAAGAATAATTTGGCAGCAAAACGAGGCAACAAATGGCAGGGCAGAGTTACCTATGAAGGTCGCTCTGTGCGCCCATCGTTCGACACTAAGGAGCTTGCAGAGGCATGGGAAGCAGCCTCGCGGCTGTGCATCTCCCAGCACCTGCCGATACCCTCAGCGCACACCATCACAACAGGCGGTGTCGTTGGGGGGTTCTTCCCTGTGGCCGCTGAGTACATCTGGGGTGAGAAAAAGTCTTACCTCAATATGCTCGGTCACATGCGTGACGCCATCGACTATTTCACGCCCCAGCGATCTGTGGCGTCCATCGATGGTGCCTCTATCATCCAATGGGTAACACTGTTGCGGGCCGCTAATCTGGCCCCAGCAACCATCAATCATAAAGTCCAGTGTCTATTCGGCATCCTTAAACACGCCAAGGCCATGGGCTTGATATCTGTGCTACCGCCCAGACCGCACCAGCGGGTCAGCAATGGCCGTCTCTGGTTCCTCTCGCAGGTCGATGAGGACAAGATGCTTGCCGCTTTCCTGCACCTTGGAATGGAGCTTGAGTACCACGCGACTCGGTTCATGCTTTCGACAGGTTGTAGGGTTGGCGAGATACTCTACCGCAACCGCTCTGCCCTAGCAGGGCATGACCGCCAAGGCGTCCCAATCGAATGGGCTGACATATCTGCACCCTATGGCACAGGCGACCGCGTGATGGTCGATGGTGCCAGCCGCGCCAAGGTCACGTTCTGGGAAACCAAATCCACGAATGGTGCAGGTAGCTGGAGAGCCATCCCTCTCCCTGCACCAGCAGCGGAGGCACTTGAGTACAGCAAGTCTCAAGGGCTGTCCTCACCTTTCGATGGTCTGGGCTACATAATGTATTACCGGCGCTTCCAGCAGGTCCGAGAGATGCTTGGCGAGATGGACAACCAAAACTATGTCCCCCACATCCTGCGCCATACATGTGCGTCTAGGTTTGCTCAGAGCGGCTGGGATGCCCTGCGGATCAAGGATTGGATGGGGCACAAGAACATCACCACCACCCAGCGTTACATGCACCTCGCCCCCACTGATTTATTCGAGATGGTCGAGGCCCCAACAGAGCCTCAGAGACCTTCCCTGCGGGTTATTGTTGGAGGCAGCGAATGAGTATGGATGTCGATCCGTTTCTGCCCCACACTTGGCCGACAGGCCGTCAGATATATCGCTACATGCTGGATCGTGCGGCAGACCTAGAATGGGAATGTGCAGATGAAGCGCAAGCATCAGCGATCCGCGATGCTGCCGCTCGTTTTCGAGATTCGGAACTACGGTTCCTGCCACCGATAGTGTGACACTGGGTGTGACACATTTCGGTACAGTGTGACACACCCTACCTTGCAACTCATTGAAACTATTAACCTTTTAATGTGCGACATCAGCCATTGTGATGTTGCAGATACCTTCCACCCCCCATTGGATACCATGATGCCCCCCTAAGACCCTGTTTTAACAGGCATTTTTATTTATCTAAACCCCTTCCGACTGGTTGGGAATACAGACTTACCTTGCACCGCAGAAAACCGGAGATTTGATTTGATTGAAGCAGCAAAAATCCTCGAAGAACAGAAGCAGCTTGAGCGTTTCATGCGAGAGGAAACGATCAGTAGGTACAACAGACTACACGATAAGGCGCAGAAACGTGGCGATTATTCAGACACGCACACTGGCCGTGCGATTATCAATCACGTCATCCAGCCTTTTGAAGATGCGATCCAGGCGTTCGTGGATGCAGCCAATGATGGCAAGCCCGGTCGGCGTCACCGTGCCGCTGTACTGCTCAATGATGTGGACATCCCCACCGTGGCATATCTGTTCACGAAGGCGGTCCTTAATTATGTGCCGCTCACTAATAAGGAAGGGAAAACGACTGCGCTGTCAGCCCTCGCGATCAAAGGCTGCACGATGATCCATGACGAAATGAGGATCAGGTATTTCGAGGAAAACCATCGCGCCCTTGCTCGCAAGATGCTGAAGGATTTCGATAGGCGAGACCTTCCTCGGCGGCGCAGGAAAGAGATGATCCAGCGCAAGTTTGGTCAGATGCGGATGTCATGGCAGGTCTGGGACAAAAAGGACTGTCTCCAGCTAGGCGTAAAGCTCACCGAAATGTTTGGGTTGTCTACAGGTATGACCACCATGCCTCTGGTCAGCGAGAACCGCCGCAGACGCAGGATCGTTCAGGCCACCCCAGCGATGATAGAGAAGATCAGCCAGCGCATTAAGAGCAACGAGGATGTCTTCACCGTCTACCTGCCGATGGTAGCCCCTCCGAAGCCATGGCGTAATGGCGATCTATTCGGAGGTGGTTACTACACCAATCACATCAGCGCCTACCCGCTGATCAAAGGGGTCAAGCGAAACTTCCTTGAGGAACTCTCGAACATGGATTTGGAGAGGCCCCTCGCTGCGATCAATGCGATTCAAGAAACACCCTATCGCATCAGTCCAGCGATGCCTGAGATACTTGAGCATGTCTTTGACATGAACAGGGAGTTGGCAGGTCTGCCGCTGTCGGACATAGAGCCAATCCCTGAAGCGCCTGAAGGTGCTGATGAAGCCGGTGAGGTCAAGAACCAGTACCGCCGCGACTGCTATTATGTCCATGATCGCAATCGGCGCAGGATCAGTAAGCGCCTGATGGTTGCGAGGGTTGTCCATCTCGCCAAGAAATTCGAGGACAAGCCTGAGATATATTTCCCCATGCAGGCCGACAGCCGCTGGCGTCTATACCCCGTGCCAACCTATTTAAACCCGCAGGGTCCAGATTTCGTCAAAGCGATGCTGGAGTTTGCCCAAGGCAAAGCCATTGAAACTGACGAACAGGCTGCGTGGCTGGCGATCATTGGTGCAAACCATTTCGGCATGGACAAGCTCCCGTTACAGGATCGCGCTGATTGGACTGTAGAGAACCAGGATATGATCCTTGAGGTCGCCGCTGACCCTTTAACCGATCTCCGGTGGTGCGAGGCCGATGAACCTTTCCAGTTTATCAGGTGGGCTATGGAATGGTCGCAGTTTTGCCAGCAGGGCCTTGGATTTGTCTCCCACCTTCCTGCGAACGTCGATGCCACCTGTAGTGGTATGCAGATATTCAGCGCCGCAATGCGGGATCGCGAGGGCGCAACACACGTCAACCTGACAGACACTGAGGTCCGCATGGACATCTACCAGCGTGTCGCTGATCTCGCCAATGAGGCCATGCGTAACGAAACTGATCCTGAGAAAATCCCATTGGCTCAGGCTGCGCTGGCATTCGGTATTGGCAGAAGAGAGACGAAGAGGCCCACCATGGTCGTTCCGTACTCAGGCACCTTCCATGCTTGCATGAAGTATGTGCGCGATGGGATCAACGAGCGAGTCGAAAAGGGTGAGCCACACCCGATGGGTGATGAGAAGGACGGACCATTCATTAGTTATGTCGCTGGGCACGTCTGGCAGGCTATAGACGACACAATCCCCGCCGCCCGTGGGTGTATGAAGTGGCTTCAGACAGCGTCACGGCTGGTGAGTAAATCCGAGAAACCGATCCCACTCATCTGGTACACCCCTGACGGTGCCCCAGTGCAGCAAGCGCGTTACGAACAGACCACACAAAGGGTCCAGACTTTCCTTGATGGTGTTGTATTCAAGCTCGACCTACACCACGACACTGATCAGCTAGACCAGAGACGCATGGCATCCTCCGTTGCCCCAAATTGGGTACACAGTCTGGACGGTTGCATTCTCCGCGAGGCCGTCAATAACGCCTTGGCAATTGAGGACGAACTAGGTCGAGGGCGGATGTACTTCAACATGATCCACGACAGCTACGGCGTTCACTGCGCTGATCTGCCTGATTTCTTGGATCGATGCATCAAGCCTGCGTTCGTCCGGGTCTTCCGCGACCACGATGTCCTTGGTGACTTTGAGGGTGAAGTCCGCGCCCTGCTGTCCGAAAAAGACAATGAGAAACTTGATGCCGCACCCGTGCGCGGCGACTTTGAAATTGAGGAGGTAATGCAGAATGACTTCTTTTTCTCTTAATCCCTACCGATTGGTATTGGATACCGATGACGACCTAATAGCGGACATACTAGCATTAACCACCAGCCCTACAGGGAGACGCCCCATGGACGACGACATCGACGACTACGAATACCAGCAGTTGCTGGCAGAGAATGGAGAAGATTATGACGGATAACGTCATTCAGCTTTTCTCGGACAAGCGTGGTGATCCCACCGATGACGACGGCCCACTGCACACAGAAATGTTTGCGTCTGCGGCAGGCATCTTCATTCAGCAGGAGAACACTGACGGTGACCTCGAAAACCCCGACACCATCGCGCTGACATGGGAACAGACCGCGATGCTGCTGACAAATCTGGTGGCATTGCTGCACGGAAAAATGAACCAGGAAGAAGGAGATGATGATGGCACGATCCACTAACAAGCTGGACCGAATGTCCACACCTATAGGTGAAGCTGTGTACCCTGCACTGCACCGCGCCGACACCAAGTTCGATGACGCTGGAACTTGGAAGGCGGATGTCCGCGTTAAAGCAGATGAAGCCAAAGGCATCATGGAAAAGCTCGGCAAGAAATACAAAGAACACACAGGAAGCGCCATGCCGAAAGACGGCGGTAACCTGTGGTCGGTAGAGCTTGACGATGACGGCGACCCGACAGGCAACATTATGTTCAAGCTGCGGGTCAAAAACGTAGTCCGCAAGGATGGTGAAATGTGGGTCCGAAAGCCCAAATTGTTTGACACATCGTCACCACCCCAGCCGATCTCTGTTGAGCCTTTTGGCGGCACAAAGATGATAGTGGCGTTCGATGTCTACTGCTACGACATCCCGAAAAAAGGCGTGAAGCTACAGCCTGTTGCTGTCCAGATTATCGAATTGAAAACTGGAGGTGACGACGATCCCGAAGCATTTGGATTCAACGATATGGACGGCGGTTTCAAAACGGATGACGCGCAAGAAAACCCTTTTGCCGAAGAACAGGGCGAAGAAGAAGCCAGCGCAGACTTCTAAGTCTGTCGGGCTGAGGCTGGGGTTCAGGAGTGGTCTTGAGGAGCGCACAGCAGCGCAACTCAAGGCCGCTGGCGTTCCGTTTAGATACGAACACAAAGACGACAGGATAGAATATGTGAAGCCTGCGAAGGTCTCGCGCTACCATCCTGATTTTTGCCTGCCCAACGGGATTATTGTCGAGACCAAGGGCAGGTTCGTCACAGCAGATCGTCAGAAGCATTTGTTGATCAGGGACCAACATCCCGACATCGACATCCGTTTCGTTTTCTCAAACCCCAAGCAACGAATATCAAAACAGTCGGCCACAACATATGCAATGTGGTGCGACAAATATCAATTTCATTACGCCAAGGGCAGCATACCGGAGGATTGGCTACGGGAGGCGAGGAGGCCCCCAACCCATGGCGACAAGAAAAAGAACTGACACGCACTGGATCGCTATTCATTGCGCCGCAACCCCACCCGAAATGGACATTGGCTTTGTCGAGATAGACAGGTGGCACAAAGAACGTGGCTGGATTGGCTGCGGCTACCACAAGATCATACGCAGAGATGGCACTGTCGAAGATGGCAGAGACATCGATGCAATGGGTGCCCATGTCAGAGGATTTAACCAGACCTCAGTTGGTGTCTGCCTGATTGGCACAGACACATTCACTGTTGAGCAGTTTGAATCCCTTGCCGTTTTGATTGCGGACTTACTTGTTAAATATCCATCAGCGTCACTTCGGGGGCATCGCGATTTCCCGAACGTGAAAAAAGAATGTCCAGGATTTGACGTTCAGAAATGGTGGAGCCACCAGATCAAAAAATAGGAGAAAAATTATGGAAGACTCGCAGTTCCTTGAACATGCCCCGTGTTTAGATTGCGGGTCTTCCGATGCTCTAGGAGTTTACAGCGATGGGCACACGTTCTGTCACAAATGTCGCACGCACACACAAGCGCCGGTCACCGACAGCAACGTCACTCCGCTCACCCTTGTTCCGCCAACGCAAGGTCAGATCAAAAAAGGTTTACTGCCGAAAGGGCAAATCGAGGCATTAGTAAAACGCAAGATCACGGAAGAAACCTGCAAGCTCTGGGGATACTCGACAGGCGAACTGAATGGCATACCTGTGCAGATCGCGAACTACACAAGAGACAATCAGGTTGTCTTTCAGAAGATCAGGTTTGCGAACAAAGACTTCACCAGCCGTGGCGATCTCAAGCAGGCAGGTCTGTACGGCCAGCACCTGTGGGCGAGCGGTAAGATATTGATCGTCGTAGAGGGTGAGCTAGACGCCCTTGCGATGAGCCAAGCGCAGGGCAACAAGTGGGCTGTAGTGTCGGTGCCAAACGGCGCACAGGGCGCAGCAAAGGCAGTCGCCAGATCACTCGACTACCTACTCAAATTTGAGACCGTCGTCTTCATGCTCGACAGCGATGAGGCAGGCCAGGCTGCGGCACTTGAGTGCGCCAAGCTCATGCCACCGGGCACCGCTAAGATTGCAACCCTGCCTCTGAAAGACGCATCAGATATGGTGATGGCCGGTCGCAGCGCAGAACTAATCAACGCCATCTGGCGGGCAAAAGAGTATCGCCCTGACGGCATCGTCGCAGGCATCGATCTGTGGGATGAGTTCATCACAGAAGATGATAATGATTGTGTCCTGTACCCTTGGCCGTCGCTCAACGAAAAGACACGCGGTCTTCGTAAAAAAGAACTGACTGTCTTCACCGCAGGATCAGGTATTGGCAAATCTCAGATTGTCAAAGAGATCGGCCACCACCTACTGAAAGAAGGAGAGACCCTTGGCGTCATCTGCTTGGAAGAAAGTGTCAAGCACACGCTCAGAGTTTTTGTCGGGCTTGAGATTAACAAGCGCCTTAACTTGGGTGTCCAAGATATTTCAGAAGACGACCTCCGCGCTGGTTTCGATGCTACTGTCGGCAGTGGCAGGCTATATCTCTATGATCATTTTGGTAGCCTTGCTGGCGACAATCTTCTCGAAAGATGTCGCTACCTCGCAGCCATGGGCTGTTCCTACATTATTCTTGATCACCTCAGCATTGTGGTATCTGGCGGTCTGGAGGATCAGGCGGGCAATGAGCGCCAACTGATTGATTCCATAATGACCAGGCTACGCCAGCTTGTCGAAGAGACCGGCGTAGGATTGATCTTGGTGAGCCACCTGAAGCGCCCAGAGGGCAAGCCCCATGAAGAAGGCGGACAGACATCCCTCGCGCAACTGCGAGGCTCCGGTGCAATCGGGCATCTCGCTGACCTTGTTATCGGTTGCGAAAGAAACCAGCAGTCGCCTGATGAAGCACACCGCACGAAACTTCGTATCCTGAAGAACCGCCATTCCGGCGAGACAGGTATTGGCACTGTCCTCGAATTCAACCGAGAGACAGGCAGGATGCTTGAGGTGAATTTTGATGCAGAAGATTTCTGATGACGACCTGTTTGCATGCGCCGAACGATTGGCTGTGCAGGCAGTCAACGACCCTGCGTTGGTCAGTGAGTACGCAGCAGTGATGACCGAAGTTCAACACAGAGAAGGAGGATGGAAAGTGCGAAACAAACAATCTCAGAACGACATGATCCTGAAGCACCTGATGGCTGGCCGATCAATCAGTCCCTTGGAAGCCATGGGCGTCTTTGGCGTCTACCGATTGGCTGCGAGGATTTTCGAGTTACGCGAAAGCGGCCATGAGATCACGAAGGTAATTAAGGATGACGGGCGAGGCCGCACCTACGCGGAATACTCTTTGGCCTGATCCATACTATTTGCAAGGGGAAACTAGATGGCACATATTTTCGACATTGAAACGAACGGCCTGCTCGACCAGCTTGACACTGTTCACTGCCTCGCGATCAGAGACACTGAGACAGGGATAACTGAGAGCTATGCGCCGCATCAGATCGAAGATGGCCTGCGGTCTCTCCTTAGCAAAGACCTGATAGTAGGGCACAACGTCATCGCGTTTGACATCCCTGCTATCCAGAAATGCTTCCCGTGGTTCAGTGTAGAACCCTCGAAGGTCCGCGACACCCTGACGCTCTCCCGTCTGATTTGGTCCGACATAGCAGACACTGATTGGGCCAAAACAGTAGGGCTTCCCAACAGGCTCAAAGGCAGTCACGCGCTGGCTGCGTGGGGGATGCGGCTAGGGTGCCCAAAAGACGACTACCAAGGTGGTTGGGATGAATTCAATAGTGACATGATGTTCTATTGCATTCAGGACACCTCAGTGACTGCAAAGCTATGGCAGACGATCCAAGCTAAGAACTACCCTGACACAGCCGTTGACCTTGAGCATGAGGTGCAGTGGTTAATTGCGCGGCAAGAGCGGTACGGGTTCCGTTTTGATGAACCCAAGGCACTCGATTTGTGTGCCAAGCTACAGCGCAGACGGGCAGAGCTTGATGACGAACTGCAAGCGGTGTTCACGCCTTGGTGGTCGGCGGTAGAGGTGGTCACCCCTTCCCGCACCGTGAACTACAAAACGAAACCTGCGGTGACGGCAGGCTGCACCTACACGAAGATCAAACACAACGTCTTCAACCCCAGCAGCCGCCATCACATACAGCACAAACTCGAAGAGCTTGGCTGGCAGGCAAAAGAGACTACGCCAGATGGCCGCGCCAAACTTGATGAGACAGTCTTGATGGGCCTGTCGTTTCCTCAAGGTAAAATCCTTGCGGAATACTTCATGGTTCAAAAGCGCCTTGGGATGCTGTCAGACGGCAAGCGGAGTTGGCTGGGCGCACTCCGTGGAGATCGCATCCATGGCTCAGTACTGACCAACGGTACGGTCACTGGTCGAGCATCTATGCGTGAACCAAATCTCCAACAAGTTCCATCAGCCAATGCCCCTTACGGCAAAGAGTGTCGCGAATTGTTCACAGTTGGCCCCGGCAAATCCCTTGTCGGCGTCGATCAATCAGGCATCGAACTGAGGATGCTTGCTCATTTTACCACCCCGTTCGATGGCGGGGCTTACGCAAAGGAGGTACTGGATGGGGACATTCATACGCACAATCAAACGGCTGCTGGTCTTGCTTCTCGCAGTATCGCTAAATCTTTTATTTACGCTTTGGTCTACGGCGCAGGCGTCAATCGTCTGGCTGGCGTCACCGGCCTCACAAAAAGACAAGCTGCTGAGGTTAAGGCTACTTTCCTTGCAGCTAACCCTGGTTTGGGCAAGCTCATATCTGCCGTTCAAGAAAAAGTTCAGCAAACAGGATACCTCAAAGGACTAGACCAGCGCCGTCTTCCTGTGCGCTCACCACACCGCGCACTTAATGTCCTGCTGCAAGCCGCTGGCGCAGCCACAGCGAAACAATGGCTGATTCAGTTTGACCGTGAGGTCGAGGCGCGTGGCTGGCGGGGCCGGGTACAGCAGGTCTGCTGGATACACGATGAAATCCAGATTGAAGCTGATGCAGAACTGGCCGAAGAAGTTGGTCGGGTTGCTGTATCAGCCATCGAAGCAGCAGGCGAACAATTTAAACTCAGAGTTCCGATAACGGGAGAATATCGCATTGGGAAAACTTGGGCAGAAACACACTAGCGTTACATTGATCGATGTGATGGGGGATGACCAGACAGTCGTCAAGGCTGCGCGGGTCAGCTTCAATAAATCAGATGCTTGGAATTCTGAGCGCGACACTAAGCTCATAAAGTACTTAGCGGAACACAGTCACTGGTCACCCTTCTCGCACTGCTTTGCGACCTTCAGGATCACTGCCCCGATTTTTGTTGCTCGGCAGCTTGGCAAGCATCAAGTCGGTCTAGCGTGGAATGAGGTGTCTAGGCGTTACGTCGATGGCGATGTTGAGTTTCATATCCCTGAATTCTGGCGTGGCCGTCCTTTAAACAAAAAGCAGGGTTCACACGGGATTATTGATGACACCGAAGGCGTAGTTAAGCACACATATGAAGACGCACTGCGTCACTGCAACGACGCGTATAACGCACTACTCAATCAAGGCGTTGCCGCCGAACAAGCCCGCGCAGTCCTGCCTCAATCTATGATGACAAGCTGGTACTGGTCTGGATCGCTATATGCGTTTGCACGGGTGTGCAACCTGAGACAACACGCAGACGCACAGCATGAGACGGAGATTGTTGCTGGTCAAATCAGCAGCCATTTGCGTACTAAATTCCCTGTAAGTTGGAAGGTATTGGTCGATGACAAAAGTTCTGATTGATGGCGATATCCTGATCTACCAAGTCGCAGTTGTTGCTGAAGAAAACGTCGAATTTTCAAACGAAGTCATCGCCGCGTGGGTAGATGTCAACGAAGCCAAGCAGACGGTGGATGCAGTAATCCACAAGATCATCGATCAGACAAAAAGCGACGATGCTGTGATTTGCCTGACCGACAAGACTAACTGGCGCAAATCAATTTTAAATACCTACAAGGCGAACAGAATCGGCATCCGCAAGCCTGTCGCTCTCGACCCACTGCGGAGGTACTTAGAGAAGACAAGGCATTGTGAAACCTGGCAGACGCTGGAAGCTGATGATGTCTTGGGCATCCTGCTGACTGAGCCTGTTGGTGAGCGTCGGATAATGTATAGCCAAGACAAGGACCTTCTCCAGATACCGGGCCTTCACTGGGACCATAAGCTCAACAAAATAGTCACAATCACAGAGGCCGATGGTGACCGACAGCATTGGCTTCAGATGCTGACCGGGGACAAAACAGACAACTATTTCGGTGTCCCCGGTATAGGCCCCAAGCGGGCTGAAAAAATACTTGATAAGGCAGACAACAACCCTTGGCCGGACGTTGTCGCAGCCTATGAGAATAA
>Ga0255752_10003610_pt1 | contig 16032 bp, 7 predicted proteins | sample 011ome_25_FD_179952 | JGI IMG/M metagenome (GOLD analysis project Ga0255752, IMG submission 179952) | Coastal salt marsh microbial communities from the Groves Creek Marsh, Skidaway Island, Georgia - 011512CT metaG (version 2) | ecosystem: Environmental > Aquatic > Marine > Intertidal zone > Salt... | reverse complement strand
CGCACTCGCGCGATGCAATCTAAACTGCCTCAACGACGACGACGACGACGACATCAACGACGACGACGACGACGCATCACCCATCACCACCACCACCACCGTCGCCCGCGTGTGCCGTCACCACGAACACGAATAGATCCCCCACACCATCGTCATCCATCCGCGCGAGGAGTATTAATAGGCCTTCTACGCCTCTAGTATATGTATCACATACTATACCCCAGTTATACCTATACGTATGCAGCCTTCACCGCCGATCACATACTATACCCCAATTATACCTATATACTAGTTTCGCTTCGCGAAGTGTGAAGAAGGGTTTAGTCGTCGTCGTCGTCACTGTGCGCCGCCGCCACATCACCCCATCGACACCTTCGACCCTTTCAATGGCTCCGAGTAAGACGAAGAAGACGGGCGCCGCCGCCGCCGCGCCCGTCATCGTGCACGATGACGATGATCTCATCCAGGTACGTACGACCGCGCGATGATGACGACGATGCCGATGGATGGATGATGGATGGATGATGACGCTGGGGCGCCGCCAGCCGCCGATCGAATCGATCCTCCTGGGTGATGGGTGATGATTGATGACGCGTGAGTGCATTCGCATCGATTCTGTGCGTGGTGGTGGTGCGTGTGTGTGGTGTGCGTGTGGCGCACGCCGGCGCACGCGGCGAGGCGGGGTGTGGATGCGCGCGCGCACTGGAGGCGATGGTGGACGGCGGGGCGCGACGAAGGCGACGCAGACCCTTATCGCGCTATCGCGAGGTCGCGGGGACGCGAAGCTTCGCGCGCGCGGCGGTGATCGTGTGTGTGCGCGCGGTCGTGTGTGTATGTGTGTGTGGTGTTGTGTGTGTTGTGTGTGGTGGTGGTGACGTCGTCGTCGTCGTCGTCGTCGTCGTCGTTTGTGTACTGACGCGTCTCTTCGCGTACGTCTATGTAATAGGTCACGCCCGCGATGAAGCAACAAGCGGGTAAGCACAAGGCTGCCGGGAACAACGCGTTCTCCGCCGGTCGCTACTACGAAGCGACGAGTGAATTCACCAAGGCGCTCGATTGCGATCCGTATGATCACATTTTCTACTCTAACCGCTCTGCGTGCTACGCCAACTTGGAGCAATATTCCAAGGCGTGCGCCGACGCGCGCCGGTGCATCGAGCTCAAGCCGGATTTTGCCAAGGGGTATTCTCGCCTCGGTTTCGCGTTGTTCAAGTCTGGTTTCTTGCACGACGCCATGGGCGCGTACGAGCGTGGTTTAGCCGTGGACCCGAAGAACAACAACTTGATTGAAGGTTTGGGTGAAGCCAAGTTGGCGCAAAAGGCTAAGATTGAAGCCGCCAAGTTGAGCGCGCAAATGGATAACGTTACGCTCGACGAGCACGTCATCGGTATCGATCTCGGTACGACGTACTCTTGCGTCTCCGTGTGGAGAAACGGTGAAGCGCACGTGTTGTTGAACGCCGAAGGTGACCGCACGACCCCGTCTTGGGTGTCTTTCACCGACCAAGGTCGTCTCGTCGGCGACGCCGCCAAGCGTCAAGCGGCCATCAACCCGAAGAACACGTTGTTCAACATCAAGCGTATCATCGGTCGCCAATTCAGCGAGTGCGATGAAGAGCTCAAGTTGATGCCGTTCACCGTCAAGGAAGGTAACGGTGGTAAGCCCGTGATTGAGGTTGAAGTGAACGGCGAGAACAAGGAGTTTGCCCCGGAGCAAATTTCCGCCATGGTTTTGCAAAAGATGAAGGCGACCGCCGAGGCGCAACTTGGCTGCCCGGTCACCAAGGCTGTGATTACCGTCCCGGCGTATTTCTCCGACGCTCAGCGTCGCCAAACCAAGGATGCCGGTGCCATTGCTGGCCTCGACGTGCTCCGTATCATCAACGAGCCGACCGCCGCGGCGCTCGCGTACGGTCTCGATCGCCGCGAAGTCGACGGCGAAGTCGTCAAGAACCAATGCATCTTGGTGTTTGATCTCGGTGGTGGTACCTTTGATGTGTCTTTGTTGAACTTGCAAGACGGCGTCTTCGAAGTTCTCTCCACCGCTGGTGACACTCACTTGGGTGGTGAAGATTTCGACACCACGCTCGCCAACTATGCGCGCAAGGAGATTGAAAAGGAGCGCGGCAGCGACATCTTTGCGGGTGACGAAAAGGCGCTCCGCAAGTTGCGTACGGCGTGCGAAAAGGCCAAGCGTGACTTGTCCGTGTCTAACGTCACCACTGTTGAATGCTTCATCGGTGAAGTCGAGATTGCGTTGAAGATTACCCGCGAACAATTCGAAAAGGCTTGCGAGCCGACGTTCCAACGATGCTTGGACTCTGTCAAGCGCGTGCTCTCCGACGCCTCCAAGAAGAAGGAAGAAGTCGACGAAATCGTTCTTGTCGGTGGTTCCACCCGTGTGCCGCGTGTGCAAGCCATTCTTACCGAATACTTTGACGGTAAGGCGCTCAACAAGTCTGTTCACCCCGATGAAGCCGTCGCGTACGGCGCCGCCGTGCAAGGCGCGATTTTGGCTGGCGTCCGCGACAAGCAAACCTCCCGCGTTTTGCTCATGGATGTCGTCCCGCTTTCTCTCGGTGTCGAGTGCGAAGGCCGCCAATTCGCCAAGGTTGTCCCGCGTAACACCGCCATTCCGTGCAAAAAGAAGTCTGAGTTCACCACTGTGTACGACAACCAAGACGAAATCGACGTTCGCATCTTTGAAGGCGAGCGCTCGAACACCGACGGTAACCACTTGCTCGGCGAGTTCCAAATTTCTGGCATCGAGCGCGCTGAAGCCGGCACGCCTAAGATTGATGTTACTTTCGAAGTCAACACCAACGGTTTGTTGACCGTCACCGCCAAGGATCGCGTCACTGGCGTCGAAGCTAACGTTTCGCTCCAACACGACCGCGGCCGTTTGACTCCGGAGGAAATCGAAGCCATGTGCGCTGAAGCCGAGCGCATGGCTGCCGAAGATGAGAAGTTGATGCGCATGCGTGAATACGAAGGCACGGATTAAACATTACCACACTAAAGTCGTAATGTGTAATCGATCCCCTTCTCCACACCCATCGTCGCGAGGACCGACGCTTTTAGACAAGCGTTGCTCCCCGCGCTGCGGGCGCGCACATTCTTTCCCAGCAAATACCGATATCTTGATGTAGACTTTGCTCATAATCATTTCCTTAGTGATGTTAACCATTATTTTCGTACCTACGTTCCTCCATTCGTTCACGCATGCATTTGTCGTGTCGTGTCGTCGTCTCTCGATGAAAGCCTTTTTCTCTTCTTCTGCGTCGAGTCACGCCCCGAGCGCAACACCATCCTTCACTTCCCGTCACGCGCATCGTCAGCCATGGGCGCGGACGCAGACAACGACGCACCGAAATCCATGTTCGGTCGCGTGTTCGGCATCGTACGTCCTCTCGTCGGCTCTCGCGCGCGAACAATGTCGTCGTAGCACCGACGCAGCAGTTGCAGAGATCTTCCTTTGCGTTGGATCTACTGCAGCGATTACTCGTCCTCATCGCGCCGCTCGTGAGATAACCACTGACCTCGCGCGCGTTCTGCACACATTCAACCACACAGGGCACGGGAAAAAAAGTGACGCGCGCGAAACTCGGGGAGGAGAGCTCGTTTTACTACGATGAGACGCTCAAGGCATGGGTGGACAAGAACGCTCCGGCAAACGCGACGGCGGACGCCACCGCGGGGCTGAGCGCGCCACCGGTTATGCCCGCGCGATACGATGCGTATGGAAGCGGTGGCGATGGTTCGCCCGTGAGTGCGGGGTCGAACGTTCCGCCTGTGGGTGCCGGGGGAGGCGGGAGCCCGTCGACTGGGACGCGGTCGAGATACGTCGACGTATTCGCGAGAGATGGGATGACGTCTGCCGCACCCGTCGCGCCGGTGGGTGGCATGAGTGCGTTCATACCGAGTGCGGCGCCAGTTGGTGGGGCGATGATGCCGCCGAGTGGGATGCAGTTTTTCGTTCCCGCGCCGGCGGCGGCGAGCGAGACGCCTCGCGAAGAAGAAACGTTGTCGTTGATGCAACCTGCGCGGCGCGAGGCGGCGACGGCTGATGACGACACGGGCAAGGGTGACGCGATTCAGAACGTCCCATCAGCTGGCGAAAGTGCGAGCGCGAGCGCTGATGTGGACGCGCCGGCGGAGGATGTCCCGGCGGCGCCCAGCGCGTTTGAGACAAACGCGGGCGACGGTTGGATAGATCCCGAGGGTGACAGCCAAGAGCGCTGGGACGCGCCGACTAGTCATGTCGAACATAGCGGCGTATTTGAGGCGTATGGTGACAACGTGGGCGATATGGACGAAGCCAACGCGTCCTTAGCGACTGAACAGCCGCAGTGGGAGCAAGTCGCCGCTGGGAGCGAATGGGCCGTCGATGCACGTGACGACCACCTCGCTTCTGAACCTGCGGCTGTCCCTTGGGGCGGCGAAACCACCGACAATGTCGATGCGAGTGCATTCGATGCCGTCGCACAAGATGTCAACGCGGAATCAGGCGTACAAGAATGGCAAGGATATGAGGGACACGAGGATTACGAGTATGACCCTCGATGGAAATTTGATGACGCCACGCAGGAGTGGTACTGGGACGGTGGCGACGAAGACTATGACGATTGGGTAGAACGCGCAGTACACGACAAAGCGATTGCAGACCTTCAAGCCAACGTCGACGCTCGCGTGCTCGAACTCGAAGAAATGCGCGCGGCGAGACAAGCGCTGGAGGATGCCGTGTCGTCGACGACGAGAGAAAAGGATGCCGAAATCGAAGCGCTGACGACCAAGATTCAAACTCTCGAAACGTCCATTGCCGAACGACAGGGTGCTATTAGCGAAGCGCCGAGCTCTGAAGCGGTCGCCGAGGCGTTCGCGCGAGGCAAAGAAGAAGGCTACGCTGAAGGCTACGCCGCCGGTACCGCCGACGCCCAAGAAGAGCTAGCCGATCTCCTCGTGTGTCTCGGTCAAGAAGGCAGACGCGTCGACGCGCTGCGCACGATGCTCGCAGAAACGGGCGCAGATATCGACGCCATCATTGCTCAATTTGAGGCTGAAGAAGAGGCTCAAATTGAAGAGCTCGTGGCAAATCAAATGGGCGACGCCGATGTCGACTTCAACAAAGCTGCCGATCCTGTTGAAACCACCGTAGACGATGGTGAAAGCGAGCGATGGGCGACATCCATAGAGAACGCTCTTCCCGAAATATCAGCATCCATGCATGCCGCAGCGGCAGAGATTGCCACGCCGGAGCGCGCGCGGGACGCTTCGCGTACGTCATCCACGCTTAACGCGGACGCGGATGAATTTATCCTCCCAACTCCACCCAAAGGCGCGCGGCACGAGCGTAATTTGCAAAACGCATTCGAACTCGCGTAAGTGCACGCACACACGGTGCGACGCTCTACCAAATAGCTGTAAAATCAATCGCTAAAACTTTTTATTCAACTCGTTGCGTAACCGACGGCGAAGCCTCACACCGCGCCGCGCGCATGTCAGACGCGGCGAATGCCGACGCGCCCGACGCGCCCGACGCGCCCGACGCGCTCAACATCCCGCACGATGTCTTGCGCGCGCTCGGGTGTTGGATCGATATCACGCGCGACGCCGACGCGCTCGTTCGCAAGGTAACGTAACGACTTTTGTTGTCCCAGCCTCTGTGCGTTCACACGTCGACGGACGCCGCGCTAACCCCTCGCATCATTCGCGCCTCCTCCAGGACATCCTACGCGTCGAAATATTACGCGACGTCGAATCCATCATCGACCTCGCGCACGACGTGCTGCCCGAATGCGGGACGGAGAGAGACGCAACGCTGCGTCGGTTGAGAGCCGTCGCGGCGAGGTGTCGCGAGCCCATCGTCGTCTCCTGCCTCGACCGGCGCCGTGCGTACGCCGACGCGCGCGTCGTGTGCGCTTTAGGCGATGGCTTATCGAGCGGTGCGCGCGCCGAGGCGATGCGCGCGCGCGAATGGGATGCAAGCGATATCGCTGGCGATATCGCCGTCGTGTTCGCGGACGCCGCGGACGCCGACGATTCGTCGCTTCGCGTCGCACTCGACGCGGCTCGAGCGCGCGTGAGAGATGAAGAAAATGTATTCTGTGTCATTGAAAATACAGGTGGCGACGGCGATGCCGTAGACGTGTCTTCGCTTGTAGGATTATGCGGGGACTGTAGAGTCGTGGATGCCGTTCGATTGCTCGGCTCGGCGTCATCCGACGACGACTTTGACGACGACTTTGACGACGATGACGAGACGGCATCGACGCTTGCTTGGGCCGAAGCGACGATAGACGAGCGAAAATTGGTAGCCGCCATCGCGTCGCGCGTGAAACATCTCATCCAGACGCGCGTGAGGGATATTTTGCGAGAGTATCAGCCGATGCGCGACTGCGTGACGTTTTGGACCGCCGCGCGTAGCCGATGCGCGACTGTTGATGCCACAGCGTCGTCTTCAGCGGCGAACCACATGCTCGAACGTATCATCGTCGGTGCCGTCGAGGGCGTTCCGAGTGTGGGCGTGCTCGGCGCGTCGGCGCTCGCGGCGAGACACCGCGAGTCGAACCCACATTTGGACGCCGGCGCGTTGAAGCGGATGATTTACTCCGACAGCACGAAATCCTTCGCCGCTGGTACTGTACTTTCTCTCGGCGGCCCGCTCGCCGCGCCCATCACCGCACTGCCAGCGTTGGTGATGTATTTTACCATTCGCGTGCGGTTATGCGTGGCGATTGCGATACTTGGCGCGGCTGATGAAGGCGCTTCGGCGCTCGAGCCGAAAATCATCGTCTCCGCACTCGCGTGTTTCTTTGGCGCCGATGCAAACGCGTTGCTTACCGCGAGGCCTTTAGTGGAGGAATTTGATGTTGATGATTTGATGGATGATTTAGAGTCCACGAGCGCGTTTGACCGCGGAGTTTTTACCGATGATGGAGATGATGGCGAGACGGGGACGTCTCAGTCGCAGAGTTTCGCCGAAGCGCTCAACGCCAAGCTTAAAAAGCTCAGCGACGACGCCAAGGAGAAAACCGCAGCCGCCATTCGCTCGGTGACAGAATGTGGATCTCGAGCGACGCGCGAAGCGCAGCGCGCGGCTGCGAAACAAGCCGCGCGCATACGCGCATACGCCGCCGCTAGAGACGCGGAGCCCGGCGTCGTCAACCGGCTCGCCGACGATGCCTTTGCGCGTGCTTTATCCGTCGAGCTCTATCGCGAGATGTCCCGAAGCGTGTTCACGGCTGCAAACATGCCCATTTTAATCGCCGAACTCATGCCTGCGGTGTCGTCGTATTTAACCATCCGAGCGGCATCGACGGCGTTGCGGTGTCATTTACCCGAACGGGACATCCGCGACATAGACGTCGGTGACGTCCCGGATGCCGTCGACGGCGAAGACGCGCCAAGTGTCATGGAGACGGCAAAGACAAAAATCGCCGACGTCGCATCGGCGACGTCGGCATCATTCACTGCGGCTGGTGAAGCCACGACGCGCGCGTTTTCTGAAATGAACCGCTCGCTGTCAAAGCTCTGGCGGCCGTGAACGACACCTGTACTGTAGCGACGAATAGAATTAAAAGAATCATATCAACGGCAAAATCTATCTATTTAAGGCCCGAGACGTCGTCTGGCCTCGAGTTCTTTGGTATACACGCGCGTGATGGCGTCGACGGCGCTGTGCGCGCCGACGACGGTGGTCATCGTCTCTTCTCTGGTGTCGACATCCGCCGGGTCAACGCCCGCGGCACTCCATCGCTCGTCCACGCTCGCCCGCAGCGCGCTCAAAATGTCATACAACGCGTCATCGTCATCATCACTGTAAGCTTGGAGAAACGGCGCATATTCGCTCATGGCGCGTTCGAAGAGCGCGGCGGCGGCGGGCGCGTCGCCATCTCCATCGGCGACGACGTCGGCGGCGGATGACACCGCGCGTAAGACGTCAACGCGCGCCTTTGCGCAATCATCTGCCCACGCGTCGACGGTTTCGAGCAACTTGACCAGCGCTAATAACTCTGGCAGTGCCTCAGGCGTGTGCTCGTCGTCGTCGCCTTTCTTTAACACGTCCCGCTTACGTAGCTCGAGCGCCTCTTCGAGCATCGATCGCGCCTGTGCTTTGGATCCCGACTGCGCTAATTGCGCCGCCGAGTTCCTCAGCGCCCACAATCGCTCGGTAATGGGTTGGTTTTCACGGATTTCCTTCAACCTCTGCTTGCGCACGACATCAGCATCGGGCCATTCTTCTTCGAATGCGCTTTGCTCGCCCGCAGCGCGTCGACGTTGGTCCTCCACGGCGGCGTTGAGCAACATTCGAATGGCGTCATTGTCCGGGAGCACCGTATCCGCCATCGCGCTCGCCGACGTGAGGGCGTCGCCGGTAAAGCCGTCCAGATACATCGCGCGCCACGAGCCTTGTTTGTTGGCACTACGACCGACGAGAGTGGCGGCGATTTGTTTCGCGCGTTCGGCGACTCGAACGTCGTCGGCGAAATCGCGTTCGGCTCGGCGAACGAAGTGCGACAACGTGAGAATGGACGCCATGAGTTCGCCCGAAAGACCCGTGGCTGGGTGCTCGGCGGGGAAAATTATGGATGGATGCAAGCCATGGAGTTGGCCGAGTTCGTAGAACTCGATGGAATCGATGATTGCGGTGACGTCTTCGACGACGCCAGACGTCGTCCCTGAGGCGGCGTTGGCGGCGTCGGCAAGCACGGATTCCGCCACGACATCCACCGCGGTGGACATTCTGTTTGTAATGTTCACCTCGTCATCGATTGGTAAACATCGTCGAGTAAATCGCAGCGTGGATTTGCTGGTTTCCTTACCCGCGGCGCCGGTTTCGCGGAGTTTAACTTCGAGCGCGGCGCCGCTCCGCACGATTGACGTGCGGAGCTCGCTATCCATTCTCGCCTGCATCACGCGCGTCCAGTGCTCAAACTCGAGGTCATCCATGCCGGGAAGCTTTTTAAGCGGCCCATTGCCCATCATGTCTTGTAAACGCGCGTCGGAGCCGTATGCGGTCATCGCTTGAGCGGCGACGACGGAGCACAAATCCAACGCCGCGACTCGAGCGACGTCGGCTGTCTTGTATGAATACGTCTCACTCGCGCCAGAACTGATACCAACTCGCGCGCTAACGGTGACATCGACCGGCGCGCTGGCGTTATCGCGTTTCATGACGACTGAAATGTCCGCACTCACGGTGTGCTCAATTTCGCCGCGCTCGTCGCACACGATTTGCCGTCGAGCGCGTTCTTCGGCTTCGAGTCGCTCCTTCTCTGCGCGCGCCGCATCTCGCTCTGCGCGCTCCGCCGCGAGCTGTGCCGCTTTAGCCTCGGCTTCAGCTTTCAATCGTGCTTCGAGCCTGGCTTTTTCTTCCGCGTTTTTCCGCCGTAATTCCGCGCGCATTTCCTCTCGGCGTTTTTCCTCCTCCTCCGCCGCCTTGGCGTCGGCTTCGGCTTGCATTCGTGCCAATGTCTCCTGCCGCTCCCGCTCACGCGCCTCTTCTTCATCACGCACGCGACGACGCTCCTTCTCGGCGTTTTCTTCGCGCTCTTTGCGTTCGGCACGTAACTCGGCCTCTCGAACACGTTCTTCCTCTGTCATTTCGCGCGCGGCGCCGCTCGAGCCGCCGGCGCCGGCGCCGGCGCCAAATCTCCCCTCCATCGCGCGCCTCAGCGCCCGCACGCTCCACATCGACCCACACGCGATAATTGTACCTACTACAGAGTGCGCATCGAGCGCGTACGCGGATTCAGCCGCGACATACGGCGCGCGGACGCTTAAAAACCTATACGCGTCCGCCTCCGCCGCCGCTGTCGTCGACGCCTCGGCGGCTCGCCAACTAAAATCTGGTTTCAGCAACGACAACTGCGCCTTAGCGTCCGCCACATAGTCATGAAATTCATAATCCACCTCTTCTTCGTACTCTTCGTATTCCTCCTCGTGCTCGCCGTGCGCGTCATCATCCACGCCGACGTCCTCGCCGACGCCCGCCGACGGCTCGCGAGCTCCATCGCCCACCGCCTCCACGCGCGCGCTCGTCGACGCCTCCGCCGCCGCATCCGCACGCTCCACGCTCTCACGATCACCCGCGTCGGTCACCACGTCGATCACCGCGCGCTCAGCGTCGCGCACGTCGTCATCGCCGTGACCATGCGCTGCGCGCGCGCGCGCGAGCTCACCGCGCGAGCGCCCCGCACCGCCCCGCGCCGCGCCCGCGCGACGCACCACCGGTCGAGACGACCCGCATCGCGCGTCCCGCGCCGTCATCGCGCGCCCGCGCGCCCCTCGCGCCGCGCGCGGCGCCATCATCATCGTCAACGCCATGGTGATGATGTCACGCAATGCCGCACACCGCGCCGCCGCGCTCGCTTTCGCTCGCGAACGCGCGATGTTGGACGCGCGAACGATCGCACGCGAGTCATTCGCGCGCACCGTGCGCGGGTTCGCCCCGCGCGGCGCCGCGTGGCGCGGTCGCGCGCGCGTGCGAATCGCTCGACGTGGTCGTGGCGCAGCCCTGGTGCTACGCGCTGGTGTCGTCGACGCCGCGGGCGAAGCGCTGAGCTGGAGCGCGATTCTGGGCGTGGAGGACGTGTCGAGCGCGTTCGGGGTGTCGAGCGCGTCGTCGAGCGCGGGGGCGGGGGCGCAAGGGGCGGTGAGCTCGGTCGCGCGCGCGGTGACCGATAAGGTTGCGACGACGAGCGCGTCGGTCGGTGCGTCGGTGGCGTCGAACGCGGGGTCTCCCGCGGCGGCGGTGGATGCGATCGCGAGTGGAGTACAAAAGCCAACGTTTAAGGTGGCGAAGGAGGCGGCGAAGGAGGCGGTGAAGGCGGTGGATGGGGTGACGAGCGCGAAGGAGGCGTTGCCGGATGTCCCGGGTGGCGTCGTGGACGCGTTCGCGGGTGTGTATAACGCGATTTTGCACCCGGCGTACGACGCGATCGCACCTGATTTTGTCAAGACGATCGTTGCGAATCAGTGGGCGATTGAGAGCGCGAATGGGTATGCGTATTACGTGAAGAGCTACGGATACGGCGCCGAAGCTGAGCTCGCGTTTTACGTCTTTTGCGCGTATTATTTAGTCGCCAAGCCCGGTGTGTTGAGCTGGTTGTTCGATCAAACGTTCGCTCGCGCGGCTGGAACGGCACTGGAGAAGAAGTTTGACGTGCAGAACATCGTGCGCGGGCGTAGACTCGGCGCGGGGAGTTTTGGGACAGTGTTTGCGGCGACGGATTCGTCCACCGGGAAGGAGTTGGTGATAAAAATTGCCAAGGGTGTACAAGGTTCGAGCGAGCTGCAAAACGCCGAAGCGTACATTAATAGACGCATCGCGCGCGCACCTCTCGTAGCCGCGGGGTGTGCGCCGTTCTTGGGGACGTATGTCGAGGTGGAGGGCGCGCGCACGCCGTGTTTGGTGTGGGCGTATCAACCGGGCGAGACGTCGTTGGAAGAGTATTTAGGCGATAGAAATTTCCCGCTTGGGCTAGAAGACGCTCTCGGGATTAACGCAAGCGATAGCGATGATGACGCCAAGCGTGTGAATAGAGTGGCAAAGAAGATTATGCGAGATTTATTGAGCACGACGGCGGCGCTGCATGACATCGGCATCGTCCACCGCGACTTGAAGCCGGCGAATTTGGTACTCATGGGGAACAAATTCAAGCTCGTGGATTTTGGAGCGGCGTGCGATTTACGCACGGGAGAAAACTACGACCCCGAACAAGGGTTGCTGGATCCAAACTACTCACCGCCGGAGCAGTTTATCATGCCCGAGAAGACGCCGGCGGCGCCGCCATTCGTGGCGGGATTTTTATCCCCGTTCCTTTGGACGCTCGGCCAGCCGCAGTTGTTCGATTCGTACTCTGCGGGATTGATTTTGCTGCAACTCGGCGTCCCGCAACTTCGTGGGAAGAACGTCATGGCACCCAACGGTGCGTTCCAACAACGCTTAGAAGACAACAACTATGACTTGCGCAAATGGCGTCGCGAAGTTGAAGACCAGCTGCGTTGGGACTTCTCCGCCCTTGATGTCAACGGTGGCGTCGCGTGGGATTTAGCATGTCGATTAGTTGCCAAGCGAAATATCATCCGTCGCGGTCGTCTCGATTGCGGTGCGGCTTTGGCGCATCCGTTTATTAGCACGCCTTTATAACAACAGCGACACACGTCGCAACCGACGACGCAACCAACGTCACAGCCACACGCGCCCGAAGCCATGAAACAACGACGTTACCCTTAAAACACACATAAAATATCGACGCTCACCGAATGCGCGCGCCGCTTATCCGCGCAACGGACGTGCGCGGCGCCCGCGTCGCTGTCCCACTCGAGCCAGGCGACACCGTCGACGCGGCTCGCGCGCGGCTCGCGGCAGCCTACGGCCACGATGACGCGCGCGCCGTGATTGGGTCCATTAAAACCCACCCGAACGTATCGAGCGTGGATATTAAAGGCGTACACGCCTGGGTCGAGCGCTTTGGCAGCGACGACGCAGAGGTTGTCGTCGTTGGCTTTGTCAAGGTGAAGGCCAAGCCGCGACGTCTTCAGCCACGACCGAGCGCCGCGACCGCCGTCGACGCGCGCGCAGCGACGACGGAGGGCCCGTGTACATCACTTGCATCGATAGAACGCGCGAGCACGGGCGCGAACGCGAGCACGGCGCGAGAAACAACGGATGACGCGTGCGCTGAGCTCGCGCTCGCGGCAGCAGCGGACGCCACGGCTCGTGCCCAATTTCCACTTCCCGCCTCGCTGGAGACGTTGCACGTCGCGTACGTCGCGCTGTGCAAGGCGTGTTTGTTTCTCTCGCGACAAGGTCAGCAACCGTCGTGGCGCGTGGCGTCGCAGGCGGTGCATGCATCGTTGCGGTTGACGCTCGAGGACGCTCGAGCGATGGAGACGTTGTGTCCTTCGTCGATTCGGCTCATCAATCGACGCCGCCGACGTCTCTCCATGGATGATGCCGTCGACGCCACGGCGAATGCTAATGATGATGATGAAACGATCGTGGACGTGACGGCGCCAGAGGACGCAGATGGCTCGGGATTCCACACGCCCAGTTGGCTCGCGTTTGATGCCAAGGAAAACGCGAGCGCGTTGGCGGTGCACGGCGCGCGCCGAAGCGCGCGTTCAATCGGAACATACGCGCGCGATGCCGCTGAGATGACGAATCGGTATGGTGTAAATTTTCATCGCATCACGGAGCGGTATGCGCGCGCGTTTCGTCGAGGATTGCTCGACGCGGTGGAACGCGCTGGATTTAGCGACGAGGACGCGAGTGCGCGGCCATTGCGAGATTTCGTCGACGCCGTGCGCGAGATTCGCGAACGCGAGCGCGTCGAGCGACAGTCGTTAATTGGCGATGCATCGCGTCTCGATGATCGTCCTCCGGCGCCGCCGAGAACGGCGAGAGTGAAAAAAGCAAAGATGAATGAGCCAAATGACTCGAGTCATTCGGCCTGTCGTAGCCGAGAGCCGATGACCGTCGATGCGTTCATCGAGCATCTCAAATCCACGCTCGCCTCCCGCGGGCAAATTGTGCACTCGGAGTACACCCCGAACCGGCCCGCCACGCGCGAGGCGCTCGCAGAAGATGTCCCGCTCAGCGCCGCGACGGTTGCCGCGTTTGCGTCGGTGGGATTGGACATCAAGCACCGTTTGTTTAGTCACCAAGCGCGCGCGGTATCGACGCTTTTACGTCCAAATCCCGCGCACGTCGTCGTCTCAACTGGCACAGCGAGCGGTAAATCTGTGTGCTACAACATACCAGTCGTGAACACGTTGCTCGACGACCCGAGGGCGACGGCATTGTACATTTTCCCAACCAAGGCGTTGGCTCGGGATCAACTTCGAGCGTTGCGTGGCATTCTCGCCGGCGCGCGCGAGGAAGACACCGCGTTCGACGTCGATGTTTTCGATGGCGACACGCCAGATGTAGAAAGAAATGAAATACGTCTTCGCGCGCGGTGCGTGGTGACGAATCCAGACATGTTACACGTGAGCGTCCTACCGTCGCACAGTGCGTGGACGCAGTTTTTATCCGGATTGCGTTTCGTCGTCGTCGACGAAGCGCACGCGTACGGCGGTGTGTTCGGATCAAACGTAGCGATGATTCTTCGTCGGCTGCGAAGAATATGTCTAGATGAATACGGTTCCGCGCCGAAATTCATCATTAGCAGCGCGACGGTGGCCAATCCGCGCGAGCACGCGCGTGATTTGATTGGCGTCGCGGGAGACGTCGGCGATTGGAGCGGCACCAAAGGCGACGACGACGATGCCATCGATGTCATTACTGAGGACGGCGCTCCGCGAGGGGCGAAAACATTCTTACTGTGGAATCCTGCGTTGAAACCTGGAGGCGGCGGTGGAGTCGGGACAGAAGCGATGACGAACACCGCGAGAAAATTCGAGCGACGATTGACACCCATCGAACGCGGCAAGGCGGCGCTGGCGAAACGATTAAAAGCACTCGCGGATGCGCAAATAGAACCTGCCACAGATGCTGCCACAGATGCTGGCAACGACGACGAAGAGCTCATCGAGCGCGACGCTGCCCGAACGAGCCCAGTCGTCGACATTGCGCAGCTCCTCGCCGAATGCGTCCAGCACAATCTCCGCTGCATCGCGTTTTGCAAAACCAGAAAACTCTGTGAGCTCGTCCTGGTGTACACTCGAGAAATTCTACGCGCCTCGGCGCCAGAACTTGCCGATAAGATTGCGAGTTACCGCGCCGGTTACGACGCGGCGGAGCGCCGAGGTATTGAAAATTCTCTCTTCGCAGGGAACCTTCTCGGCGTCGCTTCGACAAACGCCCTCGAGCTCGGCATTGACGTCGGCTCACTCGACGTCACGCTTCATCTGGGTTTTCCTGGATCCGTCGCGAGTCTGCGCCAGCAATCTGGACGGGCGGGACGGAGAGAAGACGCGCGCGCGCTGTCCGTTTACGTCGCCTTCGACGGACCGCTGGACCAACATTTCATGCGACATCCACGCGCACTCTTCGACGCTCCGCTCGAGCGCGCGTACGTGGATGTGGACAATCCCATTGTATTAGAGCGGCATTTGGCGTGTGCAGCGTACGAGCGCGTGTTATTTGGGAATCCAGGGGCTGACGAGGCAACGTTTGGCCCGCGGGCGCGGGATGTCGCGGCTCAAATGGAACGCAAAGGAAAGCTCTTTCGCGCGCCGTGTGTGACGCCGACGAGAGATGGACAACGTTACATGCACCCGTTGTTGTCGGGCGCGGCGTCGTCACCGGCGAGTGATGTGCGCGTGCGTATGATTGAAGATGAACGGTTTGATGTCGTGGACGCGAGCGCCGGCGGAAAGACGATTGCGTCCATCGAAGCCTCAAAGGTGAATTTTGAAGTCTACCCGGGCGCGGTGTACATGCATCAAGGAAAATCAATGCTTTGCACGCATTTAGATGTCGCGCGACGCCGAGCGACGGTGAGACACGCGGATGTCAAGTATTTTACGCGCGTGAAGCATCAGACGACGTGTTCGACGCCCGGCGGCGACCGCGCGTACGAAGCGTTTGACCGTTCGATGTCCATGCGCGACGCCATTCGATGTGACGAGGTGAGTATCACGACGGTGTTTACGGGATTTTCGCGCGTCGCGCGCGGTTCACAGTCTAAATTCGACAGCGAATCATTCGCGTGTCCGCGGTCGGCTGAATTGGTCACGGTCGGGGCCTGGCTTCGTGTCCCGGACCACATCGTGGCGTCCGCAAAAAATCAAGGCGTGGATGTTCGCGCAGGCATTCACGCGGCATCGCACGCGATATTAAACGTCCTACCCTTGCGCGTGCCGGCGGGCGAAAATGACGTCGGATGCGAATGTTTCGCGGCGGATTTGCACACAAATGCCGCCGTCGGGCGGTACAAGCCGCATCGCGTGCTCATCTACGACAAGCACTCTGGCGGCGTCGGCATCGCCTCGCGCGCGCGCGAGCACTTACCAGAGCTCATATCACTCGCATTGACGCTCGTGAATGATTGCGCGTGCGTTGGACGCGTGGACGGATGTCCG
>Ga0255752_10003603_pt1 | contig 16051 bp, 11 predicted proteins | sample 011ome_25_FD_179952 | JGI IMG/M metagenome (GOLD analysis project Ga0255752, IMG submission 179952) | Coastal salt marsh microbial communities from the Groves Creek Marsh, Skidaway Island, Georgia - 011512CT metaG (version 2) | ecosystem: Environmental > Aquatic > Marine > Intertidal zone >... | reverse complement strand
GAATTTATATAACCAAAGGTGATGAAAAATTACCATGGAAACATTTTAATAAAAACATGGCTATTAGCGTAGAATTTAATTTAGAATATTAATGCAGCATACCCATTGTTATATTGTACAACCTATTAATGGTAGATACAATAACAAAAAAAATATTGAAGGCAATCAACTTATATTAAATACATCAATAGAAGATCATAAGTTTGTAAATAGGAATGGATTAGTGCTTGCCCTTCCTATTGTTAATGAAAATGAATATCTTCAGATTGGAGACGAAGTTATAGTTCATCATAATGTATTTAGAAGATATTATGATATGAAGGGGAACGAAAAAAATAGTAGAAGTTATTTTCAAGAAGATAAATATTTTTGCTATTATGACCAAATATTTCTTTATAAGCGAAATAATAAATGGTACACTCCACCAGGATTTTGTTTTGTAAAACCAATACATAATTTAAATAGTCTTACAATAGACAAAGAAGAGCCACTCACAGGCGTTTTAAAGCACTTAGGAAGCGATTTAAAGAGCTTTGGATTACAAGACAATGATTTAATAGGTTTCACCCCAAATAGTGAATATGAGTTTGTTATAGGAGGCGAAAGATTATATAGAATACCAATTAATTCAATTTCAATTAAATATGGACGCAAAGGAACTGAAGTCGAATATAGTACAAGCTGGGTATAAAGCGGTACACGAACTTATAAGGGTAGCTGAAGAAGAAATAATTGTTGACGGCGGCGAAGATGAGCTTGCTGCTGATAGACTAAAAAACGCTGCAGCTACTAAAAAATTAGCTATTTTTGATGCTTTTGAAATTTTAAGTAGAATTGAAGCCGAAAAAAATCTAATGGAAAATAAACCTATTGAAAAAAAGGAAAGTTTTAGTGGGTTCGCAGAAAGAAGATCTAAATAATGTACGAGCAGACTTTAGTAAAAACTATAACACCCATAAAACCTAATGTTATTAAAAGAACAAATAGGTATAAAAAATGGGAGTATGGTTATAATAAAGAATACGATATTGTAATTATTAGTAAAGACGGCACAATTGGCGAAATAATTGAAATAAATAATTTGTGTATAGCATTGCCGTCCACACCAAAAAAAGTACATAATACTGATAATAGGTGGGTACCATCTGAATACCCTAAAGAACTTAAAGGTATAAAAAGTATATTTGATTGGGAAAGCTATCCGGAAGAATTTAAATCCATTTGGTATGATTACATTGATGAAGAATTTAATAGAAGAGAAAACGGTTATTGGTTCATTAATAAGGACCAACCTACTTATATTACTGGGTCTCATTACATGTACTTGCAGTGGAGTAAGATTGACGTTGGGAAACCAGATTATAGGGAAGCAAACAGATTATTCTATATATTCTGGGAGGCTTGTAAGGCCGATAAAAGATGTTACGGTATATGCTACCTCAAGAATAGACGGTCTGGATTTAGCTTTATGGCTTCGGGAGAGACAATTAACCAAGCAACGATTACTTCTGATGCAAGATTTGGGATATTATCAAAAACAGGAAGTGATGCTAAAAAAATGTTCACCGATAAAGTTGTACCCATATCGGTCAACTACCCGTTTTTTTTCAAACCAATACAGGATGGAATGGATCGGCCAAAATCGGAATTGGCATACAGGGTACCAGCATCCAAACTCACTAAGAAATCAATTACAGAAAAAAGCGAAAAGCAGATACTCGAGGGGCTCGACACAACGATAGACTGGAAAAATACTGGTGATAACAGTTATGATGGTGAAAAGCTTAGGTTATTAGTGCATGATGAATCAGGCAAATGGGAAAGACCTGACAATATATTAAATAACTGGAGGGTTACTAAAACCACTTTAAGGCTTGGTAGCCGAATTATTGGTAAGTGCATGATGGGTTCAACATCAAACGCATTAGACAAAGGAGGGGATAATTTTAAAAAAATCTATTATGACTCAGATGTTACAAGGCGTAACCGTAACGGACAAACTAGCTCGGGATTATATAGTTTGTTCATACCTATGGAGTGGAACTACGAGGGATACATTGATTCTTTTGGATACCCTGTATTCAATACTCCGGAAGAACCCGTCTTTGGAGTCGATGAACAAATTATCGATACAGGCGTTATAGATTTTTGGGAAAATGAAGTAGATGGGTTAAAGCATGATAGTGATGCTTTAAATGAATATTATAGACAATTTCCTCGTACTGAGGAACATGCATTCAGAGACGAAGCTAAAAATAGTATATTTAATTTAAGTAAAATATACGAACAAATAGATTATAATGAAGATGCTATTAGAAGTGGCTTAGTTACTAAAGGCTCTTTTAATTGGGAAAATGGTATTAAAGACACAAAAGTAATTTTTACACCTAATCCTAATGGTAGATTTTTAATTAGTTGGATTCCCCCTAAAGATTTGCAAAACAACGTAATAATAAAGAATGGAATCAAATGCCCTGGAAATGAACATATAGGTAGTTTTGGATGTGATTCATATGATATATCCGGCACAACTGATGGACAAGGATCGAAAGGGGCTTTACACGGGCTAACAACATTTAGTATGGAAGATGCCCCACCTAATACCTTTTTTCTTGAATATGTAGCCCGCCCTCAAACGGCTGAAATGTTTTTTGAAGATGTACTTATGGCAATAGTATTTTATGGTATGCCAATATTAGCAGAAAATAATAAGCCACGATTACTATATCATTTAAAACGAAGAGGTTATAGAGGGTTTTCAATGAACCGCCCTGATAAAATTTGGAATAAATTATCTGTAACTGAAAGAGAGATAGGTGGGATACCAAATACATCTGAAGACATAAAACAAGCCCACGCAGCAGCAATCGAAACATATATTAATAACCATGTTGGTTTTAATGAAAACGGCGCTGGAAATATATACTTTAATAGAACTCTTAATGATTGGGCTAAATTTGATATAAACAAAAGAACAAAATATGACGCTACTATTAGCTCTGGGCTCGCTATTATGGCTTGCAATAGGCATTTATATCATCCGAAACCCAAATACGAACAACAACCGGTACAAATAAAAATAAAAAGATTTAATAATAAAGGAATGCATTCGCAAATAATTAGATAGCATGGCTGAAGCAATATTAAAAAGTTCATTTCCAAGTCAAATAGCAAGCGATGCTGAAAAGGCTAGTCAAGAATACGGATTAAAAGTGGCCCGTGCTATTGAGCATGAATGGTTCAAAAGAGATTCAGGAGCAACACGTTTCTATTCTAATAGAGATGAATACCATAGACTAAGACTATATGCTAGAGGTGAACAATCTGTAAAAAAATATAAAGATGAATTGTCTATTAATGGTGATTTGTCTTATCTTAATTTAGACTGGAAACCAGTACCTATTATTCCAAAGTTTGTTGATATAGTAGTTAATGGTATGTCCGACAGGCTTTATGATATTAAAGCTTTTTCACAAGATCCTTCTTCAGTTAATCAACGCACACAATATGTTGCGTCTATAATTGAAGATATGCAAACAAAAGCTATTAAAGATAGGATTCAAAGTGAGTTTGGTATTAACTTATATAATAATGACCAAAATAAATTACCTCAAGATGAAAATGAATTAGCATTACATATGCAGCTTGATTATAAACAAGCTATTGAAATTGCAGAGGAGCAAGCTATAAATGCTGTACTAAATGCTAATAACTATGATTTAACTAGTAGAAGAACTATTTATGATTTAGTTACAATTGGTATTGGTTGTACAAAAAATGAATTTAATGTATCTGAGGGTATTAAAATAAAATATGTAGATCCTGCTGATCTTGTTTATTCTTATACTTATTCTCCATATTTTGATGACATATATTATGTTGGAGAAGTCAAAAGCGTAACTATAAATGAGTTAAAACAACAGTTTCCAGAATTAACTGACGAAGATCTTAAAGAATTATCAAAACAAGGTGTGCAAACGCCTGCTTCTCATAACAGATTTATAAATGAAGACTCTGTTATGGATGCTAATACAATACAAGTTCTTTATTTTAATTATAAAACTTATAATAACGAAGTATTTAAAGTAAAGAAAACTGCTAGTGGTGCTGATAAAGTAATTGCTAAAAATGATCAGTTTAATCCGCCTAAAGATGAAAGATCTAGATTTACAAAAGAATCAAGATCTATTCAAGTATTATATGATGGCGCTTTTGTATTAGGTACAAAAAAATTACTTAAATGGGGATTGGCTAAAAATATGATTAGGCCAAAAAGTGATACTACAAAAGTAATGATGAATTACCATGTAGTTGCCCCTAGAATATATAAAGGTCGTGTAGAGTCTCTTGTCAGTAGAATAACAGGTTTTGCTGATATGATTCAGCTAACACATTTAAAGCTACAGCAAGTTATGTCAAGAATGATACCAGATGGTGTATATCTTGATGCGGATGGACTTGCGGAAATAGATTTAGGAAATGGAACTAATTACAATCCTCAGGAGGCACTTAATATGTATTTCCAAACTGGATCTGTAATTGGTAGATCAATGACCCAAGATGGTGATATGAATCCTGGCAGAATGCCTATTCAGGAACTTACATCTAATGGTGGTAATAATAAAATAAGCTCATTAATAAGTACTTATAATTATTATTTGCAAATGATTAGAGATGTAACAGGATTGAATGAAGCAAGAGACGGTTCAACACCTGATAAAAATGCACTTGTTGGTGTACAAAAATTAGCAGCAGCTAATTCAAATACTGCTACAAGACATATATTACAATCTAGCTTATATCTTACTGCTAAAACAGCGGAAGCAATTAGCTTTAGAATATCTGATGTATTAGAATTTGCTCCAACTAAAGATGCGCTTATATCCACTATTGGTAGATTTAATGTTGGTACTTTAGAAGATATTAAAGATCTTCATTTGCATGATTTTGGTATTTACATTGAATTATCACCGGATGAAGAGGAAAAACAATTACTTGAAAATAATATTCAGCAAGCATTAGCTAAAGATCAAATATATCTTGAAGATGCAATTGATATTAGAGAAATAAAAAATACAAAGCTTGCTAATCAATTATTAAAAGTAAGAAGGCGTAAAAAATTAGAGCAAGACCAAGAAAGGCAACAGGCTAATATTCAAGCGCAAGCCGATGCTAATTCACAAAATACTCAAGTTGCTGCGCAGGCAGAAATACAAAAGAATGAAGCTATTACAAATCAAAAAGCTCAATTAATTAAAATTGAATCTGATCTTGAAATGCAAAAAATGCAACAAGAAAAAGAATTGAAAAAAGAATTAATGAAATATGAGTTTGATTTAAATATTGCATTGAAAGATAAAGAAGGTGAAGTATTTACAAATAGAGAAAAATATAAAGAAGACAGAAAAGACGAAAGAACTCGTATTCAAGCTTCGCAACAATCTAAACTAATAGAACAAAGAAAAGACAAAAAAGGAGAACAAGAATTTGAATCTGCTGGCAATGATACAATGGGTAGTGGATTTAATTTAGAAATGTTTGAACCTAGATAATTTTATTTTTTAACCAATTTTATATTATTTTATTATGGCTGACGAAACAACACAAGTAGAAGAAAATCTACAAGAAGCAGTTGAAAATACTGCCCAGGAAACACAAATTGAAGAGCCTGCGGCTGTTGAAACTAAAGATGATGATACCAATATTACGGTTGATAATGATGGTACAATCAAAATAGATTTAAGAAAACAACCAAATCAAGAAGAAACACAAGATGCCGTTCAAGAGCAAAGCACAGATGAGGTTTCTGTACGCGACGAATCCGAAATTAGCGGAGAAGTACAAGAACAAAACAACGAAGAATCAGTTGAAAGCCCTTCCGGAGAAAGTAGCACCGCTAACAATGAAAATGAGGTGCTCGAGCTCGTACAGGATGAAGAAACGGTAGAGGAAACAAAAACATTATCTGACAAGATAAAAGATATTCCTAATAAGCTTAAAGACGAATCAGAAAGCGTAAATAATAATCAAGAGACCAGCGATTTACCAGAAAATATTACCAAATTGGTAGATTTTATGAAAGAGACTGGTGGAACTCTTGAAGACTACGTAAATCTTAATAAAGATTATAGCAACATGGACGATATAGAGCTATTAAAAGAGCATTATCGTCAAACAAAACCTCATTTAGCTGAAGATGAAATAGATTTTCTAATTGAAGATTCTTTTTCATACGATGAAGAAATTGATGAGGAAAGAGATATAAAAAGAAAAAAATTAGCATTAAAAGAAAGTATTGCTGAAGCTAAATCAAATTTAACTAGCCTAAAGGATAAATACTATGCTGATCTTAAGTTAAGTTCAAGCATGCCTCCTGAAGCTGTAGAAGCGATTGAGTTTTACAATAATTATAAAGAAGAGCAAGATTCTTCACAACAATTAGCTCAACAACAAAGATCTGTATTTGAACAAAAAACAAATGAATTGTTTGCTGACTCATTCAAAGGTTTTGAATATAAAGTTGGTGATAAAAAATATAGATTTAATGTAAAAGACGTTAATAATGTAAAAAATACCCAGTCTGATATTAATTCATTAGTTAGCAAGTTTGTTAATGAAAATAATGAAATGGCAGATGCACAGGGCTATCATAAAGCATTATTCACGGCTATGAATGCTGATTCTATTGCAAATCATTTTTATGAGCAAGGCAAAGCCGACGCAATTAAAGAAACTATGTCTAAATCAAAAAATATAGATATGGCTCCTCGCGGTACTCATGAAGCGGTTACAACAGATTCAGGATTTAAAATACGAGCAATTAGTGGAGATGATAGTTCTAAGTTAAGAATAAAAATGAGACAATAATTTAAAAAAATAATTAAAAATGGGATTATATGCAAATGGAGGGTCGTTTCCTGCGGGATTAACGCCTTCTCCAACTAAAACACTTTTTGCTGGTAACTATCTTACTTTTGATAGCGCTAGCGGTGGCGGAACTTTCGCCCAACAATTTTTGCCTGACGTATACGAAAAGGAAGTTGAAAGATACGGTAATAGATCCGTATCATCTTTTCTTCGTATGGTAGGTGCTGAAATTCCTTCTGCTTCTGATCAAGTTATTTGGTCTGAGCAAGGAAGACTACATATTGCTTATGACGCATCTTCTGCTAATACAGCAACTAATGTAATTACCGAAGCTGGACACGCTGTAAGAGCTGGACAAACTGTAGCAATTGCTGAAGGTCTTGTAACCGTTAAAGCTGTAGTTATTTCCGTAACTACTGACACTTTCACTGTTGCTCCTTATGCTGCTCAGGATCTTGACAACGCTGGTCTTTCTACTGGTACTGATGTAACTGTAAAAGTATTTGTTTACGGTTCTGAATTTGCTAAAGGTTCTGCTGGTATGACTGGTTCAGTTGATGCTGGTTTCCAACAATTCAGCAATTCACCTATTATCATTAAAGATAAATATTCTATTTCTGGTTCTGATGCTGCTCAAATCGGATGGGTTGAAGTTACCACTGAAAACGGTGCTTCTGGATACCTATGGTATTTAAAATCAGAGCATGAAACAAGACTTCGTTTTGAAGATTATCTTGAAATGTCAATGGTTGAAGGCGAACTAGCTGTTACTTCTGGTAGTGGATCTGAAGCTAATGACCAAGGATATAAAGGTACTGAAGGACTTTTTGCTGCTGTTGAAAGCCGTGGAAATATCTATCAAAACTTTAATTCTGGGGAAGCTACTCTATCTAATGCTGGTGCCGACAGAACTGCCCTACAAGATTTTGATGAAATTCTAAAAAATCTTGACAAGCAAGGTGCTATTGAAGAAAACATGCTTTTCTTGAATCGTGCTACTGCACTAGCTTTTGATGATATGCTAGGCGCTGTTAATGCTCACTATAGTGGTGGTACTTCTTACGGAGTATTCAACAATAGCGAGGATATGGCTCTTAATCTTGGATTCAGCGGATTTAGAAGAGGTTCTTATGACTTCTACAAAACTGACTGGAAATATTTGAATGATGCTGCTACCCGTGGACTTACTGAAGATATTGATGGTGTACTTGTGCCTGCTGGTACTTCAACCGTATACGATCAGCAACTAGGTAAAAACATCAAGCGTCCTTTCTTGCACGTACGTTACAGAGCTTCTGAAGCTGATGATAGAAAAATGAAATCTTGGATCACTGGATCTGTAGGTGGAGTTTACACTTCTGATGTTGACGAAATGAATGTACACTTCTTGTCTGAAAGATGTTTGTGTGTTCAAGGTGCTAACAACTTCGTATTATTCAAGTCTGTTACTCAGTCTGCATAATTTTTAATGTAAGGATGGGGCGTCTTTAAGGCGCCTCTATCTTTACTTTTTTACATTTTTATTATATTATATTATGGCAACAAAAGCAAAAACCCAAAGGGTTGATGAATCAACTTGGGAAATAAAAGATAGAACTTATATTCTAAAAGGCAATAAATCGCCTATTACTTATACACTAGCATCTAGACATCATAATAGAAATCCATTAATGTGGTTTGATGAAGAAAAAGGTTATTCACGAGAATTAAGATATGCTAGTAATCAAAAATCTCCATTTAGAGATGAGCAAGAAGGATTTTCAACATTAAAACATATTGTTTTTAGAAACGGTTCATTATTTGTACCAAAATCCGATCAAGCTCTTCAAAAACTATTATCAATATATCATCCACAAAAAAACATGACTTATTATGAGTTGGATAATGTTTTAGAAGCAAAAGATGAGCTAGCTGATATTGAAATAGAAATTGAAGCTCTAAACTTAGCAAGAAATCTAGAAATTGAGCATGCTGAAGCTGTTTTAAGAGTTGAACAAGGTTCAGCTGTGTCTAAAATGACTAGTTCAGAAATAAAAAGAGACTTGTTATTATTTGCTAGAAGAAGCCCAGAAACATTTATTTCGCTTGTAGAAGACGATAATGTACAATTAAGAAATTTTGGTATTAAAGCCGTTGAAGCTGGTATTATTCAACTTTCTGGTGACCAAAGATCTTTTCATTGGGCAACTAATAACAAAAAATTAATGTCAATTCCTTTTGATGAAAATCCATATTCAGCATTTGCTGCATATTTAAAAACTGACGAAGGTGTTGAGGTTTATAAATCAATAGAGAAAAAATTAAAATAAACCACTAATAGTGATAGGGTCACTTTGGTGGCCCTTTCATTATAAATATAAGATATGATTAGTGTCGATACTGTTTATCAACGAGTACTTGCTATATTGAATAAAGAGCAAAGAGGTTATATAACTCCACAAGAGTTTAATCTAAAAGCAAATCAAGCTCAATTAGCAATATTTGAGCAATATTTTTATGATTTGCAGCAGTTCAAAAGAACAAGAGCAAACAATACAGAGTATTCAAATATAGAAAAGCTTATTGACGAAAAAATAAGTAAATTTAAGAAAAAAGACACTTTAACTTATTCAACTGGTTATTTTACTTTTCCTAATGACCTACATAAAATTGGTACGGTTATATATAATAATATTGAAGTAGAAAGAGTTGATGCACGAGAAGCTTTGTTTTATGAATTATCTCCACTTGCTTCAGCAACAGCAACACGGCCTACATATGTACAAAACATAGAAAGTACAAGTGAGGGGTGGGGAATTAAAGTATATCCTTCTACAATAACTTCAGGAGTAACTTCAACATATATTAGAAAACCAGCCGCAGTAGATTGGGCATATACAGAAGTTGATGGTATACCATTATATAATGCAAATAACTCAACTAATTTTGAATTGCATGATTCTGAAGAAACAATGCTGGTAATAAAAATATTAGCATACTCTGGAATAATAGTTAGGGAATTAGAAGTTACTCAACTAGCTGATGCTCAAGAAACTAAAACCATAACACAAGAAAAATCTTAATAAATGGCTTTATTAACACAAACTCCAGAACAATATTATAATGGTAGCTCTTTTGGGAGTTATCAATATATTTCGTTAACTGATATAATAAACAATTTTATTATTTCTTATATTGGTGATGATAAAATGATTAATACTGCCAAAAGAACAGAAGTAGCTTTTCACGCACAACGCGCTCTTCAAGAATTAAGCTATGATACTCTGCGTTCTATAAAATCTATAGAATTAGATGTCCCCCCTTCTTTATCTGTAAATTTACCACAAGATTTTGTAAACCATGTTAAACTTGCTTATGTTGATGATGCAGGGCTAGAGCAATTAATATTGCCAAATATGCTTTCTAGCACACCCGAAGCTCCATTGCAAGATGAAGACTATAATTTCTTATTTGATGGCGATGGTGAGTTCCTATTAGCCTCTAAATCCGATGCAGAAACTAAATGGCAAGCTGCAACCGCCCCCGCAAATTCTGATTCAAATATAGATTTTATTGAAGAAGGTTATGGTTATAATGTTGATTACGGAAAACGTTATGGTATAGACCCGCAAACTGCTACAAAAAACGGTGCATATCATATTGATTATTTAAATGGTAGAATTTCTTTTAGTAGTAATCTTAGTCAAAAAACAATTATATTAAAATACATTTCTGATGGTCTTGCGGTTGAAGATGATATGAAAGTGCATAAGTTTGCTGAAGACGCTGTTTACAAATATATTGCTTATGCAATTGGGTCTAATAAACAGGATATGCCTGAATATAGGGTGCAAAGATTAAGAAAAGAAAGTATAGCTGCCAGAAGAAAAGCAAAAATTAGATTGAGTAATATAAAATCTAAAGAGCTAGAACAAATTATGCGGGGTAAAGCTCAACAAATAAAAAACTAGTATAGATGCCAGAAATAAAGCACTTATTTACGGCCGGGAAAATGAATAAAGACCTGGACGAAAGGGTTATACCTAATGACGAATATAGAGACGCTTTAAATGTTCAAGTACACACATCTGATGGCAGTGATGCTGGAGCATTACAAAATATATCTGGCAATGAACAAATTTCTTCATTAGTTGGTATAAATATATCTACTGTAGGATCACTAAGAGATACTGAAAATAATTCAATATATTGGTTTGTAATATCTGATGGCAAAAGTATTATTGCTGAATATAATGAAGATACTGATTTGATAAGCCCAGTATTAGTTGATACAAATAATATACTAAATTTTAGTACAGATTATTTAATAACAGGGGCTAATATTATTGATGGCTTATTGTTTTTTACAGATAATCAAACAGAGCCTAAAAAAGTAAATATTGCTAAATTTAAAGAAGGTTCAACTAATTTTACATCACATACGCAAGTATACGGCAGAAACTTTATTGAATCTGATATAACTGTAATTAAGCCAAAACCTAATAATGCGCCTAAATTAACATTATCTGACACTGTTGGAGGAGATGCGGTAGAATCTTCGGCGGTTTTTAATTTTTCTAAAACTGTTGATGGCGTAGTAGGCCCTGTAGAAATTGGTGATTCTTATACAATAAATATTTTAAATACCGATAGAGATTGGAACATTGGGGATGTTTTAGTATTTACAGAAGAAGAAAATAATCCGACTGAAGAATCAACAGATGGTTTATTGATAATTAAAGGTATTATTACAGCATATAGCGGATCTACTGTTACAATAGAAATTATAACCACTTCGGATGATTATGATGTTGACAACAGTCAATATAGTATAGTAAAAGAACAGCCTGATCCTTTATTTGAATTAAAGTTTCCAAGGTTTGGTTATAGATGGAAATATGAAGATGGAGAATATTCTGTATTTTCACCTTTTTCAGAAGTAGCATTTATTCCTGGTGAACTAGAATTCAATGCTAAAAATGGTTATAATGAGGGTATGACAAATACTGTTCGCAAAGTTGATTTGCATAGTTTTGATACTCCGCCTGATAATGTTGAAGAAGTCGAAATATTATATAAAGAATCAAATAATAATAATGTATATACTGTAGAAGCCGTTAAAAAAGACGAATTATCTACATACAATATTTCTTCTGAATTAATATATAAAATTGTTGAAAATAAACAATTGCTAAGAGCATGGGATAATGTACCTAAAAAAGCTAAAGCACAAGAAATTAGTGCAAATAGGCTTATGTATGGCAACTATGTTCAAGGCTATACTGTGGATAAAGAGCCTACAATTATTCCAAAAATATTATCAAGGGATGGTAATGGTGCCTCAATAAAATCTGATAGAACATATCAAGTTGGTGTTGTTTTCGAGGATGGCTATGGAAGACAATCGCCTGTTTTAGCAAATCAATCAGGGGTAATAAAAATAGATAGAACTGCTTCTGATAAAATAAATTTACTGTCTATTTCAGGCTCTGGAACAGTTCCAAGTTGGGCAAGCAAATTTAAATACTATATTAAAGAACCATCTGCACCATATTATAATGTTGTAGTAGATAAATATTATTTAAATAAAGATGAGCCTAGCTCAGTATGGATTTCTGTGCCGTCTGCTGAAAGAAATAAAGTAGATGAAAATACATATTTAATATTAAAAAAAGAGCATGGCTCTGAAATTGCTGTTGAAGATAAAACTGCAAAATATAAAATATTAGATATTGATAATGAAGCTCCAAACTTTTTAACTGATAAATTTACAAGTAAAGGACAATTAAAAGTTACTGCGGTTGCTACTGCCCCAGCTACAAATGCAAGTAATATTGAAGTTACAATAGCTCAAAATGATGCTGCGGTAGAAACTCTATCCTCAGGGCAATCTATAAGACTTGTAAAAGAAGGTAATAAAAGTGAATTATATACAATAAGTGATGTAACTTTTTCAGGCTCTAACAATACTACCGTATCATTAGTTGTTAATGAGGTATTTACCGATAATGATGTTGATTTATTTAGTAGCGTTACATCTATGAATATAGTATTTGGTGAAATACTTACAAAAGTTTCACCTGAATTTAAAAATAGATTTTTTATAAAATTAAAAATTGACCCTGTCCTTAAGCAACATTTATTAGCAAGAAGAGGGGAAGATGTTTCAGATTATAAAATTGTAGGAAAAAAGACTATAAAAGGTAATATTTATACAAATATAAATCCTGACTGTAGTGGGACAAGGACAGACGCTAATACTGGGTATTATTGGGAATCAAGAAGTAATGGCTCTAATATAATCAAAATACGTAGAACTGGTAAATTTAACGGGCTGAAGTGGTCATATGACGTAAATTCTAGATTTGATGATTTTTCTAGTAAACTTGATGTTGTTGGGGGGTATTTAAAATTTTCTGATGACTCTGACAATGAAATTTATGAAATAGTTTCTAGTAAAAGAACTATGGGTAATAATGGACTTGGGAAGACTCTTTTCAATAAATACCACCCTAAAAAAGTAAGTTGTAATAGATGGGTTCAATGGGAAATAGAGCTTAATAAAAATATTAATTTTACACCAAATAATACAAGCACCACTGGAGAAGTATTTATAATGGACGAAAGAGTTGATGAAAATGAAAACTTATTAACTTTAGATTCGCCCGCTATATTTGAAACTGAACCTGAAGAAGTTGTAGAATTAGATTTATACTATGAAACTGAAGATTCATATAATATAGCAGATTGGACTTCTCCAAAACAATTAAGATGGTCAAATTGCTTTGCATTTGGTAATGGGGTTGAATCGGACAGAATTAGAGATGATTTCAATGGTACTTTGATGGGTAAAGGCGTTAGGGTATCATCCGTAATTGCTGAGCAAATTAAAGAAGAACACAAGAAAAACACGATTATATTTTCTGGTATATATAATAGTATAAGCGGTATAAATCAAACAAATCAATTTAATCAAGCAGAAGCTATTACAAAAGATTTAAATCCAGAATATGGATCAATACAAAAGCTGCATGCTAGGAATAATGATTTAATTGCTTTATGCGAAGATAAAGTATTACAAATTTTAGCAAATAAAGATGCTTTATATAATGCAGATGGTAATGCTTCTTTAATTTCTTCAAGTAATGTTTTAGGCCAAGCTGTTCCAAAAGCTGGTAATTTTGGTATATCTAAAAATCCAGAATCATTTGCAGAATATGGCAATAGATTCTATTTTACAGATAAAGCGCGTAATAGTGTATTAAGATGGGGAGGTGATGGTTTAACAGTCATATCTAATTATGGCATGGCCGATTATTTCAGTGATGCATTATCATCTAGCAAAACAGCATTCATAGGTAGCTTTGATGAAGATTTAGGTACTTATAATATTAAAATAGGTGGTGATACTGTAGGTTTTGATGAAATGGTAAAAGGCTGGGTATCAAGATATAGTTTTTTACCAGAAAGTGGTATTAGCCTTAACGCTAAATATTATACATTTAAAAATGGTAATATGTGGCGCCATAATGTAGAGTCGCGTGGTAAAAATAATTTTTATGGTGTTACATTCCCAACAAAAGTAACTTTTGTATTTAACGAAGACGCTTCAGCGGTTAAAAAATTTAAAACTTTAGCATACGAAGGTGATTCTGGTTGGGTGGCAAATTATATAAACACTAATCTTCAAAAAGGAGATGTAGCTGAATTTATTGATAAAGAAGGTAAGTGGTTTAATTATATAAACGGTGAAAAAATATATTTAGATGTCCCTGGCTTTACAGACAACTGGGAAAGTAAAAACTTTTCTAGCCAAGGAATAGGTAATCTAGAAACAATAACTGATGAGGCTGGCGTTACCGAAGGTTATATGGATGCTTACCTCGTATATACAACAGTAGAATGGCGTGGTAATACTTATGAATGTGTACAAGAATAATTAAAATTTAAATATGGCAAATACAGGTTATAAAAACTGGTTAACACTAAAAAAGTATATAAATGGTGTTGCTACTGACGAAACAAAAGCAAATAGTGTTTCTGATCCGGATTATATAGCGCCGGTATTGGATCTTACTACTTGTCCTACACCATCAAACACTTGTCCGCAAATAGATAGCGCTATAAGTGATATAAATGTAATAGTAGGGGCTAGTAATACCACAATAGATCTAACCACTGTATTTTCAGATTCAGATGGGGATACATTGTCTTATATAGCTACTTCTTCTAATTCAGCCGGTGTAAGTGCAACTATCAGTGGTACTAATTTGATTATTTCATATTTAAGCGCAACTTCTGCTTCTTCAAATATAAGTGTTACGGCTTCCGATGGAACTTGTTCTGCTGTTGATTCTTTTACAGTAACTATAAGTGCTACTACCACAACTACGACTACAACCACATCAGCCCCAACATTTTATGGGCCATTCTATTTTGGTAGAACTACCAGCGGCGAAGGGGCTTGTATTTTATACCCTGATATAGATGCTTATTGGATAGATGATCCGGATTTTGAAAATGCAACTGAACTTTACGTTAATTCTTCAGGAAGTGTATTAGCTGGTGCAGATTGGTATTCTGATGGAACTATAGCGCAACAGTGGGATGGAAGTGCATTCGTAGATGCAGTAGCTTGTTAATATAAACAATATAAGTTAATGGCTTTAGAAAATTTTAATTCAACCGTATGTAATTATACTACAGAAGTAGAGCAAATATCAGCAGTAGCTGGTTCTTCTTCTATTAGTACTCATCCTTATATTGATTTAACTATGATACCTTTAGAAGGGTATTCTCTTAATATTAATAATTTTGGATATGAGTCAAATGACTATGTTGATTACGTAGTATTTTTACAAGATGGAGCTAATTTAAAAGCTAGAGCATACTTAAAAGATTTTATTTGGCCATATGAAAGGTTAAATTTAGAAGTGCCAATTACAGGTTGCGCAACTAAAATAGTGGAAGCCACAACCACTACTACCACTACTATTATTCCAACAACAACTACAACTACAACAGTAGTTTACTGTCCTGCAATTTCAGGTTACTTTATAAATAGAAGTATTGTTCCTCTACGCGGTGAAACAAGAGTATTTAAAGTTTATGGACAATTAGGAGCAAAATTTAGTTATTCAGTCATAGATAATGACAATTCTTTTTCATTGACTACTGGAACTAAAGTAATATCTACGGCGGGATT
>Ga0255752_10003579_pt1 | contig 16133 bp, 18 predicted proteins | sample 011ome_25_FD_179952 | JGI IMG/M metagenome (GOLD analysis project Ga0255752, IMG submission 179952) | Coastal salt marsh microbial communities from the Groves Creek Marsh, Skidaway Island, Georgia - 011512CT metaG (version 2) | ecosystem: Environmental > Aquatic > Marine > Intertidal zone >... | reverse complement strand
AAATAAACTTTCTTACCGTTTCTAGTGCTAGTGCCGCTTGAATTCTCTTCTATATCACCTAAGCCGTTATCTTTAGGTTCACCGGCAACCCACACCGCCTTCTTGCCGTAGCCTTCGTCCTGCATCGCGTCATACTGCGCGAAAATGTCGCCTTGAGATTCTTGTGTCGTATAGAAACCGCCAACATTGCCATACTGCTCTTGGTCAACTTCTGAGGAAACTTCTTGCGCGCGGCCTTTCCTAGACAGCTCTTTGGCTTTATCAAATACTCGCGATATCGCGTCTGGCGTTGTGGCCACAGCTGCACCGCCACCGCCCATAGCAGTACCGGCTATAGTGCCCATGAACCATGCCTGACCGAGTCTTAGATTTGCGTCGTCTTGGGTGTAGCTGTCATCCACAGCCATTCGCTGTGCAACCAGAAGACCTTCTTGGCCGAGCTCAGTTGCGCCCTCGGTTATAGAACTAAGGCCCGCATTCTTAGCAATGTTGGTGGCATACAGATTTAATATGCTCTTAGGATCAGAACCTGCTTTGCGTTTCGCAAGCTTAGCGAGGTTGCTAAGGACAAGCGCTTCGCCGGTTACCTCGAGCGCCGTTGATGCACCGCCAAGTAACAAGGACTGCAGGGCGCGGTCTGCGTTGAGATCTACGCCTGCCTCGTCAAATTCTTTAAAACTCTCGCCGGTGTTAATAGGATAAGTGCCAGCTACAACACCAGTTTGACCGCCGATCTTCGCCCCACGTTTTGTTTGGCTCCAAAGCCCTTCGACAATGTCGTTCTCGAGCGCATCGAGCGTTTCGCCACGGCCTTTTTTCTGGACAATGTCAGTGACCAGCTTTTTCGTTATCGCTTCGACGCCTTCTGTCGCTGCTTTCCGAGCCGCGCCGTAAGCAAGGGGAGCTGCACCACCTGTAATAAAACCAGTAAGACCCGCAGCAATCGTTTCCGCCGCGAATGGGGTTACTTGCCCAAGGCCCATCTGAACTTGGTTCAAGAACCCAGAGAATGTTGGAGCATCAGTGAATTCTTGAAATGTTTCGAGTCCCGCTACAGCTTTCGACGCTTGATCGGATCGAATGCGCGCGGTCTCTATGTTTCTCTGAGCGCCCTCTTCGTCTCCGATGAGAGTGTTACCAAGCGCTTTAAAATATTCGATATCACCCGCAAACGCGTTAGCGCCTTGACGAATGCCCGCTTTGAACGGACTGTACGCGGTGCCAGCGGTATAAGTGGTATCAGGCGCGGGGGAGTCGGCAGTAATTATTTGATCAAGAAGCGCATTATTCTGCTCAACGAGCTTAGCGTCTTGTGCAATTATACTGTTTAAATATTCTGTTGCGCTCGGCATTACATTGCCACCGGCGAACGTTCTCGTGCTTTCGGAATTAGGGTTTTGTCTACGTATTCCCTACCAAACAAATTGTAGGCCACTATTAATGGAATTTCTCCCCTTGATATGCCGGCCTCGTCTCCGACATCGATAAACCCGAAGGTTTTCCCTTTTGGATCTACAACGATGCGATCTAATAGGCTATCAATTGGATAGTCTACAGATGAATCCGACCGCACAAGATTTTGCCAAAACTCCTCGCTGAACATGCCAGGGTCTTTCTGTTCTGCATATTTCTTGAGTACAACGGCCGCAACCTCAGCAGCACCTCGGCCATAAGCGAATTTTGCAGGACCCTCTGGAAGGTCTTCGAAAGTACTAAATATACGTCGTGCATCCGCTGTAATTGATACGTCGTTCCAGGGAACGGCGTCCTCCCCCTGCGCACCGGCTCTCACTGTTAGTGCATATACCTCGTCGTTCACTTTCTCAGTGATCTCTCTAAAATCTTTACTTTCAGCCGCTCTAGATTCATTTATTCTCTGGTTTAGAGTTGCCCGATTACCGAAATCGTCGATTTGCTCGCCCCGCCCATAATCCATGTCGCCGCGCTCTGCAAGATTAAACAGCTTTTGTAAAAGCGCTTGCTGTTGAGCAACGTTAAGAGATGCATCAGAAGTGGCTATTATAGCTGCCGCAAGAGTTGCCTCCCGTGACCGTATATTTCCCAGATCTGAGGCCGTTGTAACGCCGGCATTCTTTAGTAATTGAGCCGTTTGATTGCGCTGATCGTCTGTAAAAACTAAGTCTCCTTCTTTAATCTTCGCAATCATGTTCTCGCGAGTAAGCGTCATATCAGGTGGATCAATAGGGTTTTCTTCGGTGCCTAACTTGCTATCAGGCGTCACAGCTGATGGATTTAAGATTTCAAAATCCCTACGAGCATTCTTTAGATCACGTATGTCTTGTTGACCAGCGTGGCCACTTCTTACCGCCCTATTCTCAAGTTTCTCTATCTGAGTTTCTAAGCCGCTCGCGTAATCTTGTACTTTTTTTGCTGACGACATAGCCATTCGTGATCGATATTGATCGGCTTCGTCCGTCATCGAATCGGGGTCATTCACATCAACGGCAGACGGAGAACGTCTCTGCTCAAAACCTTTTAGTAAACTCTTTAGCTTAGGGCTCGCGTTTTCAGGGATATTCATAGCACCAAAAGCGCCATCTTCAGATCGCTCGAAACTAAGACCCATAGCCTCTAGCGACGCTATCGCTTCCTCTCCTGATTCCGCAGCAGAAGGCAGGCGCGGGTTTCCAGAAGATTGTGATGTTGGGGATTGCTGAGTTGGTCTTGGGAACTGCGCTGCCACGTCCTCTGCAGACATACCGTGCACATCTATTATCATTTGAGCCAGCTCATCGTAGCTCGCATTATTTACATCAAGAAGGGCTCTTCTACCCGCGATAACGCCTCCAGTATCCCCAGCCTGACCCAACTGGCTTGTTTGGTCGCCGAGCCCCTGAGCGGCGAGTTTTACCATGTCGGCTCTAAGAACTGCGTCATTCATCATGGTGCCATATATCTGGGCTTGCGGTGATTCCCACCCCCCGTTAGACATCATGCCACCAAGACCATTTGCAAAGATTCGTCTCAACGTCGCGCCATCGAACTCTATGACGGGATCTGCATCATCAGTTGTGCCCCCTTCTGTTAATGGCCCTTCTGTTTCGGCGTTTCCTACAATAACAGCATAGCGGTCATCACCAAGTTCTTCGATTTTCACTGTCTCGTATTCACCACCCGAGGGGGACCGTACTGCGGTGAACTGGGGAGACTGCTTCAGAACATTCACTACCGATTCTTTGTCGGTTGCCCACAGTTTTTCAAAAACGTCGTCGCTGACATTGAAGCCCCCATATTCATCGATGGTCAAACCTGGTCCAATGATCGGGATGATTGACGACGCTATTATCTTGTTTTCATATGCAATATTTAGAGCGTCTGCCGCACGGTCTTGATTGGCTTGCTGGGCGGTCTGATTTCTTACTGACTCTTCGGTTGCCAAGAGTTGTCTATTGCGGGCCTCATTATTTTGTACGTCCTGAGTTTTTTGATAGGCGAGCTCAGCATCACGCTGCGCCAGAACGGAATCTCTGTACTCGTTATTTGCACGATCCTGTTTGCGTTGCCGCATCATGTTCAACATCGGCGAAAGGTCACCTAATCCAGCCATTTCTTTCTCCTAGAACGACAACGCAAAAATGGCCATTGCGCCTAACTGGCCAATGGTGCTGTATGTATTTGCTCTGCTCTGCGCTTTAGCTGCGTCAAATGCCTGCCTGCGCGAGTTAGCATCAGCTGCAGCAGAACCTAGCTGGCTCTGGCTTGAGCGGTTTACGCCTTGGCCAATGTTTATAAGATCGGCTTTTAAGTTAGTGTTAGCTTCGTTCTGCGCAATGCGAGCATCACCAACCGATTGGATCTGCCCAAGAATGCTGCCGCGCTGTATTGAACCTCGCATCGCCTGCACCTGAGCAGGAGTCATTTGACCGCCGTAACGCTGCTGGTTTCTTGACGCAATCTGCTTAGTAAGATCACTTGCCGACGTTGAATCTAGGCGTGCTTGGTCTACCAAAGAGGTGTCAGTCTGGGCGCGCTTGATAAGATCATTTTCCATACCGCGAAAATTCTTAATGTAATCTTGGAACTCGCCGCGAGTGATTTGGGCATAGGCCGCTTCAGGATCTGCAACCACCGGAAGTGATGAGTTACCCTGCGAAGCGTTAGTTGGCAAATAGCCAAGGCCTTCCATGTCTTCATAGTTTCTATTGCTCATACGCTTACCCGTTTACAAAGTAGTTGAACCGGTCTCTCAGCGAACTTACTCGTTGCGGAGGTCCGGCTTGGCCACGCGGCATATTCTTCTGCGGAGTGAAGAACGTGCCTCCAGTCTCCTTATTGTCCAATCCCTGCATCACAAATGCGCCACCGATAGTAGTCGCAGCATCTATTTTAGATTGAGCGACCATCTGCTTATTCCTGGCGCGGTTCAGTGCTTCACTTGTGCCTAATCGGGAAAGTTGTGCCATGCCCGTAGAAGCATCCGCCGCCTGCCCGCGAGCAGTGCCAAGGACATTCGTGCCCATCTGGTTCTGAATTTGTTTCGCTGAGGTATTAGCGACGCCAAGCTGTCCTTGGTACGCTTTTCCGAGGTCAGACCCGTAATCAACCTGCTGAGTATTTCTATAAGAGGGCTGTGTCAGCGCCTGCATAGTGTCGGCGTTTGCACGCCCACGAAGCGTTGTGCCAACATCCGCTGACTTCGCTTGGTCTCGCATTTCTTGCAAGAGCGGAGAATAGTTCTGTTTAAAGTAGTTGTAGTTCTGAAGAGCCACAGACGCTGAGGCTTTCTCCGCATCTGAAGCTTGGTAATCAGACTGTTTAGGTTTTGAAGACATGACATGATCGCCTATAAACTATGTGATCCAGCTCCCAATCCCAGTGTTCCAGTGCTTCGCCTAGACGCTCGTTTTGGGTCCTCGTTTCGATCCACGCATAACCACTGTCCGCAGCAACTCGTGTCAGTTCTTCAAGGTGCCGAAACAAAACTGATGTTCCGTTTGGTTTACTCCAACACACCCAAACGAGTAGTGTCTTTTCGCCTGAATACTGGTCTGTCTCACTAGTCGTTACTGCAAACGCTTTGTCTGCAACCCACAATACTGCGTGTCCCGATTTAACCTCTGCATACACATCTTCTGGGATGTACGTTAAGTGTGGATTAGCCTCGAGAATCTCTTCTATCGCAGGCTTAATCCAATGCCACTCGGTTCGTATCTCACCTATATTGAGTGTATCGCCGGCGGAAAGGGCTACTGTGGTAACCTCCATATTTCACATTCCTTGCTATTGGTGTATTTCCTGAACGCGCTTTATTCTCAGCATCTTTGACGCCTTCGTTGTAAAGCATTCCGTACATCTGCGCCGCAGCGTAATCAGTCCAATCTTTCGACGGAGTTCGCAACAATCGAAACAAGGCGCCATTTACAATTGCGTCTTTGTTATCGTTTAGTATCTCGTCGCTAAGAGTCGTACTGGTTACTGTTGGCTTAAGTACAGCGCGTAAAATCACGCTCTCGACAACCGTAGTATTTGGCACCGGAGCTAACCAAAACGTACTTTGGGTCTGCTGGACAAAATACTCGGGGATAGAAAACTTAGAAGGGTCGCGCCAATTTGGCTGACGCTTTTCTAAAAGCGCAGTACTGATAGGCTCTAACTTGTCACCCTTGTAGACAGCCCAAAGAATCTTCTCAACGACCGTGCCTTTTGGAGGCTCGAGGTCATATTCATAGATTTTTGCAACCGTCGTTACAGGGTCTAGTTCTTGCTGATAGATTTCAGATTTGACGCACAGGTCTATGGCCGCGGAGCGAAGAGCTGATATAGCCATCGCATCTGAGCAGCCATGAACGCTGGGTAAAACGTCTGGTAGTAAAGACTCGAAAGTCGCCATTGGCGGTCACCTCAAATTATTGGGTTGCCATCCGAGGTGCCACTGACATGAGATCAGTATTAGGATTCGTCACGGCATCAATCTGAGACTTTCCAGTAATAGACGACATGAACAACTGATAATGATTCGCAGCGCGCTGGCTATTACCCGCGTACTCTGCATCTTTCATATAAGCTGAATACAAAACATAATTAACTACTGCGTTTCCGTAGATGTCTGGGATATCTAAGTTATCGCTCTGAGTAACGCTGACTGGGTTCGCCGAATAGATAATTTCGACGAACGCTGATCCCGTAACCCCTGGATAAACATAAAAGTTGATAGGATTACTATCATCATAAATATAATGCTTAACAGTAGCGCCGTGAGCAGCATCGCCGGTAACAGTTGGATCGTGCCAAGTAGGGGACTGCGCATCGAGCACCTCGCGATCTACAATTCGTACAGCGCGTGCGCCAGTACCATCAACTGCGGCGGACATATTTCTTACGACGCGTAACAGCCGGTTACCATCGTTAGGTATTGACTGCTTAGTGCCGGCGGCAAGTGTCACTGTCGTATTCTTCGCCGACGCGTCTGGCTTAAAGAGTGCAATTTCTCGCTGTGCGTCGTTGACCCACAGAACAAGCTCACTAGTAACAGGCCATCTAACGCCCGTTGTGTCTTGGAGCGTTATTTGAACGCGGTCTACAATCGATTGAACAGATACACTCATGATTCTTTAGCTCCCATCAGCCATTTAGCACTTGATCCCAAGCGGCTTCTCTAATCTCCGCAGAGACTTGCTTTCCCATCACACGATGGATTGCGGCTGCTTTGGGCTCGCCAGTTGTCTTAAAATCGTCCGGTGATCCAACATTAATCAACTCTTCGATTGCGTTTACAGCTTCGAATACTGGATCAACATCAGGCTCAACGGGTTCTGGGGCAGACTCAACCGATACACCTATGGCCTCCGCTCCCATGCCAATAGCGATAGCAGCTATTGCCTCTGAAACATCTCTTTCCACTCCAGCTTGCAGGCAAACGACACCGCCGCCTAAAGTGGCTACTCTCAAATCAAATTCGGCCTTAATTCTCATTTTCTAGCCTTTAAAAAGGCCCCCTCGCAGCGTTAGCTGTAAGGGGGCAATGCTCTCAAGGGGAGATTACTGAGCAGTATCTAGGCAGATAACACCGAAGTCTTCGACAGCGCCGTTGTAGTCGCTGTTGAACTTGGGCTTCTTCAGACCGAAGATCTTGCCGATAGAGATGCCTGACTGGTTGCCATAGTCGAAAGTATCTTCGACGATTTCTGGCGCGCCAATGTCAGCCATTGCAAGGGCTTGTGCTCCGCAGAACAGTGCGCGTGCGCCTGTAACATCTGCGTCTGCACCCCACTTGTAACCGGCAGCACCTGCGTTAGCAGAAGTTCCAGTAGTTCCGCCTTCAGTTGAGAAGACGTGACGGAACTCGTGACACATAACACCATCAACCATCAGGCTGCTAGAGCCAGAGAACAAGCTGTTGCTTGTGCCACGGACGCCAGCGTTGCGGACGTTCGCAAGGAAGTCGGCATCGAGCTTGAGGTTAGCCATCTGCTGTGGGGTAACAAAGAGGTGGAATGTCTCTTCGTTGCCAGCACCGCGAATACCACGGATATAGTTATCCTTCGCGTAAGCTTTCAGTTCAACGATCTGCTTGTAACCCAGCTTGTCAGTCGCTGTAACAGCAGTGGTATCACCAGTAGTAATATCAGAGCCGCTAACGCGAAGGTGACGAGCTGCAGTAGGCGTAGTTACGTCTGAGGCGTACTCAAGATCAGAAAGATCAAGACCTGCACCTGCGTTGTTTACTCGCAGCGCGCCGTTGGTCTTGTTTGTGTAAGCAACACCTGACAGCGTGAGGAATGCCAACTGATCCATACGGTCAGCCATAGCATAAGCCAGCGCGTCGCGTGAAGTTTCACGGAAGTTAACCACCGACTTCTGATCCGCCATACGACCGGCAATGCGGTTAGCGAAACGAAGCTGATCGAGATTAACAACGATGTCATACGCACGTAGCGCTTCTTCGTTGCCTTCCAGAGTGTAGTCACCAGTTACACCGTCGCCAGTCATATCAGCAAGCAGTGTAATAACAGCACGGGTGCCTTTCTCAGAACGAGTAAGTTCAGTGATACGCTGAACCATTGCATTTGAACCAGATCCTGCGAACTGGTTGATGAAGCTCATGTTACGAGCTTGACGCCAAAAATCCCGACTCCACGCGGTTAGTTGCTCAGAAGTCAGGCTAGCAAAATTTGTTAAAGCCATGATGGCCTCCATTTGTTTGCATTAAATTAAAATAGCCTTGTAAATCGTCCTTTTCGTGCAGACTAACGGTCGCGCGTTTTAGCGAGAGCGGTCTCGGCGCATTTAACGTCTGTGCAGACGGGAGTACGGTTTTTACGTGAACGACACGATCAGTTTTCGTACTGATACACGAATGGTACATTAATATTAGCGTTACTAATAAACTATGTCAACAAGATACTGGGTCACCATTTAACTTTATGACTCCAATATCGGGCACTTAGGATGTCTGGTTTTGAGTCTTGGGCGTTGTGTCGTGCGTAGTAAGACTTCCTGCGCGCCTTATCTTTTTCTGACGTAGGGTTCTTGCCCGCGCCAGAGACCCCCTGCTGCCCAAAGCGAATGGTTTTTGTCTCGCCCGATGAATTCCTAGCTACAACAACATGCGATTTTGTCGCGTGCGAAGGAGTCTTTTTGGGTTTGTTAAAACCAGCCACGCCTGCGCGAGCTAATCTGGGGTCTCTGGTTGTCATAGCATTCCCTCTAGAAAATATCGCCTCTAAGCCTTCTCAGCGTTGCTTCAGGAAGAGCATTAAATTCCTCTTCAGAAAGTGAGCTTATATCGAGTGCTTTCTCACCGTGGCTGCTGCTTCCTTCTCCAGGAAGTTCTGGCGGCTGCTTCTTAGCTGCGTCTAACTTCTTAGCAACCTCTGCCCTCTTCTTCGCCACTTCATCTACAGACTTCTTTGGTGCTTGTTTAGCGGTCAGCGCAGAAGAGTCATCCGATTCAGAACCAATATCATGGGCTTTTATGACAAAATTAGATGCCTTCGATAGCGCATCTACCGCCCCTAAACCCTGAATCATAAACGCGTCGCGTAGCTCAATTACTTCTTGCGTAAAGTCTTCGTTATAGTCGGCAGAATTTTGGTCGAATACGGGGTATTCTGTTTCCAACAGGTTTGCAGCCTGCTGGAGAGCTGTTTCTTCGTTGTTTCTCGTAACAGTCTGCTCAACTTCTCGACGCAATTCATGAGACATAGCCTCCCTTTCCGCATTACGAATCTCACTACGCAGCTTCGCAGCTTTATCAGGCTCACCATCAAGGATAAAGTCCTGATATTCGCGCTCTTTGGCCTCGAAGTCATACGAAGGTAGCTCAGGCGGAGGGGGCTGATTGGCCTGCTTAAGCTCGTCGAGCTGCTTTTGCAGCGCCTTCTGTTTTGCTAACACCTCGTCAAGGCGAGATTTAGGCACCATCTGACCTTTTTTCTTGGCCTTTGGTTCCTCTAGTACCTCTTCGAGCTCTTCGGTTTCGTCGAGCGCGACGGGCTCGTCGTCGGTTTCGGCTTCGGTTTCATCGACTTCTTCTTCGGCAGTTGGTACATCTTCAGTCTCCAAAGTTTCTATGTCGGACGTTTCATCCTCTTCTTCTGGTTCAGCTTCATCTACACCGAGCCCGAAATTGAGATCCACATCTACATCTTCAACCTGATCGATAGCATCCGATCCTGGCATCCTGTCGAATTCTAAATTTTCATCCTTATCAGCCATAACTTATCCTTTGGGGGTTAGAGATTTGTTGGTTTGTTGCATCGCCGTTGTGGCAATTCTTGTAGCCGCCGAAGTTTCTTGGTTAGTTCGGCGTGTAGTATTAGTTAGATCCGCAAGCTCTCTTCTGAGATTGAGCTCCATTTCCTTCATGCGCATCTGACTCTCAAGCTCCATGACCTTAAGCTGCGGCGTAACGTCTGCCACATCTTGAGTTTTCGCCATGTTGATCGCAGCTTCTGACTGCAGCTTCTGCACTTCTGCTCGTAACTTCTCGATAGTGAGCTGAATCTGCTCCATCTCCATTTCGTGATGGATCTGCTGCATCTGCGCTTGTTCTTCACTAGGCGGTTCAACACCAGTAACAGTGCGAATTCGTTTAGCCAGTTCACCCTTACGCGCGAGGTGGCTGTACTCTACGATAGCGTCATCTGGAATCATCACGCCTGCGCTGCGCAAACTCAGAGCCTCAGCGAACTGAATCTCGTCGAAGCTGTCGCGGGCGGGGGCTGTAGCAATAACTACATCGTATTCACCGATAGTTAGGTCATTAACAATTCGCCCCTCGGGAGTCATTTCGTTAATAACTATCGGCTCACGCGGCTTAAGGGGATCATCTTCATTTGTAATCTGAACTATTCGCTGCTCGGTGTAGAACCGCTGTATCAGATTCAGAATCTTCTCTGCCAAGTGCTGACGAGTCTTGTTCAAGTTATCCAGTGGCACCTGAATCATTATCGCGCCACGATTCTGCTTAGCTTGTATCGCAATACCTGACACTTCAGCTGAGTCAGTACCCAGCATAGAGTCATTAATACCCGATATGGCTTTTATGTTTGCCGCCGCTTTCTGACCGATACGATCTAGACCAGTAGGGATAGTGTTAGGCTGAATCTTTTGGGGTGCCGTGGTGCCACGGGCGTACTCAAGCACGAGGCCAGTTTCGGCGCCATGCTCCTCGAGATCATCTGGTGTCATACCTACCAGTGAGCCGCTCTCTACCATCCACCCGCTATTAGCAGTGGTGTTAACAATATGCAGCTCTTGCGAAGCGATCTTGTTAAGCTGTTCTTGTGGGGATAACAGGTTACGTACCATGCCGAACGGACGACCGCGACGGAAGTAAGCGAAGAATGGTACTAACGTGAAGTCATCGTATGGCGACCAGTCATCGTGCAGCACAACTTTGTCACAGGTCACTGTCCAACGTACCTGCTTTACCATCTTAGTAATTACAGACAACCCGTGCTCTTTCGCGAACGCTTTCACCTTCCGCTCGTTCCAATTTTCTGGCACGCGCCTCTGGTCGCCGGTTGTGGGGTCGACATAGAAGTCTGACCTAGTCAGCTTTCGGTGCTGTCGCTCAATTACCCGAAGCGCCCTGACGTTTCGGTACTCTTCCTCTCCAGGAATCTGTGCACCTAAAAAATCTTCTCGGGTATCTATGTCGCCGTAGCGAGTCTCTTCGTACTCTACCGAGTCGCGGCCAAAACTGTTGCCGTTTTCTGCGATGAACTGCAGCTTGTCAGCTTTGTCTTTACCGTAGACCTCTTCAATCTCGTCAAGGGTCATCCATTTCGTTTCGAATATCTCGTTCCAAGTGCGCGCGTCATACTCTTTTGCGTCTGGATCTATCAGTATATCCAGAGGATCTTTCGCCGTTATCCGCACCTCACCTTCAGTGCTGTCACTGAAATCTATGCGAACGTCAAAATAACCACGGCCATCAAGGATCAATCCGTCACTAAACACCTGCTGCTCTATCCAATCCATTTTGTTGTTGTCAGAGATCTGCATGAACAACTTAGTCAGTGTGTTCGCTATATCACCGTCGCCGCCTTTGCGGGGTTTAAACTTCACGTCTGCCCGCCGTGAGCTCTGCTCACCTAGCACCGTATTAACCGTAGGCAGGATCGTGTTAATTGTCAGAGCAGGACGTCCGGCCTGATCGAGAGCTGCAATGTCTTCAGCCGCCCACTGATCACCTCGGTAATATGAGTCGCACTTCTTAGCCATTTCAATGTAATCAAGGTGGCCATTATCACGAGCACGTACATATCTGTCCCACTGGCCAGACGCAATCATGTGCTCTTTGTCTGCGGTCAATCGCTTTGTATTCTTCATGGCTATGCACTCATCGCCGATTTGTTTTTAGGACCACCCTTAACAATATGGGCGAGCTTGTCCCTCCAAGAGGGAGTGTGAACAGTAGGCGCGTGATAACTTGAAAATTCAGCCATCATCAATCCAAGCCACGCGAGCGCGTCGACCTGATCGTCATGGACGCCGTTTGGGAATCTCAATAGTTCTGCCACCAGCGGGCCTGTAAACACAGCATCACGAGGCAGGAATACCATCCCCTGCTGCATACGGCCTTGGATGGCGCGGGCGCGGGCTTCTTTGTCTCTTCTACCCGTGCGTAGGTCTTTGATGTACATTTCATACAACCCCCTTTCACGCACACGTTTCTCAAGGAACGGGCCAAGGGCCATCTCGATGTGACCCTTCTCGATACCGACAATTGACGGTTTCCACTCGACGTATAAATCCAAAATCTTCTCTACAATCTCGAACCCGTCAAACCGCCCACGGACAATGTCCATGACGTACAACTTGTCAGCCTCGTCGACGCCAATGACCATCCCAACCGAGTAGTCGTTCCTGTCGTTTTTACCGATGGCTAAATCCCATGCGGCGTAGTACTTCATGCGGTCTTCGTCGATATCCTCAGGGTCGTAGTACTTAATCATGCTGCGAGTAAAGTAATCACCCTCGTCTGCCACAGGATTCTGTTGATACAACGCGGACCAATCTCGAGGGCCAACTGCTTTTCGTATACGGTTAAGTGACGCGGCGTCATACCGATCAAGGTGTAACGGCTCGCCCATCTTCCGGTACTTCTCGTCTTCCTCAGCGATGGCGGGATAGCGAACTACTTCCCAATCGTCGCCGCCTTCGGTCGCCATTTTTAGTAGGCGCCCCGCAAGATCGTCGTCATGCCAACGAGTGAGAATAACCAGTACCCCGCCGCCAGGAGCCAGACGGGTGTACGCCGTTGACGTATACCAATCCCAGTTAGCCTCTCTATTATTCTGAGACTCAGCGTCTTCTCGGTTTTTTACGGGGTCATCGATAACTAATATGTGTGCCCCTTTACCCGTGATACCGCCACCAACACCTGCAGCAACAAAGCCGCCGCCACCAGTGGTGAGCCACGCTTCAGCACTTTGAGAGTCAGGATCTAGACGTGTTTTGAAGGCACTCTTGTAGGACGGCTCTCGCAGCAGGTTACGCACCTTTCTCGAGAAACCCATCGCCAGTGAGCCTGAGTATGAGCAGCTAATGAACTCGTGCTCAGGGTTACGTCCCAAGTGCCAAGCGGGGAACGCTACCGAGGCAAGTGTCGATTTCCCATGCCGAGGGGGCATGAACAACATTAACCGTGGCGACTTCTTATCAACCACGTCTTGTGAGAACTTCTCTAACCTTTGGCAAATGTCCTTGTGCACCCAGCCTGCTTGGTAATCTGGATTGAACCGCTCAACGAAGGGCAGCATCCGTTTACGCGTGAGGATACGCATGGCCAACTCTTCGCGAGCCATTTCTTCAGAAGTTTTTGGTAGAGGGACATCAGTACTGGGGTCTTTCGGCGAAGGCAGGGAGTCCTGCCGGTCTGCTTGGCAGTACACACACCAGTTGTCCGCGCCCATAAGAGTAGACGGAACCGACTTCTTACACCGTTCGCATGTGCTCTTGGGCGCTTCATCCGTCATGTGTCTGAGGCTCTAGGTACTGCGTCCCTTTGCCAGCAAGCTTCAACAACTCGTCGTCACTCAGTCGTTCGAGCTGCTTGGCACCATTAATCTGTATGTTGACCTGCTGATTCTGAGATTCTTTCGCCAGACCATGCAGACGCACCATACTGTCTACCGTATTCTTCATCTCTGTCGCGTTGGCAGAGGACACGTAGGCATTCATATACATTGAGTGTGCTTGTTGAATGCCAAATTTCACTTCCTCATGCATCTGCTCGCGGAAATACTGAATGGCACGTGCCACGGCCTCTACTTTAGCGGCGGAGTAGGCATTGGCAGGTGACGCGTAACCAGCAGCACGCCCTGCAGCGGCAATAGTCATCCCACTGCAGATGAACTGGACTAGTTTCTCCTGTTGAACGCTAAGCACACCAATTTGAAGCCCCATATAAGGCATGTGGGAGTCAAACTCGGTCTTTGACATTTGTTCAGTGGAGGGTGTGATTGTTGGAGTCGTCGTTATCGAAGTAATATCTATCACCCCCCGCGATGTAATTGCTCATTTCATTACTAAAATTAACGAAAATTGGAGGGTTGATGTAATCAACCTGAGTTACTTCTTCCACAAACTCTTGTATTTCGTCGTCTGCGTAGCCACTGGCACGTAAAACTTCGATTGTTTTGGCGTAGTCGTACACCAAAACAGGCGCGCTGCCCCTTAGAACGACTTGATACCCTATACAGGCGTCTTCTAGCCCTTCTAGGCACAGCACTTCTATATTATTCATAGCAATATATTAGCTTTACTAATATTATTTTGCAAGCAACTGCCCAGCGATATTTTTAATCCACCACATAAACATATTCTCATCCAAGGTGTGCTTCATCAGGTTTATGCGGTTACAGACCAAGTGTACATTGTCAAGTGAGTAGCCGCGTGCTGGGTCTCGACGGTCAATTGACGCGTTTAGATCGACTCTACTAATGCCATCTCTGTAACTGGTCATTAAAATGCCGCTATAGGCGCACTTACCGTCCTGCCGCTCCCAAATTTGCATCAAATCTTCAGGAGTTAGCGAAAAACCGTCAGGTTCTTTGCCTCGTAGCTTTTTTCTGTGCGAATAGCGTTGGTTTGCGCAGATCCTGGAGAAGTAACTCTCGGTACTCTGGTTGGTATTGATCCTTTTGCTATGCCAACTGCATTCTTTACACTTAGTCGACCTACTATTGTTGCCGCGCTTATTCAATTTCATTTCGAAAGCGCTTTTAGGCAGCGCGCTGCGGCAATTTCTGCATGTATATGTCTTTTCCATGCCATGCTTTATATATTAGTAAAGCTAATATCGCAAATTATATAGAAATTTTTTATAAAAATATTTTTAAATTTCACTCACACACTATCTCCCCTCCTCGAGTTTAGCGACCTACCCTCCCCCGATCCGGTTTCTGGAACCTTGTTTTGGATTTGACTCTTGGAACCTTGTTTTCGCTCGCTCGTCCCTCGCTCACAGTCGGTTGTTTCTTTGTATTTACTCTTATCAATTATCAATTATCAATTATCAAGGATCACTCTCATGCTCATACTCGCCTTTATTCAAGAACAAATATCTTACGCAACAGCCGGTGAACTCATCGCTTCTGGCTTCATTCTTTCCATCTACTTACTCGACCTATATTCAATGACCAAGGAGTACTAACCATGAACAACATCAAAATCTTCAGCACCGCCGCAATCAAATTCTTTCTCTTTCTATTAGCAGTCTACGCAATCTCAGCTACCTTCGCCTTCGCTACCCAAACCGTCGTCAATCCCAACGACATCTCAAACGATTACATCTGCATCAAAGACTTATTTCCCGACGCTTACTACTGCAAGCCCAAAGCCAAAGATCCTATCCCTTGGTTTCTTGACCTTTAACCCTTATCACTTATCAATTATCCAGGACTATTAACCATGAACTACCTAACTAACAAACTCAGCACTATCAACTATCAAGCTCATCTGCAAACAGCCAAAGAACTAGCACTCAAAGCCAAAGACTACGCTAAAGAAAACCCAGACACCGTATTCCTCGGCCTCACCTCGCTACTGCTCCTAGACATCAGTGACTCACTCGACAATCTCGAAGACCACTCAACTATCCAAACCATCTTAGACCTCAAAAATAACGGATACTAACCATGAAAAAGAAATCATTCGAACTACTCATCGTTAACCTCACAGGCATAAGCTGCTGCGTACTCCTCGGCTTGTGGCTCGCCTTCCTACTCACATTACCCTTCTAACTCATCGCTTTACTCGCGGCCCCCCGACAGGGGGGGCTTAGCGATTTGGCCTCTTTACGAGCCAGATAAACGTGCATGTGTAAGCAATAAACGTGCATGGACACTTATCAAGGGACACTTATCAAGGGACAAATGACAACGGGCAGGGGTCAATGGCCAAGAATCATGTAAATTGATCAAATATTAACCAATAACGGCCAATGTGTGTCAGAAAACGAGGTGTGTGTCAGGTTTTACGGTGATGTGGACAGATTTGTGTGACAAATGTTAGTGAACACTATCCCCTTAATACTCAACAACTTACCCTCAAAAAGGGCAAATGTGTGTCAGGTGTGCCACCTTTTTCAACTCTATTCTAATAATTTGTAATTCCTTTTTTTAAAAACGTTTTCTAGGGAACTCTATGAAAAAAGTTGT
>Ga0255752_10003563_pt1 | contig 16180 bp, 12 predicted proteins | sample 011ome_25_FD_179952 | JGI IMG/M metagenome (GOLD analysis project Ga0255752, IMG submission 179952) | Coastal salt marsh microbial communities from the Groves Creek Marsh, Skidaway Island, Georgia - 011512CT metaG (version 2) | ecosystem: Environmental > Aquatic > Marine > Intertidal zone >... | reverse complement strand
TCTGCCTCAAGTTTAGCACTTTTACACCTTTACAACTTAAAATATTGTACATGTAAAGATGAAGAGTGTTGTACTCACAACAATTAAATGATTAGCTAATTTAAAGTGTGAAGCTTAATCCAATTAGAATGGTGTTTTATTATTGTATCCCAGGGCAATCCATGTCCAACATCATCTAGTTCAATTAACTTTAACTTTTCTTTAGGGGTTCCTATTAATTTTTTCCAAGGCTTGTAGTTTTCTTCAAATCCAAAGATACCATCCTCTTTACCAACAATATGAAGAATAGGTGTTTTTATTCTTCTTACATAGTAGTGAGCTTCAATTTCTTTCTTAGATTTTTGCAACATTAATCCACCCACGCAAATTACTGCAGCTTTTATTCTGTCATCAATTGCTAATAAATAGTTTGATGTTGTTGAACCCCAGCTATATCCGAAGTAAGACATATTATCAAAATTAAAATCGTTTCTTGACTGTATATAATCCAATGATCTTTTGTAGTCTTGACCAATTTTAACAATTGTATTTTTATAATCTTCACTTTCACTTGCCCAAAAAGTTCTAAGAGTTTTTTCCCTTCCAAATGTGTTATGATATATCGGATGAATGATTGCATATCCCTCATCAATTAAATATTTGAATTGATTCAATAAAGATTCAGGAAGCCATTCATCATTGTTAGTCCATAGACCTCCTGCGTTTGGATAAACAATTATTGGATCATACTTATCCTTGAATTTATTTGAATAAACTACATATCCATACATACTTTCATCACTTTGATAAGTAGTTTCCATTTCAAATTTTTGAGCAGTATAGCCTTCTTGAAAGTTTTCAATATTAATTGTTTTTGAATCTAAACTTTTATTGTAATCAAATTGTGATTTGAAAATCTCAAAAACATCATCACTAACATCATTTAAATTTCCAAAATCTCTTTTAAAATCAGGGATAATTTCATTATCTAAATCTGATTGACTGTTAACAAGGTTTTTTGATAATCTAAAACCATTTCCAATTGCTCTGTCAAAAGGTGATGAACTGTAATAATTATTGAAGGTATATGGTGATTCGTTAAAAGCTCCACCCATAATTGAGTACTTTTCTTTATTATTTCCATTTGGATTCAAAACCCATTCTTTAACATTTCCTCCAATATTATTTAATCCATTATAAGAACCTTCAATGTTTGATACTTCTCTCAACTGAGTTGAGTCGTAGTTACTATGATTAGTCACTGATTGATCTACAGTCATCCAGTTTTCAGGAATTCCAGAAGCATAAGTCCATTGAAAAATATTTGGAAGATTTAAGTTTTTAAATCTGGCAAATGCTCTGGCTTCAAACCAACTAATTCCAGTTACTGGATGATTTTCTAAACCAGAGGGATATTTTCCATATGACCAATTTGCTGGGCCTAATTTTTCATATCTATCAGTGAATAGTTTAACTGATGAATTAAAATCATAAATTTTATTTCCAAGTTGAATTGGAAAATCCCAATAAGATGGATTTTCATATCCTCCTGCATCAACAAATTCTTGATAATCTTTATTTGAAACTTCATTAATGCCTACTGTAAAAGGGGATAATGTAATGTCTTCAAAGTTAATTCCTTGTAAAAAAAACCCAAATGTAGGACTTGTTCCAAGAAATGCTCTATGGTTTTTTGGAACTTCAATTGTTACATCAGGAAACTTATAATCATGCCAATCTCTTCCTTTTTGATCATATTCAATACCATTGTGTATAAGTTTTAACTTATGGGATTGATCTCCCCATACGTTAGGAACTACAAATGAATCAATAGGTGTTTTTCCTAAAGGAGTATATACTGAATCACCTGGGTATAAAACACTAACTTCGATTTCATCAATATCAGTTTTTAAGTAAGCATATTTACTTGATTTGTCAAAGTAGCTTTTAATTATTTCGTTTTTAGGATATTCTTCTATTAAATTCTTTGATATTAGAAAAGACTCTGTAATTTTTCCTTCATCATAAATTTCAATAAGCTTAGGAATTACTTCACTAACAAGATTTTGATTTGTATTTATTTTTCTAAAGAAATAAACAAAAACCAAAAGAACTAAACTTGTTAAAATTATTCCAAAAAGTAATTTAATTTTTGACTTTTTTTCTAACTTTTTATTTTCTGATTTAGCTTTTTTCTTCTTAAAAAAATAAATAATAATGCTTAGAAAAAAAACAATTAAAAGTATGATTAGAATAATATTAAAATAAAAGCTATCAATTTCAAATTTTTTAAAAAGCCAGTCTATTCCCTGTAAAACTCCAAAAATTATAGCAACAAACCCACCAATCAACTGAATGTATTTATTTGAATTATCCATACTATTTATTTAATTGAATTGATACTTTCATCAAATAATTTATAAAATGTTTCAGCTTGCTTCTCGCCCTCTATCCATGGGAAATGTCCACATTGTTCAATAAATGTGTATTTAAGTTGAGGAATTATTGATTTTGCTTCATAAACCACTGATTCGCCAACAGGGTCTTGTCTTCCAGTTATCAAATCAATTGGCCCTTTGTATTTTTTTAATTTAGCGACTCTGTCCTCACTTCTTTCTCTCCAGTTTCCAGAAGCGAATGCATTAATTCCTTTTTGATTTCTGAATTTATAATCAAGCTCAGGTCTTGTCTTAATAGCAATATTTCTATCAAAGAAGTAACCAGGCCAAATAGCAATTAATGTTTCCCTGTTATTATCTATTTGTTCTTGGTATAAATCAGTATCTTCTTTGTGTAATCTCATATTTATATTACTACCAAACCATGTATAGAATTGATCAGTAACTCCACCAGTGTTAAGTAATATTACTTTTTTTACTTTTTCTGGTTCGTTTGCTGCATATGAAAAGCTCAACATACCTCCCCAAGAATGGCCAACTAGAATCAATTTTTTGTTTCCTAATTTTTTATATAAACCGTTAAGATCATCAATATACTTTTGAACTGTTAAAAATTCTTGATCTACTTTATCTAAAATAGAATTTCCTGTTCCTCTTTGATGTAATAAAATACATTTATATTTCTTTTTCAATTCATTGTAAAGTGGTTCAAGATAATAAGGATTTAATCCAGGACCACCTGAAAGTAAAATTATAGTTTCGCCAGAATCACCAAATTGTTGAAAGAATATTTTGGTTCCATCTTTGGATTCAAAAGAGTCAAACTCTTGACCATTCAATGTAAAAAAAACAGCAAACAATAGGAAAAGGTTAAGAAGATATTTCATTACATAAATATAAGAATAGATAAATTAAAACCCTTCCATGTATTACATTTTATTGTTTTTCAGTTACTTACAAATAATTGCGGCATAAATTTTGCCTTTTATATAAAAAATAAAATTTTGATTATGAAAAAATTTATGGATTTCTGGGGCTTATATTATCCAATAATACTGGCTTTCTTTTCTTTTGTTTATTCAGTAATTCTTTGGTTTTCTGGAGACAAATTGGAGGGTATATTTGTTGGCATTTGGGTTCCTTCAATTCTGTCAGCTTCTGTAGCATTGAGACAGAGAAGAAGTGATTATCGTGATTCAAAAAATAAGTAATGGAAAATCTTGGAATGTTTATTATCGGATGCGTTGTATGTGCTTTATACTTAACAGGATATTTGTATATGATTAAATATGCAAATGATTCGCACGATAGAGATTTAAAAAATGATTTAGAAAAAGCAAGAAAGAATTTTTCAAAATCAAAGAAAAATAAATTATAAACCTTGTGGAGAAGATGGGACTCGAACCCACGACCTCTTGACTGCCAGTCAAGCGCTCTAGCCAGCTGAGCTACATCCCCATTAATTTTTAAGTCTTTTCAATTTCCTTTTAATTTTTTTAATTGCATTTTCAATAGTATTTTCTGGCTCTATAATGTTGTTAATCCCCCAAAAATCATCATCTCTAAATCCAAGTTTTGAGTCTGTCAAGATCACGTTAGACTTAAGAATTTCTTTTCTTTTGGGATAATCTAAACTTGTATTTTCTTTCCAATCCGTTATGACCATTTCAGATGAAAGTGAATAAGTTGTATTAAAAATTTTTTTATCTGAATTCACTTTAAAATCAAGAGTCAAGTTGCTATAATTATAATACCATTTCCCATTTCTTTCTGAGTAATCAACTCTAAAATTAGCTTTTGTTGGCCATACTTTAGCGTGTCTTGGTTTTTTGGCTACAAATAGCTTTGAAGATTTTTCTCGATCACTTACATTAAGAGAGTAATTAGCAGATAGCAGCACTTTATTTTTTCCATCGATGAAAAGTTCACCATAAAATAAAGGTTCATTTATATCGTCTTTTTGTCTAAATCTTATAACATATACAGGCTTTGTGTTGATCTCAGATGTTCTATGTACCCAAAATGTATAATTTGACACATAAAAAAGTGGAATAAAATAATTTGGGTACTTAATTATATCTTGAAAGAGAGTATTGTAAGGACCGCCTGAAAGTTTTAGGGCTAAAGTATCTAGCCTAGTGTAATCGGTATCTTTTCTAACTTTCAAAACCTTAATAACTTCCTTTTTTTCTAACTTTTCATACGGTGATTTGTAAATATCTACAACAGCCTCTGAAAGTGATACATTTCTTCTTTTTCGTTTTATGGTTTCTCTGTAAAAAGCAGTCATTATATTATGACTTGGTAAATAATTTTTATTTGAATTTATCAAAGTTTCTCGTACTAATTGCTCAACATTTTTGGGGATAGAAATCACAGTTTCACTTAAAGGTGAAACAAAAACATCAAGAGAAATTGGTATATTAATATTAGCATATGAACTGAGGTCTATAATTTTAGTTTTAAACCCAATGAAAGAGATTTTTATTTTTTTTGGAGAAAAGGATTTGGGAATTTTTAAAGTAAAATCTCCATCACTATTGCTAATTGTACTAACATTTGATCCAATCAAATTTATGTTGGCAAAAACAAGCGGCTCTTTATTTTCTGAATTAACAACTTTTCCATTGAATTCGAGATAATTTATTTTATTATCGTTTTCAATTTGGGCATTATTAATATTTACTAACAGCAAAAAAAGCAACGTTAAACTGGCACTAAAATTAAGTTTCATAATTAACAACTTACTATTAAAAATATGACAATCTATTTAATTACAAGAGCCTTAATCAATAATTAAATTAGTTCCAGAAACATATTTATTATATTTAATTAATAAAACTTATTATGAAATTATTACAAGAATTTAAGGAGTTTGCTGTAAAAGGAAATATGATGGATATGGCAATAGGAATTATTATTGGCGCATCATTTAATCAAGTTATTGATGTTTTAGTAAAACAAGTTTTACTCCCTCCATTGTCATTGCTTTCTGACGGAATAAATCTCGACAACAGAAAGTTAATTTTAAGAGAGTCTCAATCAAACAATTTAGGAGAAGTCTCTATACAAGAAGTGGCTATTAGTTATGGTCAGTTTATAGAAACATTTCTTGATTTTTTGATAGTCGGATTTACAATTTTTATAGTTGTAAAATTTATAAATAGACTTAATAAAAAAGCCGAGGATCCTGCAGATAAAACCGTCTCAACTCCAAAAAACATTCAATTATTAATGGACATGAATGATTTATTGAAGGAACAAAACAGAATTTTAAAAGAAAAAAAATAAATTATTGAATTAGAGATTCATAAACATGAGCTCTAAAAATATCAGCTATTTTTAACTTATAGGTTTCAAATGATTGTGTCATATAAATCATGATCATGTTTTGTTTTGGATCAACTCTAAAATAAGTTCCAAACATTCCTCCCCATCCAAAAGTTCCTTTAGATCCAAATTTAGTTCCATCTTCTTTCACAACTTCAAATCCTAAACCAAAACCTTTCTTTTTTCCAAAAGCAAGTTTTTTGTATTTCAGACCTTGTGAATGGTCAAATTTCATTAGGTCTAGAGTTTCTTTATTTAATAATTGTCGGCCTTTGTAAGAGCCATTGTTTAATAACATTACAGAAAACTTTAGATAATCCTCAGTTGTTGATAATAAACCACCGGATCCATTTAATAGAATTACTTTGTCTTTAAAAGGAGTGTTTGCTTTACTGTCAAAAGAAACAAGTTCTTTATTATCTCCGACAACGTACAAAGTGGTTAGCCTATCCAACTTTTTGGCGGGTAATTCAAAGAACGTATCATTCATTTCTAAAGGATCAAATATTCTGTTTTTTAGAAAATCATCTAATTTTTCACCTGATAAAACCTCAATTAGATATCCGCATATATCAGTTGCATAGCTGTACCACCAAGTAGTACCTGGTTCAAATTTAAGAGGGTCTTTAACTGCTTCTTTAGTATATTCTTCCAAAGTTAAATTGATAGTTTTTCTATAATCTTCGGGGCCTCTAAAATTTAAACCAGCAGAATGTCTCAGAAGATCAACAACCTTAACATGATTCTTTACAGGCTTAGTTTTTTTTCTTTTTTTGACTGTTAAATTTTTAAACTCAGGAATATATTTATAAACGGGGTCGTTTAATTTAAATTTACCTTCTTCATGTAACATCATAAGGGCTACAGAAACAATAGGCTTTGTCATAGATGCGATTCTAAATATATCATCATTTTCAAGTGAATCCTGATCTGAAATATCGGAATTGCCATAACTGTCGAAGTGTATAAGCTTACCATTTTTTACAATAGCAGTTTGAATTGCTGAAATATCATTATTGTCAACAAACTTATGCATGGCGTCATTTAATATTTTAAGTTTTTCTGAGGACATGCCCTGTAATTCTGGATTTGAAATTTCAAAAGCAGATTGAGCGCTTAGTAAAAAGCTAAATAATAAAAGACTTATTTTTATTAAATTCGAAGAAGCAGTTTTGTATAACAATTTGTTTAAGTTTAATTTCCTTAAAATTTATAAAATTTTTTTGAAATCGTATTCAATTTTAAAATATATTTGCCCGAATTTTTAAAAAAAATATTTGGATGAAAAGGCAAGATAACGGGAACGAACAATTAAACTCGATAAGAAATGAATTTAATAGTAGAGTTGAAGCTAAATCTTATTTAGGTAGAGCAAAAAGAGTTGCGTGGACGGTAAATAGAAGGTTTAGAAGTATTTAAGATTTATTTTTCTAGAAATAAATCTTTAGAAATGATTACAAATGTATTTTTTGAATAGTTGTCCTTTTCAAAAAGTAGCCCTACGTCACCATTTTCAATTTTAGTCATTGTAGAATAAGCTGAACTTCCTTTGTGTATTGAAGTTAAAGTTTTCCAATTTGATCCATTATCATAACTTGTACTAATAGTCATGTTTTCTCTATTTTCAGAGCTGTATGCGTTTGAGAACAACAACAGTTTGTTTTCGTAGTTTATAATACTAGCATTACATCCAGAATCTTTTAAATCAATGTTTTTAAAAGTTTTCCATGTCAAACCCTTGTCATTTGATAGATGAGAGTACCTTGAATTGTTCGAGTTCACTCTGGAATTAACAAGCCAATTCCCATTAGAAAGTTCAACGATTTTTGATTCATCTCCAGGCTTTAAAGCATAATTTATTAAAAACCAATTTTTTCCATGATCTCTACTTCCAAATACATGAGTTCCATTATTTAAATTAACTAAACAATGAAGCAAAGTACCATCTTTAGTTTGTGTGCCTCTGCCTGATGTAATAAACATAAAATCTTTTTCCCAATTTTTTTTAGTGATTTGGCTTGTTATGTCTTTTGGATTGGACCAACTTTCACCATGATCTTTACTACTAATTACCATAAAACGATAAATATCTTTCGCATTATTTAGATCCATATAATTGAAAAACAAAAAAATTTCTTCTGTCATTCTATCTACAATCATTGATGGATCAGAGGCAGATTCTCCTAAAGGATAATCTATAATTTTTTCAATTTTTTCCCACGTTTTTCCATTGTCAAAACTTTTTCTCATTACGATATTTATATCGTCGTTCCATTTCAAATCTTTGCAGTTGTTATTCCTTTCGTCAATAGTAGCGATCAAAGTTCCATTTGTGGCAGTAACTAATGATGGAATTCTATAACAAGCTATTTTGTTATCGTTTGATGCATCAAATAGGTTTATAAATTCAAATTCTTGTGCTCCAGAAAACAACGAGAAAAAAAATAACAGATAGTTATAAAATTTATTTTTCATGATTTAGTTTTACTAAAATGTCAATTAATTTACTTCTTATGTTGTCATCATAAAAACTTTCATTTAATCTTGAGGGATAAACTCTGTTTGTCAAAAAAACAATGGTTAGCTCTTTGGATGGGTCTACCCAAAACATTGTTCCCGTAAATCCAGTATGACCGTAACTTTTTTTAGATAAATTTAAATTAGGATAAGTTCCTTGTTCTTTGTTTTGATAGGGTTTGTCAAATCCAAGCCCCCTTCTTACACTAGAGTTCTTAAATGCATATGATGTAAATTTTTCAATGGTACTTTGTTTAAAAACTCCATTCTTGGAGTCTAAATCTTTTAGAAGAATACCAATACTTTCTGCATTCCCAAAGAGTCCTGCATTTCCAGAAATTCCACCCATAAAACTAGCTGCCTCGTCATGAACGTATCCATGAACTAAAGTATTTCTAAAATTAGAATCGTATTCAGTTGGCACTATGAATCTTTTGTCGAAACTATTAGTTGGATTAAAAAGTAGAGTGATGTTTTTTTTATTTATGATATTGTTGTAAAAGTATTTTTCAAAACTAGACCCAGAAATTTTTTCTACTAATTTTGGAACATAAAAAAAGAAAAGACCCGAATATTCATACTTATTTAAACTTTTAATTTTAGAATCCTTAATCCGTTTAAATATTTTTTTTGAGTATGAGTTTCTTAAAAACAAACTATCATTAATTTGTGTTGAAAACCTTCTACTTTTAGAATTTCGTATTTCAGATCTTTTAAATTTTCCATTCTTTTTTCTAATTAAGTTTTGATGACTTATATATGGAATCCAACCACTAGTGTGGCTCATACTTTGGAAGATAGTTGTGTTTTTTTTGTTGGAATTTTTTAAGTCTTTGAAGTGAATTGAAAGTTTGTCATTTAAATCAAGTTTTTCTTGATCATATAATTTCATTATAGAAAATGTTGAAGCTAAAACTTTTGTTAGTGATGCTAAATCATATATGTGAGAATTATTTACTTTAACTAAAGAGTCGTAAGTATGATAGCCAAAGGATTTATTTATAATAACAGAATCTTTAAACTTTACAAATATCTGAGCACCTGGAAAATTTTTGTTTTGTATACTGGTCTCTATTAAACTATCAACTTTACGTAATAATGTGTTTTGACTAAACAGCTGTATTTGAACGAAAAAAAGTATAAAAACTAGTTTATATTTCATCAATGACTGGAATTACAGTTTCTTTGTCTTTTGTTGATTTTTTCAACTTTACAAGTTCTTTTCTTAGATGTAGAATTTCTTTCCGGTAAGATGGATTATAAAATTCATTTTTTAACTCAAGAGGATCCTTTATTAAATCATAAAATTCCCATGCAGGATCTGTTTTCTCACTACTTGTATTTTTTTTATTTAATCCATCTCCGTAAAAGTAAATTAACTTTTTAGTCTTGCTTCTTATGCCTAAGTGTGCGGGTCTTACAGGGCTATGTTCCCAGTATCTGTAATATATATAGTCTCTAGATTTATAATTGTTTTTTGAATCTAAAGCACTTTTAAAGCTTTTCCCTTGAAACGATTCAGGAGATGAAATACCAGCATAATCTAATATTAAGGATGGTATATCAAGGTTTAAAATCAAATCATCAATTCTTTTAGATTTAGGTATTTTTTTTGGATAACTAATCACAAACGGCATTCTTGAAGATTCCTCATACATCATTCTTTTATCAAAAAATCCGTGTTCCCCTAAAAAATAACCTTGATCAGAAGTATATACTATTATTGTGTTTTCTATTTGATTGGACTCTTTTAAATAAGAAATTATTTTATTTAAATTATCATCAATAGCAGCAGCACATCTTAAAAAATCTTTCACAAATTTTTGATAGGACTCTGATCTAATTTCTTTTTGAGTTTTTCCTCTTAATGAAAAAGGCATTCCAGGATATTTTACATCAGAGTTGTAGTCTCCATTTTTTGAAAATCTTAACCATCTATTTGTTAAAATTTCAAGTTGTTGTCCGCTAAAGCTTCTTCCAGAACTTGATGGAATAAAATCGTGTAATGATTCTGGTTCAGGAAGAATTACGTCCTTTAAAAAATCAGCGTGTCTTTTGGGATAATCAAATGGTTCATGAGTAGCTTTAAAATGAGTCATTAAAAAAAAGGGTTCAGTTTTTTCTCTTTTCTCTAACCATTCAATAGTCGAGTTTCCTATTACATCAGCGGAAAAGCCTGGTTCTTGCTTCCCACCTTTGTACCCATCTTCCCAATTTTCCTTGGTTTTAAAAACGGGGTTGTTGTATTTTCCTTGCCCGGGTAGAACTTTGTAGTAATCAAATCCAGAAGGCTCTTTTTTTAAATGCCATTTTCCAATAAGTGCTGTATTGTAACCATTTTTTTGTAAAATTTTAGCAACATTTAAACTATCGGGACTCAAGTTGTCAGCTAGTGTATACACTCTATTAATATGGCTATATTGACCAGTTAAAATGGATGCTCTGCTTGGAACACAAATCGAATTAGTGCAAAACATATTATCAAGAACTGTCCCGTTTTTTTCAAGATATTTAATAGCATCGTTTTTAACATAATCGTCTAATAATCCATTATAAATTCCCCATGCTTGAGAGGTATGATCATCAGCCATTATAAATAATATGTTGGGAGATGAATCTACATTTTTTAAGTTACAAGACACAAATGACATTATAACAGCCATTATTATAAATAAGTATTTTGAAATTTTATTTAATGAATAAAACATAAAAATTGGCTAATAAATATTTAAATTAGAAAAAAAAATTGATCCTTATCTATTGTGAATAATATTAAACTTTTTTTTCTCATTTTTTTTATTGGAACAAATTATATCTTGTCACAAGTCATGGAAAATAAATTAATAAATGAAAAAAGTTTATACCTAAAACAACATGCAAAGAATCCTGTTGATTGGCTCCCTTGGACAAATGAGGCATTACAACTTGCTAAAAAAACTGATAAGTTATTACTTATAAGTGTTGGATATTCATCCTGTCATTGGTGTCATGTTATGGAAGAGGAAAGTTTTGAAGACATTGAAGTTGCCAAGGTAATGAACACAAACTTCGTGAATATTAAAGTCGATCGAGAAGAAAGGCCGGACTTGGATGAGATTTATATGAAAGCACTAGTTTTTATGACTGGAAGTGGTGGCTGGCCAATGAATATTATTGCCTTGCCTGATGGAACACCAATATGGGGCGGCACCTATGTTCCCAAACCTCAATGGATTAAAGTTTTAACTCAAGTCAGTGGATTTTATAACACTAGAAAAAAAGATGTTTTGGAATATGCTAAAAGTGTAAAAGATGGAGTTCAAAAAGAAGGATTAATTAAACCTATTCCACGAGATGAAGTTTACACTGAGGATATACAAATTAAATTAGCTAAAAACGCATTCAAATATGCTGATCAAGTTAACGGAGGAATTGGAAGTGGACAAAAATTCCCCCTCCCATCAATGTTAAATTTCTTTATGAGATTTTCTAATGAATTTGACAATAAACAAATGAAAGAGTTTGTTAACAATTCTTTATTGAAAATGTCAAGAGGAGGAATTAACGATAGAATTGATGGAGGGTTTCATAGGTACACAGTTGACAATGCTTGGCATATTCCTCACTTTGAAAAAATGTTATACGACAATGCTCAACTTTTGGGTGTTTTTTCTAATGCTTATAAAATTTTCAAGAACGAAAGATTTAAAAATGAAATTTATAACATATATGATTTTCTTGAATCAAAAATGACCTCTGATGACAACTTGATTTATGCAAGTATCTCTGCCGACACCAATTATGAAGATGGATCGAAAAGCGAGGGAGACTTTTATGTTTGGAAATCGGATGAACTTAAAAATATTTTGAAAGATGACTTTGACTGGGTTTCAAAATATTATAATATTAATCAAAAAGGATACTGGGAAAAAGATAATTATATTTTTTATCAAACTATTTCTGACAAAGATTTTGCTTCAAATCTTGGAATTTCTTTAAATTCTTTTAAAGAAAAATTGAAAAGGACTAATTCTTTATTAAAAGATGTTAGAGAAAAAAGAGTTCATCCAATTGTTGATAAAAAAATAATCTTTTCATGGAATGCTCTTACTATAAGAGGCCTTGTAGAATCTTATAAAGTAACCAAAGACAAAAAATTTCTTTCCAAAGCATTGTCTATAAATAATTCCTTAGCAAATTTAATGATTGATAAAAACAAGATTCAACATACCAACAGTAATCCAGCTTCTGTTTTATTTTTTGAAGACTACAGTTATTACATTGACGCATTAATAGGGCTTTATGAAATTACTTTTGACAGAAATTTTCTGATAAAAGCTGAAGAATTTGTCAATTACTCCAACGAGTTTTTTGGAGATGAAAATGGATTTTATAAATTTTCGACCGAACAAGGCAGTTTGTTTGCAGATACTTTAATCAACTTAGAAGACGGTGTTCTTCCATCATCTAATTCTGTAATGAATTTTAATCTGTTTAGATTAGGACATTATAATGGTAATAAACAGCTATTGTTACACTCAAAAAAAATGATCAATAATATAAGCGACAATATTAATGATCGTGTTACTGATCACTTACTATGGCTATCAAATTCACAAAATTATTCCCAAAAATTTTATGAGCTTGCAGTAAGTGGAACAGATGCATTTTTAAAGGCTGAAGAGCTTATGGAAATGTATTTGCCAAATTCTCTTATAGCTGCTTCAAATAAACCCTCTGAACTCTATTTATTAAAAGACAGATATTTCAAAGATGAGACCTACATTTATGTGTGTGTAGATAATACTTGCAAGTTTCCTGTAAGCGATGTCAAACAGGCAATAAACTTAATGGAGGATTAGTTAAAATTAACTACTAAATTTTTGAAAGATTCCCTGTAGCTTCCTCCAATTTTATATGGGTTTTTATTGATATAGGCATTGCTTCCATCAATGACATCAATTTTATCAATTGCAACGGTTGTTGAACGGTGAATTCTGATAAATTTATTCTTTGGTAAAGACTCAGTAAAAGAAGTTAGAGTTGTGTGTACAATGAAATTTTTAGACTTTGTAACAATTTTGATGTAATCTTTTAAACTTTCAATCACAAGGATATCATCGTAATTGATTTTTACATTTAACTTATTCACTCTTACAAAAACAAAATCAAGTTCAAGACTTTTTTCTTTTCTTATTCTTGTAATTGATTTATAAGCTTTGTTAACCGCTATTTCAAATCTTTCAAAAGGGATGGGTTTCATTAAATAATCAACTACATCTAAGTCGTACCCATCAAGTGCATATTCAGAATGAGCACTAGTTATTATAGTTTTTGGAGGGTTTTCTAATTTCTTTAAAAATGTAATACCGTCAATAAAAGGCATATTAATGTCTAAAAACATAAGTTCTATTTTCTCTTTTTTCAATGTACTCATTGCATCGTTAGCATTAGAAAATGTTCCTACACACTCTAAAAAGTCAATCTTTTTAAGAAAATTTTCAATTACCTTAATAGCCAATGGCTCATCATCAAGAATAATACAACTGATCATAGTTTCAATTTTAAGTGTGCAAGGTATTTATTTTTTTTCTTAATAGTATCTAGATTATAATCTTTTGAACCGTAATTAAGTTCAAGTCTCTTTTTTAAATTAGTCAGTCCAATTCCTCCTATTTGTTCTTTAATTTTTTTTGTAGGTTTTTCAAAAGAGTTTTCTACTTTAAAATCCAAATATTTTTTAGTCGAAGTAAGCGATATATTTATGTAACTGTTAGTTTTAGAGTTTCTAGCTCCATGCTTAAATGCATTTTCTACAAGCGGAATTAATATTAAAGGTTTAATCATCACATTTTTTGTTTTCCCTTTTATATCAAAATCTATTTTTAATGTTTCATCATATCTTAATCTCTCAATTTCAATGTAGTCCTTTATATGATTTACCTCATTTTCTAATGTTTGATATTCTTTTCCAGTTTCATAGAGGAAATATTTCATTAAATCTGAGAGCTTTAAAATCAAATTGGGAGCTTTATCCGACTTATCAATTGTTAATGAGTAAAGATTATTTAATGTGTTAAAGAAAAAATGAGGCTGAATTTGAGATCTTAAATACTTTAATTCATTTTCTAAAAGCATCTCATTTGTGAGATTTAGATATTCTCTTTGCTTTATCCAATCGATAACCAGTTTAATCGCTGTCACAAAGGCAACAACATAAACTTCTCCCAAAATTACTTGTATTGCATATGTAAAATCAATTTTTGAAGTGATTCCTGTAAATTCGGGCATAACATCTCCACTTGTAAAATAATAGGTTACTTGAAATTTTAATATTAGAGTTAACCCCAAACTTATTATAATTAGGGTAAAAAACTCAATAACTTTTCCGTTAAATAATTTAGGCAATAAATAAAAGATAAAGAGATAGGAAAGTGCAATATGAAAAGGGAACTCTATAATGTTAGACTTAAAAGCATAGGCATAATCATCGTAAAAACTTCCCCATCTTATAGTATTAAATGCAAAATAACCAAGCCAAAAGATAATTTGACTTGAAATTGAAATGGAGGATATCTTATTATATGTTGGATTGGTAAATAAAGCTCTTTTGCTAATTTTCATTTTTTGGCTACAGATTCTCTTGCATTAACTATAAATAAAAGCATGTTATATAAAAACTTATGTTATTTATTTATAAATCACTAATTTAAAAATGAATTATTAAAAATTCTTTAAAAAGATGAAATTTATCAATTTGAGCTATTTTTTTCTATTTGTTCTTTTGTTTTTTTCTTGTAAAAACAATCAAAATTCTAAAAATCCTAATGTGATATTTATTCTGACAGATGATTTAGGTTTTGCAGATTTAGGCTCTTATGGTTCAACAATGATAAAAACTCCTAATTTGGATTTAATGGCAAGTCAAGGCGCTTTATTAAATTCCTATTATTCAACTCAGGCCGTTTGCTCTGCGTCAAGAGCATCTATTCTAGCAGGTGTATATCCCAATAGGATCGGATTTAGTGGAGCTTTAGGGCCAAACTCGAAAAAAGGCATTCATCCGAACGAGTTTTTAATGTCAGAAATGTTTAAACAAAGTGGATATAACACAGCAATTTATGGTAAATGGCATTTGGGAGATAATGCTAAATTTTTACCTACTAACCACGGATTTGACGATTTTTTTGGAATTTTATATTCAAATGATATGTGGCCATATCATGCAGAATATCCAAATAGCTATCCTGATTTAATGTTGTATGATAAAGATAAACCCATCCAGGTTTTGACTGATCAATCTGACTTAACTATGGATCTTACATACAAGAGCATTGATTTTATTGAAAAAAATAAAGAGAATTCATTTTTTTTATTTTTAGCTCACCCACAGCCGCATGTTCCGTTATTTGCATCCTCAGAATTTAACGGAAGATCAGATCACGGATTGTATACAGATGTTATTGAGGAAATTGATCATTCTGTAGGTTTAATAATGGAAACTCTAAAGAAAAATAATTTACAAGACAATACGATTATTGTTTTTACGTCAGACAATGGCCCTTGGCTTTCTTATGGAGGACATGCAGGATCAACCGGTATCTATAGAGAAGGCAAAGGCACTACTTGGGAGGGTGGCCAACGTGTTCCCTGTATAGTTTGGTATCCAAAAGAAATTAAACCCAATACAATCATCTCTAATCCACTTATGGGAATAGATTGGTTACCAACTTTTGCAGAATTAACCAATTCAAAATTATCTAATAATAAAATTGATGGTAAAAATATTTGGGATGTTTTGACAACAAAAAGTCAGGAAGATCCACACGAAGCTCTGTTTTTCTATTACCACAGAAATAGCCTTCACGCTGTGAGATATGGAGATTATAAAATGTATTTTCCTCACAGATATAGAACTTTAAATGGTAGAAAAGGAAGAAATGATGGTACTCCTATAAAGTACCAATACATCGATT
>Ga0255752_10003554_pt1 | contig 16204 bp, 20 predicted proteins | sample 011ome_25_FD_179952 | JGI IMG/M metagenome (GOLD analysis project Ga0255752, IMG submission 179952) | Coastal salt marsh microbial communities from the Groves Creek Marsh, Skidaway Island, Georgia - 011512CT metaG (version 2) | ecosystem: Environmental > Aquatic > Marine > Intertidal zone >... | reverse complement strand
ATTTTTCTTATTAAATTAGCATGGTTAAATAGTGTTATGCAATTAAAAACACATCATCTATTAGAATGCGACAGTCAAGAACAAATTAGTCGTGAAGCACTTGCTTGGATCAGTGAACACACTGATCTACTAACCAATGCCACAGGATTTTGGAATAAAATTGATTATAAACATTTTATTTTATTAAATCCTGCACTTTCTAAGTATTGTATGAAATTAAAATTAATAATTAGAGAAGTAGCAGTACTTGTAGCAAACTCAAATGAAGGAGTGCCGTTACATATTGACGAAGCCCCTGTTGTAGCAAAAATAAACTTTCCTGTATTAAACACTCGAGATACTTATACTGAATGGTATGATGTAAAAAATTTAGATCAACTACCTACAATTAATAATCAATTTGATCAACCTGTTCCTGATCTAACCAATGCCGTTACAGAAAAAATTAATCAAGTTGAAATGACACAGCCAATGGTGTTTAATTCAAGTATTGCTCATCAAGTAGTTATTGGACCTAAAGCAGAATTGCCTAGGGTAGTAATTAGTTGTATGTTTTATAAAGAGCCTATAGACTTACTTAAGACAGACTAGTTTTGCTTCTTTTAGTCTAAGAAATAATTCTGTAGTTCCTATTTTGACGTGTATAGGACCCCCAAAAGGTGCCTTACGTAGACAGTGTACTTTATGATTACAGCGTATACCCATGCCATATATGCGTTCGCGATAATCATCATCAAAATGTAGACAATCAATTATACCAGAATCGCCTGGGTTTAGATCACTAAGATGTTTTAGTTTTTTTTCTGTTATATCTATTAAAGTAGTTGTCATCAAATCTCATATTTCTAAATCTAAATAATAATTATTCTTATTTGTATTTAGTTATTATATGTTAGAGTATTAAATTTGTCAACTATTTTTTAATTTTTTTATTATATTTGACAGCAGTATTAATTATTGATAAATCAACGCCATGCTTTTTGGCAGTTTCAACTATAGCGTTGGTGTCCTTAGGTAAACAGTGTCCACCGTAACCACGTTCTTCAGTAACTTCTGAATGACTAGTACCTATACGTTGGTCTTGAGTAACACAGTCCTTAACATTAGCATAGTCTATGCCTAGTTGTTCACATAAGTCATACACTTGATTAAAGAAAGAAACTTTGGTTGCTAAGAATGAATTACGGAAGTATTTGGATACAATAAGTTCTTCTGGTGTGCGTCTGTAGTAGTTGACGTTGATAAATTGTAAACAAAAGAATTCAATCCAATCATCTACTTCATCACCACCAAAGTATATAGTTTCTTGATTCAAGAAGTCTTCTGTGGCTGTTTTTGCTCTTAGAAACTCTGGGCTAAATGTTATTTTGTGATTGGGGAACCGTTGTTTTAGTTCTTGCCAACCTTCTAGGCTGATAGTTGACTTAATTAAGATTGAACAACCAGTGTCTGTTTGACTGACAACATCAAACACATTTGACATATCACACTCACCACTGTCTGCTTGAGGTGTAGATACTGCTACAATCAAGTATGTAGGCTTAAAGTCTGAAATTTTGTTGTCGTTGTGTTGTGGATCTACTATTTCAGTAGTAATGTGATCCTTAAAGGCTTCGTAAACAGCCTTACCAACATAACCATATCCTGCTATCACTAACATAGTTATATTATATATGCTTTAGAATGTTAAGTCAATAAAAAAGGCTGATGTTACCACCAGCCCTTTTATTACTTCTTCTTAGGGTTGGATTGGTATTCCCATTCCTCGTCTGTCACTGGCCACCAATTACACATTATTTTGATGCCTTTTCAAAAAATACGCCTGCTGGTTCAAAGTTATTAGATAACTTTGGTGTTAACCATGATGGTGTAGGTTTTGCTGTTGCTCTTGATACTGTGCAGATTTCTGCGAACTGCATATCACTAACGCTGTTAACGTCACGGACGTCTGCTTGATGTGTTGCTGTTGTTGCTTCTTTCTGGGCTTTACAAGCGAGTTCATAATTGTCCTGGCGGACTGCTTGTGTTGTTAGAGTTTGTAAGCGAAGTGCTTTCTCTAGTTGCTCGATTTTTTCATTAAGTTGTTTGAATTCACTTAATCTTGATCGTGCTGTGTCATTTTCGGCTGACGCCATCGTCGGCAGTGCGAACAATGCCAATAATAATAATTTTTTCATTTAAGTTTTCCTTTTGAGAAATAAGTTAATAAAGTTAGGACTTGTGGTCCTTGTAATATAACTGTATATTATACTACACGTCTATTTATCTTGTCAACCTAAAACTCAAAGGTTAAGCCAAAACCTAGTGCGTCATAGTCACTGTCACCACGTTTAATTCTGTAGCGTGTGTCTAGAGTAACATCACTAGTAAGTTTGTATCCTAGTTTAACGGCATAGGTCGTGTCCTGTTGTTGATGACTAGTATCAAAACTGTCACGGAAACGTACACTAGTTCCTACAGACCATTTGTCATCAATCTTGTATTTTAATCCTGGAGTTACTGCCCAATATGAGAAGTTATCACCTGACACATATTTGTCACCAGCACCTAGATATAAACTTGTTGACCAACGGTCTGATAGTTTATGTTTTAATTTTGCACCTGCTTCTAAACGTGTGTCATTGCCGTTTGACTCGCCATTCTTGTCTTTAACACGAGTTGATACTGATAAGTCTAGCCACGGTGTTACGTGCTTACCAAACTTCATACCATATGTGTTTGCGTCTGTGCCACCTTTGGCATCTTGTGTTTCAAAGCGAATACCATAAAAGTATCCTTTGCGTTCTTGTTTTGTTTCTGCCCATGTTGCTGTTGCTGTTGTTGCTAATAATACTGCTAACGTTAGTTTCTTCATGAAATATATTTCCTAATAATTGAATAAATGAATGCAAACCAGATAAAAATAGCACTAATGATCATGCCACCTATTGTAATTGCTAGAGTTATTTGTATCCAGTTCATACTAATATTTAAGCATCAAAAGATTACATACAGATTACAAAAATGCAGATAATTTATTGAGTGAGATTTAGTTCTTTGGCACGGTCTGCCGCACATGAAGCCGCAAAGGCATTGGGTTTGGTCATTGGGACGACATTACAGACACCTCTAATGTATCCAACTGCTTGTTGAACAACGCAACTAGAACCTGCTGATTCTTTAGCGTTGATGTCTAAGTGAATTTGTACTTCTCTATCACCTATTACTTCTTTTAGTTTAAGGTATAAGTCAGCAATCTTATAAACTTCATTCATAAGTCTCATGCTGGGCCTGTCTTGATTTTTATCATAGTCTGGTTCACATGAGTTTTCACCAAATATTTTACAACCATGCTTACCATCTTTGTGAACAACAATAACTATGGTATATTCAGCAAACCAGCGACCTTCTCTAATAACACGATAACTATCACCGCCTATATAGACTTTACTGGTTGAACTCTGTTGACTGATGTAGTCAGCCACTTCGTTTAAATTGATCATACTAATACTTATCCGAATAAATACATATATGAGAGCAAATGAATTTGTTACAGAACACAGACTAGTTTGGCAACGAAATCCTAAAACAGGCACTGTTAAAATGAAATGGCGTTGTGAAACTGGTACTAGAAAAGGACGTACAGTCCCAAATGTCAGCGACTGTAACAAACAGATTGATATAGGTAAAAGTGTACGTATGCGTACTACTAGACAACGTACTGGTAGGGTTCAAGCCAGAAAATCTGCTCTTACCAAAGGAAGAAGTTACTCAAGTAGACTAGCAGGAAAACTTAATAAAGTATATAGACCTGTTCAGCCTAAAACAACTAGTACTACCAAAGTCTATAAGTGGAAAAGACCAAAACTTACTAGAAAACGTGCAAAAAGCACATATTACAAGTAAACCCACTAAATATTTTTGTAGGGACAGTGCTTTATTTCAGAACTACACCCGATCTTGAATGGCCTCTAGTAAAATTTATGCCATATAATAATAACAGGATCTGCAAATACACTGTCCTTTTTTTACGACTCTAGTACCTGTAGGTTTCTATTTTATAAGGTCCTTCAACTGGCACTGAAATGTATTTGGCTTGTTCAGTAGTAAGTTCAGTTAACTCAGCACCTAGGTTTCCTAAATGCAGTCTAGCAACTTTTTCATCTAGATGTTTAGGCAATAGATATAGTTTGCCTTTTTCATAATCACCAGAATTATTAAATAACTCAATCTGTGCTAGAACTTGGTTAGTAAATGAGTTTGACATAACATAACTTGGATGTCCTGTAGCACAACCTAGGTTAATTAATCTACCTTTAGCAAGAACAATAATTTTATTACCACTTGGCAGTGTCACATGATCCACTTGAGGTTTGATTTCATCCCATTCTAAATCACTGATACCAGCAATATCAATCTCTGAATCAAAGTGTCCAATGTTACAGACAATAGCATTATGTTTCATCTGTTCCATGTGCTTACGTGTAATGATGTCAATGTTACCTGTTGCTGTTACAAAGATGTCTGCTTTATCACAGGCATAGTCCATGGTGACAACCTTGTAGCCTTCCATTGCGGCCTGTAAAGCACAGATAGGGTCAACTTCTGTAATCCACACTTGTGCAGACAATGCACGTAGAGCCTGTGCTGAACCTTTACCTACATCACCGTAGCCTGCCACCACAGCAGTCTTACCTGCTATCATAACATCAGTGGCACGTTTGATACCATCAACTAATGATTCACGACAGCCATACAAGTTATCAAACTTTGATTTAGTCACTGAGTCGTTTACATTAATCGCTGGCATAGGCATAGTGCCTGCTTCAATACGTTCTAAGATTTTGTGTATGCCTGTAGTAGTTTCTTCTGTTACACCTACAATAGCATCTAACAGTTCAGGATGCTTGTCAATGATATAGCCTGTGAGATCATGTCCGTCATCTAGTAAAATGTTTGGAGTCCAATTATCTGGGCCTGTCAGTGTTTGTTCTATACACCACCAATATTCTTCTTCCGTTTCGCCTTTCCAAGCAAACACTGGAATACCTTGATCCGCTAAGGCGGCCGCGGCATGATCCTGTGTACTAAAGATATTACAACTAGACCAACGAACTGAAGCACCAAGTGCTACCAACGTTTCTACCAATACGGCTGTTTGTATAGTCATATGCAAACTACCTGCTATTCTGGCACCCTGTAAAGGTTTTTGATCTCGGTATTCTTCTCTAATTGCTATTAAGCCTGGCATTTCTGTTTCAGCAATAGCAATTTCTTTGTGTCCCCATTCTGCTAGGGTAATATCTTTAATTTTATAATCCATTAGTTTCCCTTGGCCACTGTTCTTCAGGGCTCATTTGTTTAAAAAATACTTTTTGTACATAAAAGTCAATGTTTAACCATTTCCAAATACCTTCACCTGAGTAAGGTTCCCATTCGTTAAGATATTCTTTATGATGTCTTTGGTGCCAGGCCTGGCTTCCGTATAATAACACTGATATGTTAGTATCAGGTTTTTGTAATTTGTGTGTTCCCCAATTTAACCATCTAAACACACATCCCCAAAACCAAATTGGAAATACAAACCAAGCAACAAATACCCACCAGCCTCCAACAACTAGCCAAAGTATAATGTTGAATATAAAAATTTCATGCCAATATTTTTGAAACCAATCATACACACGACTTGGCAACTGCGGACAATGGACATAATCAACAGGAACGTGCGGAGTATGAGGAGCCATATCTATTAAATATAACCACCAATCTTTATTTTGCATAGCCTGTAGTTTAGTATATGTTGAATCTTTTTCTGTTTCAAAATAAGCATGGTGCATCCAATGATATTTTATTTTGTCCCAGGGTGCTTGTGCGTTAAATGCACAAATAATATACCATCCAAGTGCTTCAATTATTTTATTTTTAGGTTTAATTTCTCTGTGATTAGCATATTCATGATACATAGAAATATTAATTGCTTCAAATATTCTGTTTACAATTATACCAACTACTAACCACCACCATGGCACAAAGAAAAATACAGGAAGTACTACCAGTGTTAACCAAAAGTTAAACCTAGATCTAAATCCGTGATATATTTTCATATATAAACTTTTTATTTTATCTATCATAACAACATACTCTTTAATTTATGTTTATACTCTTTCATATAGTTAGGTTTAAGTTCTGATTCAATTTTATACCAGTCAATGTCTTTGTATTTTAAATTACTTAAAAACTCAAAACTATAATCATAATTTAATAATGCCCAGGCTAACTGTCCTGGAACATGATAGGTGTCTGTGCTATAACTTTTTTGGTTAAAGTCTTGTGCTAACTGTATTGCTGTTGCTCTATCCATATATTCGTTAGTCCATCTCATTCCAAGTGCATCATCATTCTCAGGACCTTCAACAGTATATCCATAATCTAAATAATTTTTACTAAACTCACTGATCCAATTAACTCTATTATCTCTATCTAACCATAACCCAGCAAATCTATATGTATGTAAAGGTATATCTTGACTCATAAGTCTTTCATGAGTGTCTGTTACCATATCAATTGATTCATGTGGCAGACCAATAATAAAACTACCGTGCATGATAACATCATCACCATACTGCTCTCTAATATACCTAATCATTTCAATCTGTTTAGGTCTATCATATCCTTTACCAATTAGTCTAGCAGTTTTAGGATTCATACTTTCAATACCAAAATACATTCCTCTTAGACCAATTTCATATAGTTTGTCAACATTTTTTCTTGTAGTTAGTAAGTCTAACCTAGTGTATGCCCAAAAGATAGGTTGAAATGTTAATTGTTTAATTACCTCTAACAGTGCGTCTAATTTGAGTTCATTATCGTTAAAAGTATCATCTAAGATGTAGTATTGACTTACTCCATAAAGATCATAGTTTTCCTGCATTTCGTCTCTTAGATCATCTATTTGTCTTACATACTCTAAATCTTTTTTACCAATTAATGGATAACTACAAAATTTGCATTTAAAAATACAACCACGACTAATTTCTAATGGCAGTACTCGTGCATTTACTATATCAGTTGGTTCCCAACTAAATTTACTATTTTTAAAATCATAGTCTGGTGCTAACTTATTGTCAATAATAAGTTGACCCCAAATATTTTTAAAACTATTTTTTAATTCTTCTTGTTTAACTAGATGATTAGCAAGATTAAGGATACTAGTTTCACCGTATCCAACTATACAATAGTCTACTAACTTATTTTTTAGGTTAGCGTGAGCACGTACTCCGCCTAGTACTATCTTACAATCTTTATTTTTTTGTTTTATATATGCAACTGCTTCTTTTTCAAACTGGTTTCCTTGCGGGAAAAAATGATCATCAACATTCATCATTGGATCATATATTGTAGCACCAGATTCATCTTTAGGTTTGACTGTTTGAAAAAATGTACTAGAAAAACCAATTGCATGAGTTGAATTATCCATAGATAAATCTAAAATTTCTTTAAATTCATCCATGGTAAATGTATGTAAATGATCAATAACTAAACAAGAATATCCTGCCTGCCTAAGTTGATATGCACACTTATAAGCACCAATTGGTTTATAAGCAACTAGTGTGTCTGTAACATCAGTGAATAGTATAAAATCATACATCACTAGTCTATTCTTTTTCTTCCTTGATCTGTTGCAGGACCTGGTACTGCAAGAAACTTATCGATAAACCAAGCACTTGCGTCAAACCCATCTGATTTTTTAACAGCAAAATCATACAGATTACAATGTTGATGGTGATTGTTATGTAATCCTTCACCTAGAGTCCATAAATGTACCCAACGGTTATTTTTACTTCTGTCAGGAGTATCAAAGTTTCTATAACCATGTGTATGACCTATCCAATTAACAAAAATATTAAGTTCAATATGATATATCCAGGCTGGTACTGCTAATAAAAATACCGTTATACGCCAATCAATTAATAGTGTAACTGCTGTTAAAGCCGCCCATATTTTATAGTAATGGTCATGAATAAATCTATATGTTGGGTGGCTTATCAGATCTCTTGGAGTTACTCCACCTTTTTCCATAAACCATTTAAGACTTTGAAATTCCCAAAATCCTAATGCAGTATACAATCTTCCATCAACAACTGGTGAATGCCAATCTTTTTCTGTATCAACATGTTTATGATGATGCCTATGGTTACGTGCATACTGTATTGGTGATCCAACACCTAACAGTAGACTAGTCCAAGCCATTAACTTTTCACCAAATGGTGTTGTATCAAAACTTTTATGACTAAAGTATCTGTGCATACCTGCAGAGTGTCCAATAAGTTGAATTATTTTACTCCATACCAATGCACCTAGTAACCACCAAAGACTTACACCATTAAATAGCATATAAATTCCAAAGTAACTGGCTAGATATATTAACCCAAGAAATAATCTAAATCTATTTGCTTTTAAGAAATTATTAAGTTTGTCTAACATTTATACTATCCTGAAATATTTTTTTCTGTTTCTGCTGTGTCAATGTTAACATCATTTCTACGCATACGATATCCTGCAAAGGTTGCTGTTGTGCCGTCTGGCATATCTTTCACAACATAAGCATGTCCGTGAACTTTAACATCATTGCCTAATGTTAAATCACCACCAAATCTACCTGGTACTACTGTTGCGTTACAACCAATAAAGCAATTATCGCCTGTTTTTACTCCGCCTGCTAAGAATCCTTTAACACTAACAAAACAGTTTTCACCTGTTTTAACATCATGACCAAATGCCGCATAATCTAATGCTTCATTAAAGTCTCCTAAATGTACATCATCTCGAACATCTACCCATCGTCCTGTATAGCACCCTCTACCAAATGTTGAACCTCTACTAATTTTAGTTTCAGGATGTATTAAACTATGCACAGGAAGATCTAAATCTTTAATTAACTTAATTCTTTGTTTACGTAAGTTATATCCACTTTCTTCTGGTTTTTCTGCACGACTGTTACCGTCCCAGGCATTGCCTAAGAAAAATTTACAGTCTTTGTATTTTGTAGGATTGTCATATAATTCCATTTCACTACCAATACATTCAACTCCTTTCCAGTTGTCTCCTTTTGCATAGAATTTATCTAAAAATCCTACAACTTCAATTCCGAGTAGTTCGCAATTTTCTGTTAGAAAGTCCCAACCCCAGCGACTTCCAATAAAAATAATAGGTGATTGATCAGCCATAATAATTCCTTTAATGTTAACCTCTACTATATTATACTATATTTAGAACCAAAGGTTCAAGTTCTTTGGCTAACAGAATTAATATTCTGCATACGGGGCGTTCTAAGCATATCATGCTAGTAAAGAAGTAAACTACTTCAAGCGTCTGTGACCGACGTCAACGAATGTTGGCGTTGCTAAGATATTTATGCCTAGTCAGAATTTTGTGTAGATTTATTTGGTCTTTGACTAGTTGCTGGATCACTGAAGCGTCTATTTTTAGACTGTGTTTCTGCTTGAATAGCATGTTTCATAAGTTTTAAAAATAACTTATCTCCATTTGCTAATGTTTTAATTTCTTTTTTAATTAAGGTTGCTTTAGGATCATATCCCATTTAGTTCTCCTGTTGAATAACTTGTTTAAAATGTGCATACACTTGTTGTGCATGAGTAAATGTCATGTATTTTAGTGGTTGTGTTAAAAATTTACATGTGTCTTGTTTAGTCCAGTCAACCGCATAAAATTCTTCTAAGGTATTTATTGGTGGTTGTGGAGTTCCAACAAATGTTTCAACAGTATCATCATTGTTTAGTTTGTAAATACCTAACAGTTCAAACTCACTGAACCATTTAACAGGGTCCATTGGTTTAATTTTTGCCACTGCTTCTAACCACGGGTATCCTGTTTTCTTCTCTATCAACATCTTTAGATGACACCAATCTTCATACTCTACAGGCATCATTTCATTACATAGACTATAAGGTATTGTTCTTTTAAGCCCTGTTAGTTCTTCAACACCGTCAGCATATATTTCCTGATAAGGATTAAAAAGTTCCTCACATTTCATATTAAAATTACCGGTGTTAGTAAACATATGATATGGTTTTAATTGAACCTGGTCACTGTCTTGAAGTAAGAAATATTCAGAATCAAAATGGTCAATGCTACATAGTTTGAGCATCTGTTGATAATACCATTTGTTAGTTTTGTATAAATTTAAATCGTAAAACTGATCAAAATAGTTGTCGTCTATAAACTCATATTTTGTTAGATCTAATCCCCAGGCTTCGCCAAGAATTTTATCAATTATATGTTGGGGATAAGGAGTAATTACTATAGTACGATCAGGTCTAGGTTCTACGTTATCTAACATCAACATTACTGCTGAGTCATGAATACGTCCTGGTCCAATTAGTGTAATACGAGTAATCAAGGACGGTACACTAGATCTTTTAAACTCCAGGATATACTCATACCAGGAGATACTTCTGTAACAGACGACCAGCCTTTGATTTGATCAGGTCCCGGATCCACATGTGGATTTGTAATAGTCTGTTGAGGGTTGCCGCCAAAGCGTAAAGGTTTTTTCTTAACAGCATAATACCAATTAATAGGCTGGGCTTCAGCCCAGATTGGATTTTCGTTTTCATCAAAAGCATCCTTAAATTGAAAATCAATGTTCCAAATCTGCATTGGACCAATAGTATCGGGATGATTAACTACTGTAAGGACGTTATTAACTTCTGTGTTATGTTCGTAAATAAATTCTAACTGCTGTGTTACAACAGCATTGGGATCATAATCAAATTCACTGGTAATTTCTGTACGATCATGATACTTATCTCCATCAATTAATATATCTGCCCAACAACTACCTGTTAGTGGCGATCCTTTTGATAAGTTTACTATAAGTTTAATCTCTTTTATCATCCTAACTCCTTTTGTTTTATTTAAAGCCAAATGCTAGTTTGCCTTGTATTCTTGATGAGTAGTAGTTTTTACCGCCATCTACTAGAATTTGTCCTTCAAAATTTGGTGGATAAACAGCACGGAAGTCTTTTAGTACAGCATCATCACCTTGTTTGACCATTGATGTATAAACTTGAATAATTGACGATTGGTTTAACAGTGCTAGAGCACCTTTAGTAAATTCTGGATTCTTGTTAATTTCTTTTGCTACTGTTTTAGCCACTGCGGCCATGATAGCATAACCTGTATTAAAACCTTTAACATCATTGTTAACTTTAAACCCTGATAATAGGTTTGCTGATGCTTGACTTATACCTTCAAAGTCTCGTTTACCTGTGTTTATATAGTTTGTAATTTCAGCACTAAGTTGATCATCAACTCCAGGTATCTTTAATAGTTTACCTAGTTCAATTGGACCATCTTTTGCTGAGTTTTCTGCAATAACTTTTACTACTGTAATTGCGTATTTTGCTGATTCAATTAATTCAGTATTACCTTCTTTTTCTGCTTTAAGATAAGCATCGTGTAAATTCTTTGCACTTGCTTTAGCACCTGATCCACCTTTTGAACTGATCCCAATTTCTTGTCCGTTAGGTGCAATTAAGAAACTATCACACAAGGCCGCATTCATTGACATTGGCCACATCATTTTACAACTTGACCAATCAGCACCATCTGCTAGAACACGTCTTGCATCTTCTGCTTGTCCTTTAATAACTCCGCCTTCTAGTGCAAGTGGTTGCATGATTTCACCAAAGTAGTCACGCAAGGCTTCCATTTGATCTGCCATACCTGGAAACTTGGTTCTTGGTTGTCCTGTTGCTAGTCCATATAGAATATCAGTAAAAATAGAAGCAACTTCTGTTGGAGCATTTTTGCCTACAGTATCAATAACCTGTGCTGTAGTCATAAACACATTTTCTGTTTTAATTAAGTTTTGTGGATCATAGCCTGCTTGTAGTTTTTTAGCACCTTTTGTAGCAAGGTCCCATCCTGCAGGTACTTCTTTGTTTGACCATGTACCAAGCATGTCGTGTTTTGTTTTTTGTAGATATCTACCCCAGAGTATAACACCACCTTCTCTGTTGTTTAATACAGCAACAGCAAATGCTAAACTAGCATTAGTAGGTCTGTTGACCCATTCTATTTTTGTCTGTATTTCAGTTTCGTAATTTTTAATTGCTTGATCACGTTCATCAGGCGACTCAAACTGTGATTGATCAGGGTCAGGATAAAAGTCTACACGCTGAAACTCTGCTTCGCGACCGTCTGTGTGTACAAATTTGTCTCCTGGTAAACGACCAAATAGACCCTTTGCTTCTGTAAGTATATGTTCAAATCTCATGATAACGTATTTATCGTTTGCGTTCTATGTCTTCTTCGTCACAGGCAGAACCAAACTGTATTTCAATTATATGGCAAGGTTCTTTATATGGATTAGTAATTTTATGCCAACGTTCTAAAGGTACAGTGTATTCTTCATGCTTACGTAGTTCCTTGTACCACTCAGTAGAATCATCTTCAAAGTAAACACGACAAGTGCCACTGGCAATATGCCATAATTCAGAACGACAAAAATGTCTTTGTAAACTAAGTTCTTGTCCTGGATTTACTGTAAGTTCTTTTACTTTAGTGCCTGATACATCATGTAACACACGATAGTATCCCCAATCACGTTCTGTTTTTGGTGCTTTCCATTCTTCTAATATCCAACTTGATGAGTTCATTTTCATATCGCCACCAACACCAAACGCAAATTCTACTGTAGGGTCATCCTTAAACTGTTTAAGTTCAGGAATATTACCACTGGTTCTATCTCCGCCATTGGCTACAATAATTAAACTATTAGGATAAATTAATTTGGCATTATTGATTGCTTCTATAGCAGAATCGTCAGTGTCATCAAATAAAAATGTATGATCTACTGCTTTGAGATTTTGTATGATAGGAATTCTTTCAGTACTGGGCATAAAAGGACGACCTTTTTTGCGTGTTAGCCAAGCGTCGCTGTTTACTCCAACAATTAGCATATCTCCTAATTGTCTTGCTGAATTAATATAACTAAGATGTCCACGGTGTAATGGATCAAATCCGCCAGTGACTAACACTACCTTGTTCATTTTTTAGGAGGAGTATAACTGGTCTTAGGATGACGCATTATACCAACTGCTTTAAGTTGTTCTTGATGTATTTCTGCTTTATCTCGCTGTATCAAAGTACGACCATCTGCTGTCTTTTTAGTGATTTTATTTTCGTTTAGATCTTTTACTGGAATATCTGAAGGAATTTCTGTCCACTCCTGTACAAAGTCTACCAGATAATTGCCTCTATCTAACCAGGGCATGATAATATCTTCTTGACGTATTTCACCGTGCTTCATTATGCTGTCAATGATACTTGGATGTAGCAGTTTGTGTTCTATTAGAGTTTCAAATGTTGTTGTCACAGGATCCATTGGTTCTTCTGCTTTATACACAGCCATTCTTACCCATGGATCATTCTTTTGTTTTAGCAAGTAAGCATCACGACAGTCAAATCCGTTGACTGCTAACATCTGAATTAGATTTGCGGGAGTATAGTGAAAGTATTGTCCTGGATATCCTCTACTGTAATACAACTGATCTTTAACTCCACTAAAACAAGGAACGGCTATGGCCAACATACCATTTACGTTTAACTGTTGATTCCAAAATTTAAGTGTCTGTAATGGATTTGTACTAAACTGTAGCACATCGTGTGCAAACATTAGATCTGCTTTAACCGGTAAACAAAACTCTTCAAAGTTTCTGTTGAGTTTAATTATATTTTCTAAATCCGGTACTTGATCTAGTTTAGATTGATCATTGTCAACAGCATAACATTTGTAGTTGTAAGGTATTGGTGGCTCATCTCTAGTTTCTAATGTAGCAAACCATGAGATATCTTCACCTGTACCACAGCCCATGTCTGCAATTACTTTTAGATTATCTAAAAATGTATCGTACTGTCTAAATTGATTTAGAAATATTTCACTTGATCTAGCCAATTGAGGAGTCCTCCATACCTGCTGTACGCAGTCTGGTAATGTGACCTAGCATGAAGTTTTTACTTTCAAGACCTTTCATAACTCCTAACCATTTATTTCTAAGTAGTGCTACCTCGTTAATAATAGTTTCAAAATCAACAACTTCATCTTCTCCGTCTACATATTTTTCGGCGTCTCTCGACGTTAATGCTCTGTTGTAGGCTTCAAGATATTTTTGAAAGTGTTTACGTCTTAGTTTTCTTAACTGTATGTTAAGATAGTTAAGTACTGCTTCAATTTCTTGTAGTTGGTTAAATCTATGTTCTGTAACACCAGGTAGGCCACCCAAGGCTTTTTCTATATTTCCTTTCACAGAAATTTCTTGTTTGGCTCCTTCCAACTCTGCTTCATAATGATTAATCATATCTGGAATAGCATTTAAACTAGCAACTACTTTACTGTACCACATTTCTATACTCCTCTAACCAAGGAAATAACAGTTTCCAATCTGTACCTCTTCTTCTATCCAATTCATCAAGGTATGTTAGTAATTTTAACACCTCTTGCTCATTTAGTCTACTGTTTTTGACATTATTAACTATGCCTTGAAAATGATTATGGGCTTGACTACCTCTAAAACTATCTGTTTCCATTAAAGATAAAATTTTATCAAAATCTTCAACAAATTCATCTGAGCCTAGTATGTTTGGTTGTAAGTAACTTGGGTAAGATAATTGAGCAAAGTAATGTTCTATTTTTCTATCTTTAGCCCATTCATTTAATTTATGTAATAGGTCAGGCAATGTTTTAATAGTTAATAATGATACAGTATTATTAATATTCAATGTTATCCATCTTTCACTAATTAGATATTTAAAGTTTTCTTCCCAATGACCTAACTTTAACCCAGATCTTACAAATTCTTGTTGAGGACCCCAGCAATCAATTGAGCAGTGCATGTCTAACCTACTTAATTTCTTTTTAGCAATTAATTGTTTTATACGATCCATGTATTGTTTTAATTTTGCAGGTTTAATCATTAGATTACTAACTATTTCAAGTTCTAAGTTAGGACAAGGAACCTTTTCAAATAATTCTAAATATTGATCAAATTGATCTTGGTAAAATGGTTCTCCACCTAACAGTTGCAATCTTTTTAATTTATGTACATTGTTGTACATCCATTCCCAAAATTTTTCTTGTATGCTACTAAAATTAACAGGATGTTTGAATTTACTTTCAAGAGTCAATCCATTTTTTTCAAAGCGACCAAATTTGATCATTTCCGTATGTATAGGACTACTGAGTTCAGGAATACAGTAAACACATTTAAGATTACATGTATTGTCTATATAAACTTCTAGTATTGTTGGGTCTACTGTAGTCAGTGTTGGGTTTTGATCTAGGTCATCTGGATATAGATTGGGCAAACTGTTATAAAACTGCCTATCACTTGTATCACCATTGGATTCAAATTTCCCACAGTATTGGGCACAGGTTGTCTCTAAATTGGGATCAGGATCACCATCAGGCCACTGGCCTTTAAGCATAGTTTCACGTTGTTCTAGTTTTTCAGAAGTATTATGAAAGTTAAAGGTATCAATATCAAATTGATGATTAATGACTCTATGACAACTTGATGTTTGCCCTGTTTGTAATACTATTTTACTAAAACTCCATTTGGCTAAACAGGCTGTATCAGTTTTAATAGGGAAGTAACGCTTTTCATTTTTAATAGTCATCACTTCCATAGTCGACATCTTCATCATCAGGATCTTCTTCCTCTCCGAGATATTCGTGTACTGCTCTACCTAAATAGGAATCTGTTCCACCAAAAGTTTTTAAATCTTGTTCGCTTATTTCTGAATCTGCAACAATAGCAACTACATGATCAGCGGCCGCTTGCCTATCTTTTGATGGAATATACTCTTTGGCAGTTAGCCAAAGATCTCCAAGAATATCAACATCTATTGTCATTTATTATTCCTCTGTTACCTCATGGACATCACCATGTCCATCTACTGTTAATGTTGGTGCTACTTCAGGTTCTACTGTTTCTTCTTCAACATCATTACTTAGTCTTTTTAGGCTAGAACTGATCTCTTTCATAGCGATGTCTAAACATCCTGCTTCATTAGATTCCCATGCTTTACGGAACTGTTTAATTTCTGTTCCATCAACTGTGGTGTATACTAACCTGTTACCTTCTTTTTTAAGTAGTCCCTTGCCTTCTAGCATATCAGTTAGTCCTGAGTAAGGATTCAT
>Ga0255752_10003549_pt1 | contig 16218 bp, 16 predicted proteins | sample 011ome_25_FD_179952 | JGI IMG/M metagenome (GOLD analysis project Ga0255752, IMG submission 179952) | Coastal salt marsh microbial communities from the Groves Creek Marsh, Skidaway Island, Georgia - 011512CT metaG (version 2) | ecosystem: Environmental > Aquatic > Marine > Intertidal zone >... | reverse complement strand
TCGGGTGTTGTTGGTTTTGACAGAATCTTGTTAATGGCATCGCTCAATATTATTAATGAGTCGAGTAATCAAACCCCTGATAATCTGATTCAATTAAAACTTGTTCAAGAAAAATTGAACAATTTTGATAAAATTTTAGATCAAGCATTGAGTCAACATTGATTCAAGTTTGTTTTACTGTTGCTTAGGCTATATATTCTTTGAACTAGTCATTAGCATCGGTTTGAGTTCATCTGATGTGGTGAGATTGTTTTCAATTGGGTTACCTTATAAGGGCTCTTGATCACAAACCTAAAGCATCATAGACTTTTACCACCTGAACCTTTGGTTCTAGATGCTAGTCTAGGCAACAGTAAAATGAATTTATCTTAGGCTGTGGTACTCAAGATCAGCAAGGTCAATTAAATCAAGGCACTTTTCATTGGTTGCCTCCAAAATCACCGGGGGAGCCATGCCCGCATCAGCGGCCTCAAGCCAGCGACCAGCACAAATACACCATCGATCGCCAGGACTTAATCCTTCAAATTCAAATTCAGGTCGGGGGGTAGTGAGATCATTACCTAATGCTTTAGAAAAAAGTAAAAATTCTTCACTCACTTCAGCACATACGGTATGACTGCCTTGGTCACTTTCACAGGTATCACATAAGCCGTTCCTGTAATAACCTGTTTTCGGATTCAGGCTACACACTTGTAGATTGGTCCCTTTTACATTTTTTTGCATGATCGTTTAAACTAGTATTTAAAAATTTAAGGGATAGTATAAATGAAATATTGGTTAATGAAATCAGAACCCACAGACTACTCCATTGATGATCTTGAACAAGATGGCTTTATTGACTGGTATGGTATTCGAAATTATCAAGCAAGAAATTTTATGCGAGATCAAATGAGCATTGACGATCTTGCTTTTTTTTATCATTCAAATTGTAAGGAGCCTGGGATTGTTGGCGTTATGAAAGTCTGCAAGTTAGCTTATCCAGATAAACTCCAATTTCAATCTGGTCACAAGTACCACGACCCTAAATCTGATCCAAACAATCCTCGCTGGGTAAACGTTGATATGGCCTTCGTCAAAAAAACCCGACTTTTAAGTTTAAATGAAATCAGGAGCTGCCCAGAATTAGAAACACTCAAAATACTCCAAAGGGGCAATCGATTATCGATCACCCCTTTGACTGAATTTGAATGGGATTTTATCAATAAGAAATTGGCTACCTAACGTCATCCAGACTGCCAATTGCCTTCGGAAAAGTCACCACTCCCCAAGGAATGCCTTGAACCGAAATTGATCCGGTCACCTCAAGTTTGTTGGTATCGATTACCTTTAATTCATCAGATCTTCCACAGGCCATCAGTAACTCGTTATTGTCAGGGGTGAAAGAAAAATGCCAACACCTTTTACCGTCCAATGGAATATCCTTAATTTTTGTAAAATTCTCGGTTTCAAAGACTTCAAGTAACTTAGATTTACTCGAGGCAACAAATAATCGATCACCGGTTGAATCGAATGAAACGCCATAGGGATTGCTTCCGGTTGCAATTGTTTTTTGATGGTTAAAGTCTTGATCAAGCACTATGAAGTTATCACTGTGTTCCAGAGTCGATACATATAGATTACCTTTCGGTGACATTTTAATTCCCCGGGGTCGATCGCCGAACGGCTTTACATCCAATGTTTTTAATAATTCGCCAGAATTTAAATCATGAATGGTGATGGTGTTATCCGCTTCATTGGTGACAATTACTTTTGTCCCATCTTGATTAAATTCAATACCCTCGGTTTCTGGTCCGCCTTCAATCTCTCTAAGTTTTTTTCCTTGTTTAATATCAACCACGGCGATTTGCGCTGGCGTTTTGTCGTCGTCATCATCGTCATCATCTTTGCCCTCATGCTCATTTTGAGCTGGGGGTTTTCCTGTTGATGCAGGCTCAGTTGAAACAAATACTAAATCGTTAAAGACTCGAATAAATTCTGGATTTTTACCCACCTCGACTTGACTGACTACTTTTCCAGATACTCGATCAATAATAGTTAAGTTAGCGTCGTCTTTATTTGCGGTCACCAAATATTTTCCATCATTGGATACACCAATACCGCGTGGACCTGAAGACTGAATATCAATTTCATTAATAACTTCTTTGGTAGTGAGGTCAATTACGGTTATCCCACCCTTTTGCGAGGTTACGTAAGCCTTAGGTGTTTCTGGGGAGCCACAAGACACCAACGCCAAAAAAATTATTCCAATTAACAGCTTCATTTAAACTCCTTTAAAATTTTAAATTATTTTATTTACTCAAAAATAGTCGATAGCCAGGGTTTTCTGTCTCATCCCAATAAGGATACCCTAAGTGACTTAAAAACTTTTTAAAAGTTTTCATTTGTTTTGCCGGAACTTGGATTCCAACAAGAACACGTGCAGTATCGGCTCCGTGATTTCGATAATGAAAAAGACTGATATTCCACCCTTTATTTAAACATTGTAAAAAATTCATCAATGCTCCAGGTTTTTCAGGAAACTCAAAACGATACATTAATTCATTTTTAGCCTGAGGGGCATGCCCGCCAACCAAGTGTCTGAGATGCAGTTTTGCCATTTCATTAGCCGTGAGATCAATAGCTTTTAAACCAACATTCTCTAATGAGGTGATAATTTTTTTTACCTCTGAGATATGCTCGATACTAATCCCTGTAAAAATTTGTGCTTCAGTTTCATCAGAAAACCGATAATTAAATTCCGTAATATTGCGCTTGCCAATCTGCTCACAGAAACTTTTAAAAGCACCTGGTTTTTCAGGAATGGTGACAGCAATAATAGCCTCACGCTGTTCACCGATTTCAGCTCTTTCAGATACAAAACGTAATCGATCAAAATTTAAATTCGCACCTGAAGCGATCCCGATAATATTTTCATGCTTGATCTTATTTTTATTTTTTTCAACATACTGCTTAATACCTGCCACCGCTAAAGCGCCTGCTGGCTCTAAGATAATTCTTGAATCTTCAAAAACATCCTTGATGGCCGCACAAATTGAATCATTATCTACGACTAACATTTCATCGACATAATCTTTACAAATCATGTAGTTATGTTCGCCAACTCTTTTAACCGCAGCCCCTTCAGCAAACAATGCCACCTGTTTCAGGGTCACTCTTTTTTTAGACTTTAAAGACTTGGTCATGGCTTCAGAACCCTTGGCCTCAACCCCAATAATCTTTATTTCGGGATGCATGGCTTTCACATAGGCAGCCACCCCCGAAACCAGTCCGCCACCCCCCACGCAACAAAAGATCGCATGAATCGGTTTAGTAAAATTTTCTAGAATTTCCTTTCCAATAGTTCCTTGTCCGATGATGACATCCAGGTCGTCATAAGGATGGACAAAGGTCATTTTTTCTTTTTCAGCAAGTTCTAGTGCATATTCCATTGATTCAGCAAAATTCTCTCCGTGCAGAACCACTTCTGCCCCGTAATTTTTGACTGCTTTGATTTTAATGAATGGGGTAATTTCAGGCATAACAATAACAGCTCGACATTTTATTTTTTTGGCACTCAAGGCAACACCCTGAGCATGATTACCCGCTGAGGCTGCAATTACTCCATTGTTCAACTTACTTGCCGGCAGTCTTGAAAACTTGTTCATCGCTCCTCTAATCTTAAAAGAATGGATTGGCTGCAAGTCTTCACGCTTAAGATAAATATTATTTTCAAAGCGAGATGAAAGTTGCTCCTGCCTCTCGAGAGGGGTTTTTTTGACCACGGAGTAATTATTCACCTTATCAATTGACCGCTTAATTTTTTTTATATCAATTTTCATATATTTTCTTAATTTTAATTCATTCTACAGAGGTGTATCATTGTAATCAAAATTTTAAATACATTATATTGATACACTAAAGGGGAAGTAATGTCATTCACGCAAGACGAATTAAAACAACAAGTCGCTAAAGCAGCAGTAGCTTATGTTGAATCCGGAATTATTGGGGTAGGGACTGGATCAACAGCGAATTACTTTATCGACGAATTGGCTCAAGTTAAACACAAAATAGAAGGTGCCGTCGCCAGCAGTGAGGCAACCGCTCAAAAATTAAAAGCTCACGGGATTCAAGTTTATGATCTAAACAGCGTTAACGGCATGGAAATTTATGTTGATGGAGCCGACGAAATAACAGCTCACATGCACATGCTCAAGGGAGGTGGGGGTGCCCTCACCCGAGAAAAAATAGTAGCGGCCAACGCAAAAGATTTTATTTGCATCTGCGACGAAACCAAATATGTTGACGTATTAGGAAAATTTCCATTGCCCGTAGAGGTGCTGCCCATGGCCCGAAGCTATGTGGCAAGAGAGCTTACAAAATTAGGTGGTAATCCAGTCTTGAGAGACTTTACCACTGATAACGGCAATGTCATTTTAGATGTGCATAATTTAGTCATATCTGACCCAGTTGAAATGGAAGCAAGGATTAATCAAATTGTTGGGGTTGTGACCAATGGTCTTTTTGCTTCTAGGCCTGCAAATATACTTCTACTGGCGACATCCGAAGGTGTAAAAACTATTAAGAAATAGTTATTTTTCATAAAAATGACATATACTTTAGGTAGATTAATCTTTTAGGTAAAAACTTTATATTATGGCAACTCATTCTTTTTCTAAATTTGACTCGGAACTCGAATCCTTAAGAAGTAAGGTTCTTGAAATGGGGGGTATTGTTGAAGAACAAATTAAAAATGCTGTTGACGCCCTGGTTGATGCGGATGCCAAATTAGCAAAAAAAGTAATTGACGCCGATGAGAAGGTGAATGATCTTGAAAAATTAATTGATGAAAATTGTCTCTTAGTCCTCGTAAAGCGCTCACCAGCCGCAGGAGATTTAAGGTTTGTATCCACCGTACAAAAAACCATCAGTGACTTAGAGCGTATTGGCGATGAGTCAACCAAAATTGCCAGAGCGGCTCTAAGAATCTATGAAGACGACCGCATGGGAAAACCCTCGCTCAGTGACATCAAGTCGATGGCAAAATTAGTCTCAGAAATGCTGCATGAGGCGCTTGACTCTTTTGCGAGACTTGATCCTGAAATTTCACTGGATGTGATAAAAACCGATGAAAGCGTGGATGATATTTATCAGTCCTGTATGCGGACACAACTAACCTTTATGTTAGAAGATCCAAGAAAAATCTCAGCGTCCATGGAAGTCATTTACATCGCCAAAGCCCTTGAACGTATTGGGGATCATTCTCAGAATATTACCGAATATGTGGTCTATACCGTTAAGGGTACAGACGTTCGTCATGCCTCAGTAAAAGATATTAAAAGAGAACTTAAGGGATAATCGCCCAGTCCACTGAGCCCTACTCTTTTGGGGGAACGTAACCCTCTGCCTGATCTGCTCCAGATCCAAAAAAATAATTTTCTGTTTGCTGGGTCAAGTATTTTCTTGCTTCTGGATCGATGAGGCTTAATCGATTCTCGTTGACCAACATGGTTTGGTGTTTGAGCCAGTCAGCCCAAGCTTGTTTGGACACGTTTTCAAATATTTTTTTTCCTAACTCACCCGGGTATGGCGGAAAATCTAATCCCTCAGCTTCTTTTCCGAGCTTTACGCATTTAACAAGTCGTGTCATTTTTTTCTCATAATGTTTATAATGGCATTGATTTTATCAAGGGAGCGGATTAATGGAAAGTCCTTTTAAAGGAAAGACTGGAATAAAAAGACTAATCAATGCCTTCGGTTACTCACTCTCCGGATTTAAAGTTGCGTTTGCTAAAGAGGATGCCTTCCGTCAAGAAGTTTTTTTATCGATCATCTTGGTGACTGTAGCGGTTTACATCTCTAATAGCTCAATTGAACTCGTTTTACTTATCGGAAGTACCCTACTCGTGCCCATTATAGAATTATTGAATTCTGCCATTGAGGCCACCGTAGATCGAGTGAGTCTTGATAAACATCCACTCGCTAAACGTGCTAAAGATATCGGCAGTGCTGCAGTTTTTTTAAGTCTTGTTAACCTTGCTGCGACTTGGTTAATCATCATTTTTTATTAGAACTCTCCGCGTAACCCAAACAGGACTGATCGCCCCCCCATGGGGATCTTGTCCTTCATTAATGACGCATGATCCCTGATTTCTTGATCGAGTAAGTTATACCCCTTCATAAAAAATTCTAAATTATATTCAAGCGGTAATTTATAAGAGGCATAAGCCGTGATGTTGGTATAGGCAGGTGTTGATAACTCATTTGATCCAATATCGCTTTGATTAAAAGCTCTCAACACATCCAGACGAGCAAAGAATGCATTTTTTTGATAATCAATACTCGTGCCAATTCGTAAGGGTGAGATTCGTGGTAAGTCGTCTCCATTGCTTTGCTTAGCTCGAACATAGTCGCCCCTAAACAACCAGGCTAGTTGATTGTTGACTTGAAACCTTCCATCAAATTCAATTCCTTTAAACGAGGCTCCCACTTGCTGATATTGATATACATCTAATGCTTCAGCTTGTGACTCCCCGTCATGTAAATGATAGAGCTCACTGCCTGTATTGAACAATCCAATGAAACGATTAAATCGGGTGTAGTAAGGTCCAATACTAAAATGATGTGACCCTTGATTCCACTTCAGTTGGAAATCTATTGAATTTGAGAGCTCAGTTGATAAATTTTCATTGCCTTTTTGCACGGTCTCGGTGGCATGATGAGAGCCATATGGAAATAATTCAAAAAAAGCAGGCGCTCTTTCCGAATGGGTTAAGTTCGAAGTAATAGCAAAGGAATCATTGATTTTATAGACCCCTCCCACTGAGGCATTATTAGTTTGGAAGCTTTTTTCTATGTCACCGAATTCAGGCGCATCCTCTTCACCAACATTAGGAGCAACTCCACAACCCACTGCTGTTGAGTATGTTGTCGTACAACCGCCATCTCCAACAAAAACACTTCTCCTCACATCATGATTACCCTTGCGTAATCCAAATGTGATTTTGTGTTCTTCTATGGGTAATTCCTCATAAATATAAATCGACTGTGAGTTGGTGTTTGAATTTGGAAGCAGTGCATCACCAACGGGTTGTTGAAAAAATGTATTCTCAAACTGCAATCCAACAACTCCAGATGAACCAGCAATGGCATGATGCCCGAGCTCAATGGTGCCATCAAGGCCACGATTTTTAAACTCTGTACCCACATCGCCACCCGATTCGATTTCTTGATGCTGATAATCTGTATGCGCTAATTTCAATTTAAAGTGATTAAAAAATCCATCTAAGTCATGTAGCTCGGAATGAATATCCCATCGATTCATTTTTAAATCAAAGTACCCACTCGACTGCAATGGGTTGCCAAACTGACTATCATGCATCGCATAAGAAACCCCTATGTATCCTTTTTCAAGAAAAAAACTTGTACCAATAGCGCCCCCCTCAGTATCTTGGCCCGAATTATTTAACTTATTTTTTCCATATTGCGAACGGCTGATGGATGAATCTGATCGCGCCAGCTTTTTAGATACCGCATATCCTGGAATATTTAAATTTCCTGTTGTTTTGGTATACGCGTCAAAATGAATCGCAAATTGATCATTGCCCACATCCATGACCACTGCAGAACTTCGCTCACTGTTATATCCCCCCGCTCGAGTTTCTGCACGTCCAGTAAATCCGGACACAGCCTCTTTCGGAATACGGTGGTCAATTGCATTGACAACTCCACCGACGGCTCCTCCACCATAGATTAATGTTGCTGGTCCTCGAATCACATCAATTTGTTCAATGATCAGTGGATCAATGGGAACACTATGATCGGCACTAAACGATGAAACATCTAAAAAATTAACGCCATTTTGTAAAATTCGAATGCGGTCCCCATCGAGGCCTCGAATCACCGGTCTTGCAACCGTTGGTCCCCAATTGGTAAAAGTCACCCCTGGTGTCGATGAAAGTGTTTCTCCAATGTTAATACCGCGTTGAATGTTTAACTCTTTTCCATTCAATACGGTAATAGGGACCACAAATTCGTCAGAGCTCACTCCCAATGGATTGGCTGTGACCGGGGTCATCGGTAAGTCCAGATGCTTCTCTTCACCCACAACAAGATTAATAAATAATAAGCAATAAAAACTAAATAAATAAAATATAAATTTCATGACAATCTCCTTAAAAATCAAAACAATTTTTAGGAGAAAGCTGGAGGACCTCGAATGAGTTTGAGATTTTGAAAATGGGTATAAGCAAAGAGCTGATAACTCTCAAAAATATCTTTTTTTGGATTGTCTTCTGCTAGAGGGCTATTAATATCTAAAAAAACATGGGTTAATTGTTTCAATACTGAACAATGGTCACAATGATCTAAATCTTCATGTTCCTGTTGAGATTGACTGGATTGATTTATGACAGATCCTGACAAATGATCAAAATCATGGGCAATGGCATTCCACTGCAGAAATGCAAAACAGAACAAGATAATAAATGTTAATTTACGAATAACCACATACGAATTGTAGTCTTTCTTATGCTATAGTCAAGTTTAGGAATGGTGGCCCTGAGCATAATCGGGAAATTGGTGAAAATCCAATACTGCCCCCGCAACGGTAATAGAGTGTGGATATTACATTAAAGTCACTGAGATTTTTTACTTGGGAAGACGTAATATTTTGTCTCTAAAGTCCGGATACCGGCCATTCAGTAATTCGATACGGGTGAGTATTAAGCAAGTTTTCTGTGCTTAATCATCATGGTTAATGTCTGCGAGGACTTGTGATATTTTTTAGATCTATTTATTTTTTTCTTTTTATATTCAGTTTTAATCTTTTTGCTGAAGAGCTTAATACTGAAGAAATCATTGTTTATTCAAATAAGTTTTACACCACCGAACAAAACTCAGCACATCATGCAGAAATTTATAACCAAAAAGAAATACAAAATTCAGGGTATTCAAATTTATTTGATTTTTTATCTAATAAATCATCTTTAAACGTATCTTCATATTCTGGAAATAAGGCTGCCCCTTTAATTGATATGAGGGGTTATGGATTAGAGTCTGGATATCAAAATATTGTCATTAATATTGATGGGTATCGAATGAATAATATCGATATGTCTCCAAGTTTTTTTGGAACCCTTAATACCAATGATATTGAAAGAATTGAAATTTTAAAAGGGACGGGTTCGGTTATTCATGGTGATGGTTCCAATGCAGGTTCCATCAATATTTATACAAAAAGTCATTCAAAAACGAGAGTTTCTTCAGCTTTTGGTAATTTTGGTCATAAACAATATTCCTTTAGTACGGGAAAAAAATTTGAATTATTTGATATCTCTTTTTCCTCAAACTATGAAAGTAACGATGGTTTTAGCAAAAAAGATAATAATGGTAACAAAGATAAAAGTAAGTCATCAAATCAAACGTTAAAAGTAACCATTAATCCAGATACGAATTCGCAATTGAATTTTAAATACTTAAATAATGAGTCTAACGCACTATTCCCTGGGTCGTTAACAAAACAACAGTTTCAAAGAGACCCAGCACAAAAACCTACATGGGGTGGATACAGCGGTGGTTATGATGAGTTTGATTACAATGACGATGTTTGGAATTTAGATTACATTACTCACTTTTCAGATAATTTATCATTGAAATTTTATCATCAAGGTGAAACTAAAAAATATGCTCCTCGAGATTACTCGCCAAATAACCTTTATCGAACTCGTGCCCATATCAATGGCATTGAATTAGACTACTCTGGAAAAAGTTATACCTTAACTACTGGCATATCAATTGATGATCGTGAGCGCTCAGTTTATAACACCTCAAACAGCAATGTGAATGATATTGAAAAACAAAGAGAATCTATTTTTATTCAGGTCAATCATTTCATGGATGATGAAAAAAGTTTATCAATGAATTATGGTGCCCGATCCGAAAAACTACTAACCAATATAAAAAATCAAAATATTAATAAAAATGATTCAGATAGACTTTCGATGTTTGAGGCTGGCTTAAATTACATCATCAATAAAAAAACTAACATCTTTACCAACTATTCGAAAAGCATGCAATCTCAAGATATTGATAGAATTCTTCCATGGAATTTCGGATCTGGATTATCTAATAAGTACGATACTTTCAATATCAATGTTACTCCTATGGAAAGTCGTACAGTGAATTTTGGAATCAACTATAAGGATGATAAACAGAAAATAAAATTTACAACTTTTTATGCCGATATAGATGATGAAATAGTCTTCAATCCAAACAATAGTGCTTTTCTATTTGGTACTAATGAAAATATTGATCGAACCAAAAAATATGGTTATGAATTATTTGTAATGCAGAAGATCAATGAAGAATTCGATGTTAAATTAAATTACAGTTATACCCGAGCACAAATTATTAACGATAATAGCGCAACTTTTCAAAGTGGAAAAAACTTACCGGGGGTGCCAAAAAATGCAATTAATTTGAGCATTAACTACGTAAAAGATAATCTAACAGGCTCAATAAATCATCACTGGAGAGATAATAGCTTTGTGCTCGATGATTTTGATAATAACTCTAATCAAAGAGCTCCATCATTTGAATCAACTGATGCTTACATCAAATACACTTTACCGCTTAGAAGTGAAATTGTTTCCTCTATTAATGTATTTGGAAGTATTAACAATATTTTTAAACAGAAGAATGGTATACAGTCTTATAATGATGTTATATATCCATTTAATTTTCAAAGAACTTGGTTTATTGGAGCAGAATTCGAACTATGATTAACATACCATCAAAAACTAAATTAGCTTTTATTCTTTTTTTAGCAATAATTATTCTATTTACACGAGGAAGTCATTTTTTAACTGAGTTGAGCTTGCCAGATGCATCACTTATCTCATTTTTAATACTCGGCATATTATCTCCATCATTAATTTTGTTTGTTTTATTTTTTATTTTAGGAAGTCTGATTGATTTTGGTTCTGCCATTTTTGATGTATCAAAAGGTTTTTATTTAAGCAATGGATATTGGGGACTAATCCCAGCATACTATGTAATGTTTATCTCTGGACAACTCATAGAGTCCAAAAATTTTCTAAGCAAAATTAATTTATATTTAATCATTTTATTTGGCTCAACCACCTTAGCATTTATTATTTCAACAAATACTTACTATATGTTTTCTGGACGCTTTGGTAATCCAAGTCTTTTAGAATCCATATTACAGGGATGGAATTATTACCCAGGATACTTAATGCCTAATATCATCTATGGTTTAATTTTTTACGGCATTTATAAGCTAAATATCAAAAAATATTTCCTTAAATTGATTTAAAGTAGTTCGCCTGAAATTATCAATATTTGATATAATTTCACGTTCAATTATGGCCAGATAGCTCAGTCGGTAGAGCAGTGGACTGAAAATCCTCGTGTCGGCAGTTCGATTCTGCCTCTGGCCACCACTTCAGATCCATCGTCAATTTATTCAAAAAGCATCAAACTATTTAATAAATTTTACTTATCGTAAATATTTTTATAATTAATTATATTTATATTAAATAATCTTCTAAAATGGCTTTATCGAATTCTACAAGGAGAGCACTGTGGCAGAGGTCAATGAATCAATGCAAAAAGTTGTCGCCAAAATTGCCAATCAACATTCTATTGTTTTAGCCGGCATTTACACTATCGGCCATATTGTCATTGCAATGTCATGTAATTATTTTATCACTGGTACCTCATTAAATATGGCGGCCATGGATGCCATTATTGAGCCAATTATCAATGGATTTTGGTTTTATGTACTACATAAAATTTATCAAGCGAAGATGAATAATAATAAACAAGAAATTAGGGAGAAAAAATATGGATTTATCTAAAATGAAAATTAATATTGGTATATCAGATGATGATAGGGAAAATATTACCAAGGCATTATCAAAGTTGTTAGCTGATAGCTATACTTTATATTTAAAAACGCATAACTTTCATTGGAATGTAACCGGACCAATGTTTAACACGCTTCATAACATGTTTATGGATCAATATACTGAATTATGGAATGCACTCGATGTGATTGCAGAAAGAATTCGTGCTTTGGGTCATTTTGCACCTGGTTCCTATAAAGCATTTGCTGAGCTCAGCTCACTCGAAGATGCACCTGCCATTCCTCCATCTGCCGAAGAAATGATAGCTATATTGGTGAAAGGTCATGAGGCAGTAGCAAGAACAGCAAGAGAAGCATTTACTGCGGTTGAAAAAGCCAATGATCAACCGTCTGCAGATATCTTAACCCAAAGATTAGATATTCACGAAAAAACAGCGTGGATGTTAAGAAGTTTATTGGGTAATTAAATGCTTTTGTGTTTAAAAAAGGCTGTAAGATTTTCCTTACAGCCTTTTAACCCTTGTTATGAATTATTTAGGAGAATAACTAACTTTAGGTAAGTTTAATTTTAAATGGTGAAAATGATATGCCTAGGGATTTTGTCCCGATTGTTATTTTAAAAAGGTAATTTAAAAGCTAATCTAATTACATTATAATTGCCAATCTTAATTGATTTATTTTTATTCTGAGCAGTACATGAAAAAAATATTACCCATCTTCACTCTAGTCGCACTTCAAGTGCAAGCCGAACATGATTTAAACCTGAACAATGTTGAGGTGTATGGCCAATATCAACCCAGATCTCTACTTCTTGATGGTATGACAGAATCATCAAGCTTACAGAGGCAGGCACAATTGGTTGACGATACCGCATCCTTATTAAATTTTTTTACTGGAGTAGATACCGCAGCTAATGGAGGAGTATCTAGTCTGCCGATTATTCGTGGCTTAGCCGATGATCGTATCAACGTCAAAGTGGACGGGGTAGATTTGATTTCAGCCTGTGGCAACCACATGGACCCGCCAACTTCATATTTGGACACCTCAAATCTAGAATCCGTTAAGGTATTTGCAGGCATTACTCCGGTTAGCATGGGCGGGGATAGCATTGGGGGCAGTATTATCTTAAACTCTTCTAAGCCAAAGTTTACAACTGGAGGTGATATTATCACCGCAAGTAAAGTGAATGGGTTTTATCGCAGCAATAATGATGCACGTGGTGGAAGTTTTATGACCCAATTCGCTACAGATAGTTTTTTCGCTAAATACTCAGGATCATACTCTGAGGCTAACAACTATTATGCGGGATCTAATTTTAAAACTTCTACTTATGGTGGAGGCGATGATCCTATATATTTAAGCAATGACGAGGTGGGCTCATCAGGTTACCGGCTTGAAAACCATAACCTAAACTTCGCCTATAAATTAGATAATCATATCTTTGATGTAAAACTGGGGTATCAAAAAATACCTTTTCAAGGCTTTCCAAATCAAAGAATGGATATGACCGATAATGAACAAACCAAAGTTAATTTATCCTATTTTGGAGATTACGACTGGGGCAATCTAGAAGCCAAACTCTTTAACCATAATACGCGTCAAAGTATGCAGTTTGGGAGTGACAAAGAATATTGGTACAACGGCACGGCTTCGAATAATGTTGCAGGAATGCCAATGGAGACCCGATCAGAAACCAATGGCTTAAATGTTAAAGCGAATTTGATTGTTTCAGATAAAGATACCCTCAAAACCGGTCTTGAATATCAACAATACCGACTAGAAGACTCCTGGCCTCCAGTTGCGAACAGCATGATGATGTCTCCGAGGTACATGAAAAATATCAATGACGGTGAACGTGATCGTATGGACGTATATGCTGAATGGGAGCGAAAATGGAATCCTGATTGGTTTACCCAAGCGGGTTTAAGATATACGCATATCGAAACCGATGCAGGAAATGTTCAAGAATATTCAACAACGACCAATTATGGTGAGGATGCATTTAATACGGCCAACAAAGAAAAAACATTTAATAATCTAGATTTCTCCTCAGTAGCGGTTTATACCATCGATGACACAAAAACCATTGAAGGGGGTTATGCGATAAAAAATCGTGCGCCAAATCTTTATGAACTGTATGCATGGAATACTGGGGGCATGGAGTCAATTATGAATAACTGGGTTGGCGATGGCAATGGCTATGTGGGTAACCTAAATTTAGACAGTGAAACAGCTCACGTATTCAGTGTTTCTAGCAATATTCAAAATGAAGCCAAGACAACAAACCTTAAAATCACGCCGCATTATTCCTATGTGCGTGATTATATTGATGCCATTGATATTGGGGATGCCAACTCATGGCAAAAATTGCAGTTCTCAAATCAGGATGCAAAATTATATGGTCTTGATGTAGATTTAACCCATCAATTTAAGACTTTAAATTATGGAGATTTTTATGCCAAGGCTGCTGTGAGCTATGTTCGAGGAGAGAACAAGGAAACAGGGGATGATTTATATAGACTCATGCCCCTAAATTTAAAACTCAACCTTGAACAACAAATAGGATCCTGGACAAACACCCTTCAGGGGCAACTGGTTGATGAAAAAACTCATGTGAATAAAATCAGAAGGGAAATGGAAACCTCAGGGTATGGCCTCGTGCATTTAAGCTCATCCTACAAATTTTCTGGGGCTTTAAATAACGCGAGGTTAACTTTTGGCATTCATAATTTATTGGATAAGCATTATGATTTGCCACTCGGTGGCGTTTATATGGGCCAAGGAGCTACCATGATGGCAATGAATTTACCATACAACAGCGCGGTTCCGTTGCCTGGGATGGGTCGGTCATTTAACACCGCATTCTCTTATGAATTTTAAAGCCGTAATCAAAAATTCTTAGATATCTCTTGATTTTTTAAATAATTAAGAGCAAATTATGTAGCGTAGTAACCTTTACTACTTTTATTAATTTAGGAGATAACATGGCTGATAAAAGTCAAAAGAAAAAAGAATCAAAGGGTAAGCCAAAGAAGAAGTAATCTTTTGTAATCCTTAAAGTCTTTAATTAGAGCGGACTTCAATTTTAAAAAGTCTGCTCTAATTTCTCCTAAAACCCCAAAACTTCATATTTAAAAAATTGCTTTTTAAAAGTTATAAATTATTAGATCAGTTCTTTTTACTTGACCTCCCCCTATTTTAAAAATATATTTTTTCAATGGCTCTAGAACATAACATTGGAATTGATTTGGGTGGAACAAAAATTGAATGTATTGTTCTTGAAAATCAAAAAGAAATCTTTCGTGATCGCATTCTTACTGAATCTGAAAAAGGATCTGATCATATCCTTAATCAAATCCATCAGATTTATCAAAAGGCTATTCTTTTCATAGAAAATCAAAAACATTCACTGGGCATCTGTACTCCAGGCTCGATCTCCCCTGACACAAATTTACTTAGAAATTCAAATACCACATGCCTGAATGGTCTGCCATTTAAAAAGATACTAGAAGACAAGCTTGACCATCCGCTCTCCATTGAAAACGATGCCAATTGCTTTGCACTCGCAGAAGCCGTCATGGGTGCAGGAAAAGATCATGCGTTTATCTTTGGTGTGATCATGGGAACCGGCTGTGGGGGTGGATTTGTGCAAAACAAAAAATTAAGAGTTGGGCCTAATCTAATCTCAGGTGAGTGGGGACATTCAATTTTGCATACAAATGGTCATACGTGCTACTGTCAAAAACAGGGATGTGTCGAGACTTATATCTCTGGCGGTGGATTATTAAAGATATTAAAAGACCACGATATTCATTTATCCGTTGAGGCATTTTTTCAAAAAAAAGACAAAAATAATATTGAGAGCAGAATTTATCAAAACTTTATGAACGATTTTGCACAAGCCATGGGAAACATTATTAATAGCATCGACCCAGACATTATTATATTAGGCGGCGGTCTATCCAATGTCGACTCACTCTATACCGATGGTATTAATGCCATAAATCAATATATCTTTTCTGAAACACTAAAAACCCCTATAGTTCGCAATCAATTAGGAGACTCAGCCGGAGTATTTGGAGCAGCCTTATTGTAATTTGATACATTTAACAAATATAATATGCCCTTAATTAACTTTATTAAAATATTATGATCCCTGTTACTGCCCTATTTTCATCTGTATTATTTTTTTTATATTTTCGACTAGCAAAAAATGTTATTGCCATTCGACACAAATCAAAAATTTCTTTAGGTTTTGGTAAAAGTAAAGAATTAGAGCAAGCTATCTCCGCCCACTCCAATTTTAATCAATACGTTCCTTTAGCGCTATTAATGATGGCCTGTATGGAGCTCAA
>Ga0255752_10003510_pt1 | contig 16325 bp, 10 predicted proteins | sample 011ome_25_FD_179952 | JGI IMG/M metagenome (GOLD analysis project Ga0255752, IMG submission 179952) | Coastal salt marsh microbial communities from the Groves Creek Marsh, Skidaway Island, Georgia - 011512CT metaG (version 2) | ecosystem: Environmental > Aquatic > Marine > Intertidal zone >... | reverse complement strand
ACTATTTAATAGGAAAGTTATAATGGCTGCAGTTACCTCAAGAGATGAATTATCAGAGTATTGTTTAAGAAGACTTGGCGCTCCGGTTATAGACATCAATGTAGATCCAGATCAAATAGAAGATAGAATAGATGAAGCACTTGAATTTTTTCAAGAGTTTCATTCTGATGCTACTGTTCGTACTTATTTTAAGCATCTTATAACAGCAGATGATGTAACCAACGAATATATCACAATGCCTAATAACATAGACATTGTTTCTAAACTTTTCCCCGTTTCAAGTTCAAGTAATAATAGCATTGATATGTTCAGTGTTAAGTATCAAATGATGCTTAATGATATTACTGATCTACAAAACTTTGCGGGTGATCTTGCATATTATACTCAACTACAGCAATATTTAACTTTAATTGATATGAAGTTAAATGGATTACCACAAGTTCAGTTTTCAAGGCACCAACATAGACTTTATATTTTTGGTGACTTTAAGGATAATGATATAAAAGCTGGAGATTACATTGTTGCTGAAGTTTATCAATTAATTGATCCAGATACACATACAAGTGTGTATAATGATAAATTCGTAAAAGCCTATACTACTGCTCTTATTAAGAGACAGTGGGGTGCTAATCTTATTAAATTTGAGGGTATGCAACTACCGGGCGGCGTAATGCTAAACGGTAGACAAATCTTTGAAGATGCGATGCAAGACATTGAAAAACTTGAAGAGAATATGCGTCTTGAGCACGAAATGCCAGCAGACTTTTTTGTAGGATAATAAATGGCTTTAAATCATTACTTTAATCAAAGAGCCAAAAACGAACAAAATCTCTATGAAGATATAATCATAGAGAGCCTAAAAATATATGGTCAAGATGTTTACTATTTACCTCGTGAGATAGTAAATGAAAATACTATATTTGGTGAAGATGTTCCATCTAAATTTTCTTCTGCTCATAAGATAGAAATGTACATTGAAAATACTGAAGGTTTTGATGGAGAAGGTGATCTATTCACAAAGTTTGGTGTTGAGATAAGAGATGCTGCTACATTTATAGTTTCAAGAAAAAGATGGGCTAATGTCGTTGGTCAGATGAACAATCAAATAGAAAGTATTAGACCAAGAGAAGGGGATTTAATTTATCTTACTCTGACTAATAAATTATTTGAAATTATGCATGTTGAACACGAACAACCTTTTTATCAACTAAGTAATCTTCCAACATTTAAACTTAGATGTGAACTATTTACTTATAGTGATGAGAGACTTAATACAAGTATTGATGCAATTGATGATATAGAAAAGTCTGGTTATAATCTTAAATTACTTATGAATCAAGGTGTTGATAGTATCAACTCAAATATTTCATATGACTTTATGGAAGGGGAATTTGTACAGCAGACCTTGGCAGGAGGAAAGGTAATTACTGCTGAAGTTCTTGAATATAATCAGTCTCAGAATTATATAGTTGTATCTCATATAAGCACTAGTGACGGAACATACGGAATGTTTGTACCCGGAGTTGTACAAAATACCAGACAAAGAAACATTTCTGGTGCTCTTGCATATATCGGAGATTCTGCAACTACAGTATATAGAACACTCACAACAATCGATGAAAATGTATATGGAGATAGCAGCTTTGCTCAAAATGATATCTTTGATACTACAGAAAACTCATTTGATTTGGACTTCTTAGATTTCTCTGAGAATAACCCATTCGGCGATCCAGAGGATTTATAATGTTTACATATTTTTATCATCAAAGAATTAGAAAATCAGTTGCTTTATTTGGTACTCTTTTTAATGACATTTATGTTATCCGTAAAGATAAGACTGGCAAATCTATTAGTCAGATAAAAGTACCTTTAGCATATGCACCAAGAGAAAAATATCTTGAAAGAATTAGAACAAATCCAGATTTAAGAAATAATTCACAGATTGCTTTAAAACTTCCAAGAATGTCTTTTGAAATTACAAGTATTGGATATGATCCTGAAAGAAAACTTCCAAAGTTAAATAATTATCATAAAGGTGTTACTAACACAACACGTGATAAATTCTTTTCTCCAAGCCCATATCAAATTACATTCCAATTAAATATATTTGCAAAGAACCAAGATGATGCTTTACAGGTTGTAGAACAAATACTCCCATATTTTAATCCACAGTATACAATTAGTATTAAACCATTTACTGATACACATGCAGATATTGTTGAAGATGTTCCTATTACAATTCAAGGCGTAAACTTTAGTGATGATTTTGAAGGGACACTTGAAAGTAGAAGAACAATTATTTACACATTAGATTTTGGAATGTCTGTTAACTTCTATGGTCCGATAGATGCTAAGAGTATTATTAGGCAGACAGATACAATTATTCATGATGCTATTGACTTTAGCATTACAACAGATCCAAAACTACAAAGAATTACCACAACACCTAATCCACTATCTATTAATCCAGATAGTGATTATGGTTTTACCACAACAATACTAGAAGATTTTGATTCAGGTTAAATCGGAGTAAATTTATGAGTGATGAAAAACACGAAAATGTAGATGATGATTTTGAATATTCAAGAAGAACATACTACGATTTAATTGAAAAAGGTCAGGGCGCTCTTGAGGAGATGATGGAGGTTGCTAAGCAGCTTGAACATCCAAGAGCATTTGAGGTAGTTTCTGGTATGATAAAGAATATATCAGATGTGAATGATCGTCTTATGGATCTTCATAAAAAGAAAAAAGATTATAATAAAAAAGATACTCCTAAATCAGTTGATGGTACAACTAATAATAATCTTTTTGTTGGTTCTACAGTAGAATTACAACGTATGCTTCAAGATATGAATAAAGAACAAGATAATGTAATTGATATCACTGATAGATTAAATGATGAACCAAAATGAATCATACCTAGGTAACCCAAACGTAAAACGTGATGGTGTTGTACAACAATGGACGCAAGAAGAAATAGCTGAGTATATGAAATGCTCTCAAGATGCTGGATATTTTGCAAAAAGATACTGTAAAATTATATCTCTTGATGAAGGTTTGGTCCCTTTTACATTATATCCATATCAAGAAAAAATGTTTAAGCATTTTAATGATCATAGATTTTCTATTGTTTTAGCTTGTCGACAATCTGGTAAATCTATCTCGTCTGTTGCTTACTTACTTTGGTTTGCTTTATTTCACCCAGAAAAAACTATTGCCGTGATGGCAAACAAGGGCGCTACAGCTAGAGAAATGCTCGGTAGAATTACTCTTATGCTTGAAAATTTACCGTTCTTTTTGCAGCCCGGTTGTAAAGCACTTAATAAAGGATCCATAGAATTTAGCAATAATTCAAGAATAGTCGCAGCTGCTACATCTGGTTCTTCTATTCGTGGTATGTCTGTTAACTTACTATATCTTGACGAGTTTGCTTTTGTGGAAAGAGCAAATGAATTTTATACATCTACATATCCGGTTGTATCTTCTGGTAAAGATACTAAGGTTATTATTACTTCCACAGCAAATGGTATTGGTAATGTATTCCATAAAATATGGGAAGGTGCTATTCAAGGTGTAAATGAATATAAATCATTTAGAGTAGATTGGTGGGATGTTCCAGGAAGAGATAAAGAATGGGCAAAACAAACTATTGCTAATACTTCTCAATTACAATTTGACCAAGAATTTGGTAATACTTTCTTTGGAACTGGAGATACACTTATTGGTGCAGAAACTCTATTATCTCTAAGACGTAGAGATCCTATTCAGATTACTAAAGAAGGTGTTAAAATATATGAAAAGCCTATAAACGGTCATCAGTATATAATGACTGTAGATGTTGCGAAGGGTAGAGGTCAAGATTATTCGACTTTTAATTTACTCGATGTGACTGCTAATCCGTTTAAACAGGTTGCTGTCTATCGCAACAATACTATCTCTCCATTACTCTACCCAAATATTATTTATAAATTTGCAGAAAGCTACAATCAGGCAATGGTAGTAATTGAGTCAAATGATTCTGGCCAAGTTGTTTGTAATGGATTATATCATGAACTAGAATATGAAAATATGTTTGTCGAATCAACAGTAAAAGCAAATTCTCTTGGTTTACTTATGACTAGAAAAGTTAAACGTATTGGTTGTTCTTCTTTTAAAGATTTATTAGAAAATCAAAAAATAGAAATTGTAGATGAAGATACAATACTTGAAATATCAACTTTTGTAGCAAAAGGTCAGTCGTATGAAGCATCTCAGGGGAATCATGACGATTTAGTAATGAATTTTATTTTATTTAGCTATTTTAGTGGAACCATATTCTTTAATGAAATAACTGATATTAATATTAAACAACTTATGTTTGAAGAAAGAATGCAAGAGATTGAAAATGATGTACTTCCATTTGGGTTTATAGATGATGGATTAGATCAGCAACCACAATATGATCCAGATCGTGATGGGTGGGCTGTAGAATATAGTCACGAAAACTTCTAAACTTTTTTTTATATAAATACTATTAATTGAACATAACCGTATTATGAAATAGCTTATAATTTACCAAAATGGAAAAAAGGAAAGAGACATGGCTTTATATACAGCATCAGAGTCTCCGGCAATTATTACTCGTGAAGTAGACCTTACTAACGGAGTCCCGAATGTACCAACATCGACAGGTGCATTTGTAGGTGACTTTCGCTGGGGTCCTGTAAATGAGCCGGTACTCGTTAACAACGAAGCAACTCTTGCAAACAAATTTGGAAATCCTGATGCAGATAGAGCAATAGATTTCCTTAGTGCTTCAAGTTACTTACAATATTCAGACGATCTTTATGTCGTTAGAGCAATTACAACTTCAACAGCTACTGGTGGTGCACAAATACCAGCAGTACTTACCGCAACTCTTAATGGCGACGGTATCGTCACAGCAGTTGCCGTAGCACCAAATGGTGGATATACTTCAGAACCAACAGTTACAATTTCAGCACCTGATTCTGGTGTAACTCCTGCACTCACTTTAAATTATGATGCAACTAATGATGAAATTGATGGAATTACTGTAGCAGACTCTGATGGTTCCGGTGGAACTTATAGATATGACACAGCTCCAGTATTTACTATTACTGGTGGTGGAAGAGAAACAGTTGCTGTTAACGCATATGATGCCACAAATACACCAGAAACTTTACCAGTAGTACAAAATGCTGATGGGTGGGATACAGATAAAACAGGTCATGCAGCTAATAATCATATTACTATTGCTAAGTGGCCAGGTGAACTAGGAAACTCATTGAAAGTTTCTATGTGTGGCGCTAGCGCTGATGATTCAGACTTTACTAACTGGGCTTATGCTTCATTATTTGACGGCGCGCCTGGTACATCAAGCTTTGCTGCAGATCGTGGTGCTTCAAATGATGAAGTTCACATAGCAATTATTGATGAAGATGGAGAGTTCAGTGGAGTTCCTAACAGAGTTCTCGAAACTTTCTCATATCTTTCTCTTGCTTCAAATGCAAAGACAACACAAGGCACAGGAAACTATGCTCCTGATGTAGTTGCTAGAAGTTCAAATTATATTTGGATAGCAGCAATGCCAGCGGCATTTGGATCTAATGCAGGTACCGCAACAGCAAACGGTAAAAATTATGCCGGTTCAGGTGCATTAGTACATACCGTAAGTCTTGTAAATGGTTCAAATTCTGGTAGTCTTACATCTGCAGAATATGCAACAGGTTTTGCTACAGTAAATGATCCAAACGGAACTGCGGTTGATTTCTTGATTGCTCCAGGTATGGGATCTGCTAGTGATCAGCAAACTGTAGTTAATAATATGGTAAATATTGCTGAAAACACTAGAAAAGACTGTGTTGTTGTTACTTCACCAAATAGAACAGCAGTAGTCGGAAGTGCTACACCACGGGCATCTATTATTGCAGCTCAAACAAGTAATACATTTACACGTAGTTCATATCTATTTGCAGATGCTAACTATCTTAAAGTGTATGATAAGTTTAATGATAACTATGTGTTTATTCCTGCTGCATCTTCAACAGCTGGTATTATGGCTGCTTCAGATAATGAAACAGCACCGTGGTTTTCTCCTGCAGGTACAAGAAGAGGTTCATACTTTGGTGTTGCATCTCTAGCGTTTAATCCTGATAAGTCGGATAGAGATGAACTATATAAAGCTGGATATAATCCAATTGCTAATCTTCCAGGTCAGGGTGTAACATTATTTGGTGATAAAACTCATCTTTCAAGACCTTCAGCCTTTGATAGAATTAACGTTCGTAGACTGTTCCTTACTCTTGAAAAAGCAATATCTTCAGCTGCTCAGAATATTCTCTTTGAATTCAATGACGAATTTACAAGAGCTGAGTTTGTAAATATTGTAGAACCAGTCCTTAGAAATGTTCAGGGCAGAAGAGGTATTACTGATTTTAAATTAGTATGCGATGAAACTAATAACACCGCAGAAATAATTGATACTAATCAATTTATAGCAAATATCTTCATTAAGCCCGCAAGATCAATCAACTTCATTACTCTTAATTTTGTAGCTGTTCGATCTGGCGTTTCTTTTGAAGAAGTCGTCGGCGCAGTATAATAGGGGTACATAAAAATGGCAATTTTAGGCGTAAATGATTTTAAATCAAAACTTAGAGGTGGTGGGGCACGTCCTAACCTCTTCCAAGTAATATTAAGTTTCCCTGCTTATGTGGCTGGGGATGTTGAACTCGCATCATTCATGATCAAAGCAGCACAAATGCCGGCTTCTGTTATGGGGTTTATTCCTGTAGCATATAGAGGGCGTCAGTTGCAAATGGCTGGGGATAGAACTTTCGAACCTTGGGCAGTTACTGTTATCAATGATACTGATTTTAAAATTAGAAAATCAATGGAACAGTGGATGAATGGTATTAACCAACACCAAGCAAACACTGGTATCACTAATCCAGCTGATTACCAAGTTGATGCAGCTGTTCAGCAGTTAGATAAAGATGGTTCTGTTCTCTATGAATATAAATTTAGAGGTATCTTCCCGACTTCTATTAGTGCAATTGATGTATCATATGAAAATGTGGATACAATTGAAGAGTTCGGTGTAGAATTTCAGATTCAATATTGGGAGTCAATCGCTCCTGATGGATTTGTAACTTCTTAAAAGTTGAATAAATATAATTTGGTTAGGGGAGTTATTCCCCTAACCTTTATATAGTTAAAGGATAGTTATGGCAGATAATTCACTTAAACTCTTTGGATTTGAAATCAAAAGAGCCAATTCATCTGAAAAAGCCCAGCAGAAGATTAAATCAGTTGTACCAAAAGCTGATGACGATGGTGCTGGTTACATTACTGCATCTGGTAGTCACTTTGGTCAATACTTAGATATTGATGGAAGTGCTGCAAAAGATAACTATCAGATGATAAGAAAATATCGTGGTGTATCATTACATCCCGAAGTTGACAATGCTATTGAAGATATTGTTAATGAAGCTATTGTAGGAAGCGATGATACTGATCCTATTAGTTTGACACTTGAGGATGTTGATTTTCCAGAAAATATTAAAAAACAAGTACAAGAAGAATTTACTAATATTTTAGGTATGTTAAACTTTGAAGAAAACGGGCATGATATATTCAGAAGATGGTATGTTGATGGTAGAATATATCATCATCTGGTAGTTGACGAAAAGAATGAAAAAGCTGGTATTCAAGATATTCGTTTTATTGATGCTATGAAGATCCGTAAAATGAAAGAGGTAAAGAAGAAAAAAGATCCTCTTACTAATGCTGACATTATAGATAGTGTAAACGAATACTATGTATACCAAGAAAAACCGGGTCAACAGAAAGATGCAGTTAAGTTTACCCTTGATTCGATTAGTTATGTTACATCCGGTTTACTTGATGAAACTCGAAAAAAAGTAGTATCTCATTTACATAAATCAATTAAACCAATTAACCAATTAAGAATGATGGAAGACTCGCTTGTTATCTATAGACTTGCTAGAGCACCAGAACGTAGAATTTTTTATATTGATGTAGGTAATTTACCAAAAGGTAAAGCCGAAGAATACATGAAAAATATTATGACAAAGTATCGTAATAAATTAGTATATGACGCTCAAAACGGAGAGTTAAGAGATGATCGTAAACATATGTCTATGTTGGAAGATTTTTGGTTACCTCGTAGAGAAGGTGGTAGAGGTACTGAAATCTCTACTCTACCAGGAGGAGAAAATCTTGGACAAATAGATGATATTGTTTATTTCCAAAAACGCGTTTATCGTGCACTAAATGTTCCTATTAGTAGATTAGAACAAGAAGCACAATTTTCTCTTGGTAGATCAAATGAAATTTCCAGAGATGAAGTTAAGTTTCAAAAGTTTATTGATAGACTCCGTAAAAAATTTAGTCATCTATTTTTAAATATTCTAAAGAAACAGCTTATCTTAAAAAAGATTATTACCGATTCAGATTGGGATAATCATAAAATGCATTTTAAGATTGATTATGCTAGGGATAATTATTTTGCTGAATCTAAGGAAAGTGAAATATTAAAAGAGCGTATTCAAACTCTTGATATGATGCAACAGTATGTTGGAGAATATTATACCAAAGATTGGGTTATGAGAAATGTTCTAAAGTTTTCTGAAGAAGATATGAAAAATATGGAACAAGATGTAGATGACGAAAATAAAGAAAAAGCGGATGAGATAGATAATATTGAATCTGATAACAAATAGCTCGAAGTTTAAATAATGTATGATTTAGTTTCCTATATCACGAACAAAGGGCAAAGCGGGACAATAGATCCTTCTAGTTCATCAGGTGTAATTGCTAGAACAATTGACTATGATACTATTTGGATTGAGTTTTCTGTAGATTTAGAAACTCCACCTAATCCAGATTATATTCGTGGTTGGTTCTTCACTGATGAAACCTTACCTGGTTATAGTTTTTTTCCTAATTCATCAGCTATACAAACTGGTATAAATCCGCCAGATAAAAAATTATATACATCTAATGTCCCAGTTAGACTATATCTTGATGAAAATACAATTCTTGATCCTCAAGGGAATAGAGTATTAGATTTTAGATTAAGTACTGCAGTTGCTCAGTCCGAAAGCGCTTTAAAGAATGGCCAATGGGTAGAAAGTACATCAGCTGATATTATATTTACCATATATGCAAATGGAAATCCTGCACAAGTATTTTTAGATGTGTTACCAGTAGACGAATTTGAATCTGATTTTGGTTCACCAACAAGCAGTCTTACTATAGATTCTGCGTATATCAATGGAATGAGAGTTGACTCAGCTCACATTAGACATTTAGCATATGTTAATCTTATAGAAGGTGATTCTGCACAATTCGAACATATTACTACAAATACTTTAGCAGCTAACACACTTATTACTGACTTAGAAATTAATGGACAGAAAATATATGGTGTTGGATCAGCACTTAACGGTAATACATTAGATTTAGACTACGACGAGCCAACTGATAGAAGCAATAGTGTAGCACTTACTTCATTGCAATCTATACATAATTTTTTAGATGTTAATAATAGCGAAACGGGAAATTATTGGGCATTATATAATGATTTAAATGCATATACAGATACTATTAATAAAAATAATGCTATCTTTAGTATTGATGAAACTGGCGCTGTTATAGCAAAATCTCTTGGAGTTAATCAGTATATTTTGGATAGTGGCGGACTAAAATGGTCTAAAGATAGTAATGTAAAAATATACTATGATAGTGATGTTCAAGCTTGGAGAATAGAACCAGATTTATTTGGTTATGCAGACTCAGTAACCCCCGGATCCGATTCAGACTTATCATTATCTTCAGACAATTTGCTTTTAAATCTTTCTGGAAGAGATGGTCAATTTTTATCTTATGGATCGGCATCTGAAGCATATTATTTAGATTATGCACTTAAAACTGGTAGATTTATATTTGATGATGATCAGCTAAACGCAGAAAAAGAATTTATTCCTGATACTCAACTTGAGTCTATGGATTCTCAAGGTAAGTACAAATACTATGATCAGTTTAGTAATTTTTCTCACTATAATATAAGAGAATTTGATAGTGATCCTGTTGAAGATTTTACATTTCCTTTTAATGATTCAGATGCTCAAGTATTAAGATACGACGAAACCACTAATAGCATTTATAGTGATTTTGCACCTAGAACATTTGCTGGTTTTATATCACCTAAAAGATATAATTCATATAATGTTAGAGCAACCTTTAGTTCTACCACAGCTACAGATTTTCCAATATTTCTAGTAATAGCACAGTTAACCATAAGAGGTAGAGAATATACTATTAGTGCTTTTAGGAGACCAAAAGGAATTCTTCAAGAACATGGTGATTATTTAGAACTTAACCATATTAATGTAAATCCTCCTTCATGGGGCTTAGTTTATAACTATGGTCAATCAGATGAATATTACTTTGATTTTGATTGGGTAACAAGAGGAATGGCACCAGCGCCAGTTACACCAACATTTGATGGGCAATCTACTAGTGATTGGGTTTCTGCTGGCCAGACAACTGTATGGGGATTTAAAGATAATAATATAATATATGTTGCAACAAATCAATTTGGTTCTACAAATATAGAAAATCCAGAATTAAAAACTGGAATTTTATTAAATATAGAAGAAGAAATAGCAGCGGGCAGTACATTTTTAGAGCCGTTTCTAAATGCAGAAACATCTTATGGATTTGGTACGCAAAAGCAGACTGATGCTATTATAACAAATATTTTATTTACAACTGAAGATAATGATAAGAATATATTTGATTTAAAAAATGATTTAATTTATACCTTTGTTTCGGATAGAGAAAAAGATGAATTTGGCGTTGAAACACCTGGTTATTATGTTTTTGATAGTAATATTGGTGTTGATCAAATAATGAATACCGGTAGACTATTTTATAATGATAGATCAAAAACACTATACTGGAAAGACCCAGATAATTCATATCAGCTTATAAAAGAAATTGATTTAAGTGGTTTACCTCAAAGTTCTGCTTATGTAGAAATGAGAGGAACTGGATTAAATCGTAATTCTCCAGCATATCTTTATATTGATAATGAAACAGAGTACTTTGAGTTTGATGAAAATCCAATTTTATTAAAAGGTTATCATGGGCATGGTAGAGGATTAAATCTTACTACATTTGATACTGTCGGCACAAAACTTTCTTCTACTACATTTGACACACATGGTGATTCAGCCAATTCTACATTATTATCTAATGCTATTAATAGTATGTCTAATGGTCATATTGGTGCAATAACATCATATGATGCTTGGATAGCAAATGTAAATGATACTCTCAGAACTACTGCCTTTGACCAAGGGTTAATGAAACTCTATAATGCTCCAACAAGCCCTATTAGAAACCCGTATGCTGCAGTATTTCAGAAAACTGGTACTAATGGAACTGTAAAAGCACATGAAATAAGTAGTGATGATTCTTCAGCTTCTCCCTATGCAGATTTAACATTTAGTATTACCAGAGGTACATTTCATACCTATGGTCCAGAACAACCAAACTCTTTATCGGCTTGGAACGGTAAAAGAGAGGCTTGGATAGATGAAAACCACAATACTAAAATTAATAATACTCTTATGCTCACAGAAGGCAGATATAAGGGGCTTGCATTTGATGGAACATCTTTTACTGCTAGTGGTATTAATGAAGACAGTGCTAGAATTTATCTTGTATCCGAAGAGGATTCCCAGAGAACAATGGTTCTTAAAGTTGGAGATAACCTTAACGATAAGATAGCATTTGAAGTTCCTGATGTAGATGGTGTGTTTCAAAATGGATTTATCAATTTCCATAGAGGAAATTTACATATAGTATTTGATCAAACACCACAGCTTGGTGGTGATTTAGATGTACAACAGTTTAGAATGTATAGAGACTCCTTAGAGCATGAATTAATTGATCTTGGTTATACTTTAGGTAAAGGCAGTAATAGTATAGCAACTGCTTCACGTCAAAGTATATTTAATTTCTTAGATAGAAATAATAATGAAACTGATAATTTCTTCGGTATATTTTCAAATAAAAATCCTATAATAGAAGCAACAACAAAGGATGATGCAGTATTTTCTGTTGAAGAAGACGGTACTGTAAATATGAATCTTGAGTCAAATGGTGCATTTAACTTTAATCATCCAGGCGGAACACCAGTAACAGAAATAGGTGAAGGTACCGGTAGGCAAGTGGGTTTAACCACTGATGATGTTCCAGAAGGACCATCAGGATTAAATTTATATTTTGATTCTGCTAGAATGTTTATAGCGTTAAAGCATGAAAATACTAATAGTAATACAGTTTATGATGCTGCCGGTGGTGGTATAGGTAATATTAATGTTAATCAGGCAACCAAAACACTTGAATTTGAAGGTATTACTAATACGGATGGGTTGCCAGAAGGGGCCACCAATCTTTACTTTACTGATGAGCGTGCACAAGATGCAGTTGGTAATATCATGTCTGGTGATGACGATATATTAGTCACTTATACCGATAATGGTAATGCAGCTGGTACTATAGAAATAACATCAACACTCACACAAGCATCTGTATTTGGATTACAAACTAAGTATGAATTGGAAGGTGGTGGAACAGCATCTAATAATGGCCAAATAAAATTAAATATTGATTCTAATGGAATTCAAAGAACTGAAACTATTACAGTTACTGGGCTTAATGGAATTAATATTGATGGTTCTGGTACAAACTCATTAGTAGTTGATGCAGGTTCCTTAGTTAAAACTTATTCAGTATCAAGCGGTGATGTAACGGGCGGATCTAAGTTAATTCTTACAGAAACTGATGTTGATAATAATACCACAGATGATCAAGTTAGTTTTTTAGGTGCCGATGGTATTTCAGTATCTCAAGCTTCAGATGAAATAACAATATCTGGAATTGATCTTCAAGCCGTAAGTACTATTACAGCAAACCAAACAGGTGGTAATAGTTTTATAACTTTAAATGATTCTAGCCCTGTTGCGGGACTTACTACAACTAATTTAGGTGTTACTGGAGCAAACGGTATTGAAATTAGTGTTGATAGTAATGGCGCAGGTAATGCTACTTTGGATATTAGTGCAGCCGCCCTTCAAATTACTTCCACATTACAGGCTAATGCATCTGCTGCTGGTGTTGATACTAGAATTACTTTTACCGAAACAGATGCTGCATCAAATTCTACAGCACAATTTATAGAATTTATTGGTACTGGTGGTATAACAGTTTCATCTATAGCACCAGCTGGGGTTCACGATGGAATAATAACAATTAGTGCAGATAGTATGCACCACCCAAATACTACATATATTGCAGAGTTTGCTGATCCACCTGGTGTTACAGAGAATGAAGTTGATTTTAAATTAATACACCAAGGACCAGATAGTGGAGAAGATACAACACTAAAAATTAAATCTGTTGATGGTATTTTAACAAGAGAATCTGATGGAGAGCTTGTCATTGGTGCAATAGTTCAGATTGAACAGATTAATAACGAGACAATAGATTTTGAAACAAATGCAGATGCCGGTATCTCTTTTGGATCTACAACACAATTTACAGTTAATAGTTCTACATCAGAAACCATACAAATTAATCATGGTGGTACGGGTTCTGGAGCAGCCGTATCTACGTCAAATAGTGGTCAAACTGTTATACAGAATATAAATCTTGATAAGTTTGGTCACGTACAATCTGTTACTAATGGTACTGTAGCAGGTCAGTATTTAATGAGTGCTACAGTTAGTAATGAAGCAGTTATTCGCTTAGATACTCAAGCAAACGGTCAAAGTGGTAGCGCCGAAGATGTTATAATTGAGGGTAGTGGACAAACCACAGTAACAGCAGATGCCGGTGGTACTAAAATAACTATATCAACTCCAAGTGTTGTTGGTGCTTTTAATAATTTAACCGACGTGGATACAACGGGTACTTCAAATAGTGATGAAGGTCATGATGCAATAAACGGTACTACTAATCATATAGGTCACGTTCCTATGTGGGATGGTACTAATTTCACTACTCGAAAAATAAATTTTAATGCACACGATATTACAGATGTCGATATAACTGGTCAAGCTTTTGAAGAAGTTTTAGCTTGGGTTGGACCAAATTATCCTAGTACTGGAGGTGCAAATGCTTGGAGAAATACAGCTTTAAGTGATTTACTTGATATACCATCTAGTATAGATGATTTATCTGACGTAGATATTAGCACAACGGCACCAACAAATGATCAAGCATTAGTGTGGGATGGCACAAACTTTGTACCTGGTGATGTTGCAGCAGATGTAGCTATGAATGATCTTACAGATGTTAGTACAGCAGGTATATCTGATGGTCAAGCTATAATTTATCAAGCATCAACTTCTAGTTTTATTGCAGGTGATGCAGGAGAAGTATATACCGCAGGCACAAATATATCAATAAATTCTAATAATGAAATATCTGCAACTAATACTACATATTCAGCTGGTCAAGGAATTGGTTTAAGCGGTACTACGTTTAGTGTTGCTGCTGGTAGTGGATTAACACAAGAAGCTAATGGTTTAGCAATGTCCGGGGCTTACACTGGTAATTTTACACTTACTGGTGCCTTTACTGCAACTGGAGATATTACTGCATTTGGAACATCTGATGAAAGATTAAAGACTAATATTTCTGTAATTGATAATGCTTTAGATAAAATAAATAAAATTTCTGGATATACATTTAACTGGAATGAATTAGCAGAAGATAAAGATCAAACTCTTAGAGAAGCTGGAGTTTTAGCTCAAGAAGTTGAAGAAGTATTACCAGAAGTTACAATAACAAGAGAAGATGGATATAAAGCTGTTAGATATGAAAAATTGGTTCCATTATTAATTGAAGCAATTAAAGAACTTTCCGAAAAAGTTGAAAGACTTGAAAGGGAAAAATAATGCCATTTGTACCAAGCACCGGAGCCATATCATTTGATAATGACATAGAAGATGTATTTGAAGATCAGTCAACTCCTGCAATGAGTTTATCAGAATACTATAGAAACGGCACCAATGTTCAAACAGCTGTTACAGCAGGAAACGTTGATACTAGTTCAGTAGTTACTTCTGGTATACCTACAAGCGGTCAGATTAGTTTTAGTGATTTTAGAGGTCAAGGTTATGATCTTATAGTTCAATCTGCAGTATTTGATAGAAATAATACAACAACGGGTCAAGATTTTACTTGGACCGTTCCTGCTGGTGTTACAGAAATATCTGCATTTATTGTAGGAGCAGGAGGTGGAGGCGGTGGTAATGATGGAGTTTCTGGACCAACATCCTCTGCTGGTGGAGGCGGTGGTTCTGCGTGGGGTTATTGGACAGTTACACCAGGAACATCATACACTTTAAGAATAGGTGCTGGTGGTGCTTCCGGAAACGGTAATACTGGCGCTGATGGTGGTGATGGTGGAGATACATACATAAAATCAGGCTCAACTGTATTACTACAAGGTGGTGGAGGTGGTGGAGGTGTTTCTAATACAAGCTCGAGTAATTCCGGTGGTGCCGGCGGCACAACTACTGGAACACAAAGAGGTGGTGGAGGTGTAGGTGGACAAGGTGGTGATGGTGCTACTAATACTGCTTCTGGTGGTGGTGGTGGCGCTGGTGGTTACGGTGGTGTAAGTTCAGCTAAAGGTGGCGATGGTGCTGATGCTGATGGTTCTGGACAACAAAGTGGACAGGGTGGTGCTGGAGCTGGTGGTGATGATATTAATAATAATTTTCCTCAAGCTACAAGTAGTGGTGGCGCAGTAGGTATATTTGGTCAAGGTAATAGTGGATCCACTTCAGGAAATACTGCACCAAGAGTTTCAAGTAGTAGACATGGTTCAACATATTCAGCCGGTTTTCCAGGTAATTATCTAGTACCAGCCTCTGGTGTTGGATCTGTTACAGAAGCGACTGCAGGAACATTTAATAATCCTACAACCTCAGGAGTAGCAGCATCACCTGGAGCCGGTGGTGGCGGTCTTGAAGATGATACACTAGGCTTTGGCCAAAAAGGTGGCGATGGTGCTATAAGAATTGTTTGGGGTACTCAGCCGGATGGTACTACACTAAGAAGATATCCTTCAGCTAGTGCTGTATCAGGGGATTAAAAGTCAAAAACTTAATTTATATAAATAATCTAAAATATGGAGAATAATTATGGATGATGAATTAAATAATGTTACAGATGTTTCAGATGAAAACATCGAAAGTCTTGAAGATATTGATACA
>Ga0255752_10003503_pt1 | contig 16344 bp, 11 predicted proteins | sample 011ome_25_FD_179952 | JGI IMG/M metagenome (GOLD analysis project Ga0255752, IMG submission 179952) | Coastal salt marsh microbial communities from the Groves Creek Marsh, Skidaway Island, Georgia - 011512CT metaG (version 2) | ecosystem: Environmental > Aquatic > Marine > Intertidal zone >... | reverse complement strand
TTCAGCGATGAATGATCCTTTCCAGGTGGGGTGCGTACTGATGCGCGCCGAATCGGCTTTCAAATGGCGCTGCACGAGCGAGTCTGGAGACTGCCAGCGCAGCAACGGTCGCGGCATAACCGAAAGCCCCAACCTCACAGGTTCTTCAATGCGGGTGGGACTGAGAACTTGGGTTACATGGGGTAGTTCAGACAAGGCCGCTGTATAATCGTCAACGGCTTCCAAGAAATCTTGGTCATAGATCCCGGGTTGTCCCTCGATGCCAATGATTAAGAAGTCATTGTCCGTCTCGAATCGATCCCGAAAGTCCAAGTAGAATGCGGTCTCCGGGTCGTCTTGAGGAAAGAAACTTTCGAAGTCATAATCGAAGCCGATTTGGCTCACCCGCCACCCCATGAACAAGGTTACTCCGATGATGGCGAAGAGTGCTGAGCGCGCGCGTGTGCGCCAACGTGCGGTATCGGAGTTTTGCATTGAAAAGGTAACAAGCGCATGGGCACTGGGTTCTGTTGGACCCAACAAAAAACCCCAAGCGAAGGGCTCGGGGTTTCTTTTGCCGGTTGGCGATATTTACTTGACTTCTTCGAAATCTACGTCCGTGACCTCGGCATCGCTTGCTTCACCGCTTGCAGCACCGTCTGCTGCTCCTGATGAGGCGGGATCACCTTGTTGATTGGCGTACATTTCTTGACTGGCCGCTTGGAAAGCGCTGTTCAATGCTTCCATCCCGGATTTGCAGCCCTCGATGTCTTGTTCAGCATGGGCTTTCTTCAAGGATTCAAGCGCACTGTCGATGGGGCCGCGGTTTGCATCGGAGATCTTGTCGCCGAACTCCTTCAACTGCTTTTCGGTTTGGAATACCAAAGCATCCGCTTGGTTCAGCGTTTCGATGCGCTCTTTCGCAGCTTTGTCCGCCTCAGCGTTGGCCTCAGCTTCTTGCTTCATGCGATTGACCTCGTCCTCACTCAAGCCGCTCGAAGCTTCGATACGGATGTTCTGCTCTTTGCCTGTGGCCTTGTCCTTAGCACTCACTTGAATGATTCCGTTTGAATCGATGTCGAATGTGACTTCGATTTGCGGAACGCCGCGTGGAGCTGGTGGGATGTCCGCCAATTGGAATCTTCCAATGGTACGGTTGTCTGCCGCCATTGATCGCTCACCCTGCAAAACGTGGATTTCCACGCTGGGCTGGTTGTCCGAAGCCGTGCTGAATGTTTCCGATTTCTTCGTTGGGATGGTGGTGTTCGCGTCGATGAGTTTCGTCATCACGCCGCCCATGGTCTCAATGCCCAATGAAAGTGGAGTGACATCGAGCAACAATACGTCCTTTACGTCTCCGGACAACACACCGCCTTGGATTGCAGCCCCCACGGCTACTACCTCATCCGGATTGACGCCTTTCGATGGCTCCTTACCGAAGTAGGCCTTTACCGCTGCTTGAACGGCAGGAATGCGCGTTGATCCGCCGACGAGAATGACTTCGTCGATGTCTGATTTGTCCAGGTCAGCGGCTTTCAATGCAGATGCACAAGGCTCAATGGTTCGCTTGATGAGTTCATCGGCGAGCTGCTCGAACTTCGCTTGGGACAAGGACCGAACCAAGTGCTTTGGAACGCCGTCTACAGGCATGATGTACGGCAAGTTGATTTCAGAACTGGACGTACTGGACAATTCGATTTTCGCTTTCTCAGCTGCATCCTTCAAGCGCTGAAGCGCCATAGGATCCTTTGAAAGGTCCAAACCGCCGTTCTCGTCTTTGAATTCTTGCACCAACCAGTCGATGATGACCTGGTCGAAATCGTCACCGCCTAGGTGCGTATCCCCGTCTGTGGAAAGCACTTCGAAGACGCCGTCACCCAATTCGAGGATGGAAACGTCATGCGTTCCGCCACCCAAATCGAAAACCACAATTTTCTGGTCGATGGCTTTTTTATCCATGCCGTAAGCCAAAGCTGCTGCTGTTGGCTCATTGATGATGCGCTTCACCTCGAGGCCTGCAATTTCTCCTGCTTCTTTCGTGGCTTGGCGCTGCGCATCGTTGAAGTAGGCAGGAACGGTAATGACCGCACCGGTGACTTCTGTACCGAGGTAGTCCTCAGCAGTTTTCTTCATTTTCTGCAATGTCATCGCAGAAATTTCTTGAGGCGTGTAGAGGCGGTCATCGATTTTTACACGGGGGGTGTTGTTGTCGCCTTTGACCACTTCGTAAGGCACACGGCCAATCTCTGTTTGAACCTCGTCGAACGAACTTCCCATGAACCGCTTGATGCTGTATATGGTTTTTTTCGGATTGGTAATTGCTTGCCGTTTGGCCGGCTCGCCTACTTTACGTTCACCGCCGTCAATGAATGCGATGATGGAAGGGGTCGTGCGTTTCCCTTCTGCGTTGGTGATGACCACGGGTTCGTTGCCTTCCATGACGGACACGCAGCTATTGGTGGTTCCCAAGTCTATTCCAATGATTTTGCTCATAGCGTAGATTGATTCAATTTTCCCGTGCTCCTTCAAGGAACGTGCCGTTTGGATGGACGTGTGCCAAACCTGACATCCGTGTCAGAAACAGCTCCATAAATCTGACAAAAAGCCCGATTTGGACGGCCCATCGCCGTCAGTTTGTCGTTTCATGTAAGTCACGCGCGAGCGAACGGAGGTACGGGGCTGCATGGTACATCCGGCTTCCGTACCAGCTGAAGGCCTCCCCGTCAACGCATTTCACCCGACGATCGTTGTTCATGAACTCGGATTCATGGGAGGAATTGAATGGAAAAGGCTCGGAAGACAAAAGCACGTGATCCAGTTCGAGCGCATCGAATTCAGGTTTTTCCATTTTCGGATACCGCCCTCCCGAAAGGTCGGCACATGCATTTTCGATGCCCCACCACTGCATCACATCGTGAATGAAGGTGTCTTTACCAGCGACCATCAGTGGCTCCTTCCAAATGACGTAGGCGGCGCGCACAGGTGAAGCAACGGGATGTTCCCATACCGATCGAATACGCTCACACCATTGGTGCCCACCTTTCGGAACTCCCAGTTGTTCAGCCAAGTCTATCATGGTGGCGAAAGCGCCTTCCACGCTGCGAACATCGGTGAGGATTACCCTGGAAAAAGTGGCGCAGTGTTCCACTTGTTCTTTCGTGTTTTCTTCCCTGCATGCGATGATGAAGTCGGGTTTGAGAACTTCAACACGTTCGGCATGGAAATTTTTGGTTCCTCCGACAATGGGGACTTGTTTAACGGACTCGGGTCGAACACAAAATTTGGTACGCCCGACCAATGCATGTTCGAGTCCCAAATCGAAGAGGTATTCTGTCCAACTGGGCACGAGGCTCACGATTCGCATGTTGCAAGGTAAGGAGGTGACTTTGAGGATTAAATTCGCGTCATGCAGTTGCGAATGATTTTGCGCATTTTGCTTGTGATCGGGACGGTATCGTCGACGTGCATGACGAAAGGGGTCTGGTCGCAAGAACGTCCCAAAATTGGATTGGTCCTATCGGGGGGTGGAGCTCGGGGCGCAGCGCACATCGGAGTACTCAAAGCGCTCGAGGCATCAGGCGTTCAGGTGGATTGCATCGTAGGTACGAGCATTGGCGCCTTAATCGGCGGATATTATGCAGCTGGTTGGACCCCGCAAGAAATGGAGGAAGTGCTGCTCTCCGGTGTGTTTGAGGATCGGATTCTAGGTCAAACTTCCAACCGCTTCCGGTTCAAGGAATCTCCCTCAGCGGCAGTATTGTTTGACTTGCGTTGGTCAGGCGGGCCGCGCATGGTGAAATCGAGTTTGGTGCCGAGCTTGGATCTGGATTATGCCTTGATGGAAGAACTGGCTCCTGCGACCAGGGCATGCAAGCAAAACTTCGATCATCTACACATCCCATTTCGATGTGTTGCAAGCAATGTTCTGACGAAAACCGACACCGTTTTCTCTTCGGGCGATTTAGCGAGCTCCATCCGAGCGTCTATGGCGTTTCCTTTTTATTTGCCTCCTGTTTGGATGAACGGTCAGCCCCTATATGATGGAGGCTTGTACAACAATGTACCCATCGACGTGATGGTAAGGGAATTTCGTCCGGACTTCATCTTGGTTTCATCGGTATTGTCGGATGCAGTTGATGTCCGATCAGATGATTTAATGAGTCAATTGGAGGCCTTGATTGTTCGCGTTCAACCAACAAATTTGTTGTCGGATTCCATGGTGATCATCGAGCCTGAACTCACCCTTTCCACATTTGATTTTTCAGAGTTTTCAAACGCCATTAAATCGGGTGAAGAAGCGTGCTTTAAGTCTCTGGAAAACAGTGGTTTATCGGGATTTGTAAGCCAAGGTGATTCCGATTTTTCAGACCGAATAACGTATCGTTCGAGCCTTCCAGAATTCCGTGTGGGTTCTTGTGAAGTCAGCGGTTTGAGCCCTCAACAAGAGCGGTACGCGTCTCGGATTCTGACCAATCAATCGCCGAAGCAAGAATTAGCCACGTTTCGCAAGAATTTGATTTTGCTTGACTCGGACCAACACATCGGGCGGATTCAGCCGCGGGCGTTTTGGGATTCGACTTCTCAACGTTTCGACATTCAATTGGCAGTTGAGGAAGAAAGAGAGCGTATCATTGAGCTAGGGGGAAGTTTCCCCTCCAACCAAAGTGGGTTTGGCTTTGTAGGTATAGCCCACCAACGTTTTAAACGGATTCCTTCAAAACTACATGGACGGCTTCATTTCGGCAGTTTTTACAGTGCCGGAGAGTTATCCAGCCGGTTTGATTTTTATCAAAGCTTCCCTTTCGCCCTTGAGTTCTTTTTGATGGAGCATCGGTTCCAATACACCCGATCGGTACCAACGTTTTTTCAAGAACTCAGGCCAGCATTCTTAATCACCGAGGAAAGGGAAGCGGGGATGCGGCTGTCGGTACCCACTGGAATTGATGGTGTTTTGGGGATTGATTTCTTGCAGATGCACACTGCGGATCGATCATATCGTGAGTGGTTATTCAATCCCGTGGACACTTCCGATTCAGAAGCTTTTCGCGGTCGTGTGACGGAAATTCATTGGGCCATGGATTCGCGTTCTGAGCCTCAGTTATCCAGAAAGGGGAGGTATATCAGTGTGCGTGCTCAGCGGTTTGTGGGTGCAACTCAAGCAGAATATCAAGATTCGGATACTTGGATTCAATCGCAAAGGAACCTCGCGTTTCTGCGATTCAGGCTTGAGGCATCGGAGATGATCCCTTTGTGGAACAATCGATTGGCTATGGGTTACCACGCTGCCTTGAATTTGTCGGATGAACCCTTGCGATCAACCTATCGATCATCGCTCGCGCAATCCATGGCGTACTCACCGATGCTCGGTTCAAAAGCACGTTTTTTGGAGGCGTTCCGCGCCTTGAATTTCGCAGCTGCAGGTGGCGTTTTGGATATTCAAGTGCTCCAAAATGCTTTTTTACGTGCGGAGGTTCATGCATTTCATGCGCTTCCGGGAATTTATCAAGCAGAAAAAGGCCCGGCCTTTCGTGACCGCACACCCACCCGCATCATGGCCGGAATCCGGGTGCATTCGAATTTCCCCATCGGTCCTATTTCTCTCGGGCTGGAGTATTACGAGAGCGAGCGTGAACCTTGGTTTGTGGAATTGCATTGGGGTTACCGAATTTTCAACCGTTCCTCGAGGCGCTAAATGCGCTTGAACGTGCACTACTTTTGCAGCATGAATCCAGTACGATTTGCAGTCATCGGTGCCGGCCACATTGGCAAGCGGCATATGGAAATGATTCACCGCAAAGACGGTTTTGAGTTGGTGGCCTATGCGGATGTGAGGAAGCCTCAAGAATGTGGAGTTGAATCGGATATTCCGCATTACCACAGCCACACCGAAATGCTCGAAAGGCACCCGGAGTTGGACGTTGTTTGTGTTTGCACGCCCAACGGTTTCCACTCTGAGCAAGCCATTGATGCGATTCATGCGAATTGTCATGTGGTGATTGAAAAGCCCATGGCACTCACACGCGCAGATGGAGAGGCCGTATTGCATGCGGCATTGGCCAAAGGGAGGCAGGTGTTTTGTGTGATGCAAAACCGATATTCTCCACCATCTGAGTGGCTTCGCGATGTGATCCAAAGCGGCACGATGGGAGCCATTCACATGGTGCAGGTGCAGTGTTACTGGAACCGCGATGATCGTTATTACGGCAAGATTCCTTGGAAGGGCACCTTGGATTTGGACGGCGGCACGTTATTCACCCAATTCAGTCACTTCATTGATCTGATGTATTGGATTTTCGGCGACATACATCACATCCAAAGCCGTTTCGAGGACTTCAGCCATGCGCACAATACAGACTTTGAAGACTCCGGCGTCATCACATTTGAATTTGTCAAGCACCACGCACTGGGCATGTTCAATTTTTCTACCGCAGTGGCCAATCAAAATTTTGAATCCTCGGTAACGGTCATTGGAGAAAAAGGCACGGTAAAAGTCGGTGGTCAGTACATGAACGAAGTGGAGCTCTGCAACATTGAAGGCTACGCCATGCCTGAATTACCCCCGTCAAATCCGGCCAATGACTACGGCCATTACAAGGGATCCGCTGCGAATCACGGTTACATCTTTGACAACATTGCCGAGGCATTGAGCGGTCATGGTGAGATCACCACCAATGCCTTGGAGGGATTGAAAGTCGTCGATATCATTGAGCGCATGTATGCCGCGGGCAAGCGACCGATCAAACAACGCTAAGCGTTCGGATGAGGATTGCCAACGTCGTACTCAATGATTTCACCCGGGACAATCGGGTTCTGAAAATTGCGACCCTATTGCAAAAAGCGGGAGCGGACGTGACCGTGGTTGCGCTTCACAAAATTGGATTGCCCAAATCCGAGGAGCATACGGCCGGCTTCAAGGTGAACCGGATTCCAATTCTGTCTCCAAAGAGGAGTGTGTTTGCTTTGTTGAAGTGGGGTGAATTAACCCTTCGCATCGCATGGCGGTACCGGCGATATGATGTGTGGCATTGCAATGACGCCGAAGCATTTGCGATTGGCGTTTTGGCGAAATGGTGGCGTCCGGAACTGCGTTTGATCTACGATTGTCACGAGTTTGAAGCAGAGCGCAATGGCAAACCCCAGTGGTATCTGAATGCGGTCCGTCGCCTCGAGAATCGATACATTAAAAAAGCAGACGAAGTCATCGTCGTGAGTCCTTCTATCGAAGCGGCTTACCGTGATCGCTACGCAACGAAAGGCTTGCGCAACTTGACGCTGATTCGAAATGTGCCGAATGTGCGCACGGCTCATTCCGAGAGTCGACCGTTGCGTAACGCGCTCGGATTGGGTTCCGATGATTTTGTCGCGCTGTATCAAGGGGCGCTGACGATAAACCGTGGGGTCGAGACTTTGCTGGCCATGGCCGCGAAACTCGAAGGGACGAAGATTCAACTCGTTTTCATGGGTTACGGTCTACTTGAGCCTATGGTAAGGGAAGCCGTTTCAGCTCATGAAAACGTCCATTTCCAGCCGGCTGTTCCCTATGACCAGGTCTTGGCTTACACAGCAGATGCCGACGTCGGCTTGGTGTCGGTCAAACCAACTTGTCTGAGCTACCTCTATTGTCTTCCCAATAAACTTTTTGAGTCCATCCAAGCGGGCATTCCGATTTTGGTCAACGACCTCCCCGATTGTGTCAGCTTGGTCGAGGGTTACGGAATTGGCGAAAAAGTGGGGGAGGACTCACCCGATGGCTGGATGCGAGCCCTCACAGCAGCAGCAAAAAAAGAGCCTGCTTGGAAAGAGCAGGCTCGAGCAGGGCTTGAAGCCGCGCAAAAAGAATTGAGGTGGGAGCAAGAATCCCTGAGGCTACTGGAAGTTTATCAGCGCGTCGGCTTACCCTCCAATTGATCGCTTTACCGCTTGGACTTCGCGGTCCGACTCAAACACGGAGTTCGTTGCTTCCAGCCACTTCCGAGCATCCGAACGATTTCCTTCGCCTGCGAGCATTTCTGCAGTGTAAATGACAGCATACTTGAGCAAATCTGTTTGAACTTCTTCCAAGCCTTTGCCTCCGTACTCGGCGAGTAATTTCTCAGCGGTATTCCAAGATTCTTGAGCATCGCGAACAGCCTTTGCTTTCCACAGCACAGACCCGTACATCAGCCAAGCTCCCGGATCTTCCTCATCCAATGTCCACAGATATTTGTAGTACCCTTTGGCCTTGGTGTACTTTTCTTCATCGACATAAATCTCCGCCTCATTCATGGTGGCGCGGCGCAGGTCGTTGAAGAAGTCTGTGTATTCGTCGATGTACTCTCTGTCCTTATCCTTTTTGACAAACTTGGAAGCATATTTCAAGGCATCTTTCAGCGCTTTGTCATATTTCTCAAGCAATTCCATATCGCTGGATTCGCTGATTTTGAAAAATGCCATGGACATGAACACGTATGGCACGGGTTCTTTGCTTGTTTCGTCATCTTCCGTGTACCGAATGGCCTTGTACAAGACCTTTTCATACTTGCCGTCGACCATCCACATCAAGAGCTCATCAAAATCTTCTTGAGGAATCAAGGGAGCCTCATCTTCATCGCCATATCGCTGGCCAAATGAAGTGAACGGTTGAATCAACATTAAACCAACCAAGAGCGTAAATTGTAAAACTTTCATGCAGGGATTATTCCAAATAACATGCCGAAGATAATGAGGAGAAACGGCAAGACAAGATGGCGATGCAAGATTCTGTGAACGATTGGTTTAAAGTGCAAGGCTGGCGTCCGCATGAATTTCAAACGAAATCTTGGGAGGCGTATGGGAATGGAGAAGAAGTTTTGATTCAAGCTCCCACCGGTTCGGGCAAAACATATGCGGGCATGGGCGGGTTGGTTCAGGAGGCGCTTGATCGCCAAAAAGCAGGAGAAAGGGTGCGAGGGGTTCAATTGATTTGGATTGCGCCGATTCGAGCGCTCACGAAAGAAATTCAGGGAAGCGCGGAACGATTGCTCACCGGTGTGGGCTTGGAATGGAGGGTCGGAATTCGCACAGGAGATACCTCAAGTGCTGAGAAAAGCAAGCAACGCAATCAACTGCCGGAAGTGTTGATTACCACGCCTGAGTCCCTTCACGTGTTGCTTGCCATGAAGGGGGCAGGGGATCGTTTGAAGTCTCTCAAATTGCTCGTCGTGGACGAATGGCATGAGTTGATGGGGACCAAACGTGGAACACAAGTTGAATTGGCATCCGCATGGCTGCGTCAAAGTGCGGAATCCTATCGCTGTTGGGGTATTTCCGCGACCATTGGAAATTTGGAGAAAGCGCTGAAGGTGCTGCTTGGTCCTGGCCGAAATGGCCGATTGATTCGGAGCGACATATCCAAACGCACAGAGGTTAAGTCGTTGATGCCAGGAAAATTCGATCGGCTTCCTTGGGCAGGACACATCGGTATTACCCTGGCACATCAAGTGGTTGACGTGATCCTTGCCCACCAGAGCACCCTCATTTTCACCAATACCCGTGCTCAGTCGGAAATTTGGTACCACAAATTGCTCGATGTAGCACCTGAACTCTCGGGTGTCCTTGCCTTGCACCACAGTGCGATAGCCAAAGATTTGAGGAATTGGGTGGAGGATGCTCTGCATGAAGGCCAACTAAAGGCTGTGGTGTGCACAAGTTCATTGGATCTCGGCGTCGATTTTCGTCCTGTGGACGCTATTGTGCAAATAGGTGGACCCAAGGGAGTCGCTCGATTTATGCAGCGCGCCGGACGATCGGGGCATCAACCCGGGGCGTTGAGCCGGATTTACTTTTTGCCGACGCACGGTTTGGAGTTGATTGAGGCCAGTGCATTGAGGGATGCCATTGTGGCGGATCATGTTGAACCCAGAGAACCGATTGTGCGGTCATTCGATGTGCTCATTCAATTCCTCTGCACGCTGGCGGTGGGAGATGGGCTTGATCCAAGGGCCGTGCGCGAAGCAATTCAGGGTTCTCATGCGTTCGCGAGTTTGGAAGATGACGAGTGGGCTTGGTGCTTGGGATTCATTCGGGATGGTGGAGCAGCATTGGCAGCTTATGGTGATTACAAACGGGTCGAGTGGGATGGCAGTGCAGGTAAATTCGTTATGCATGATCGTCGACTTGCACGAAGGCATCGAATGAGCATCGGCACCATCGTTTCAGATCAAATGATCAAGGTCAAATGGGCCAAAGGCGGATTCATAGGACACGTCGAGGAGTATTTCGTGGCGAGCATGGAGCCTGGTGATGTTTTCTGGTTTGCGGGCATGAGTTTGGAATTTGTTCGCTTGAAAGAAGGTGTCGTACAGGTCCGCAAGAGCAAAAAACCGAAAGGTCGTATCCCCGTTTACCTCGGGGGGAGACTTTCCCTTTCCTCGGAATTGGGCCATGCCATTCGGGATGAACTGGACGCATTTGCCCAAGGTCAAGTCCGATCGCCCGAGATGAGTCGCGTGAGTCCATTACTGGAGTTGCAGCACGAAATGAGTTCGATTCCACGGAACGACCAAATTCTAGCGGAACAGTTTGTATCGGATGATGGATTCCACATCTGCATTTATCCATTCGAGGGAAGGGCGGTGCACGAGGCTATCGGCATGTTGTTGGCCCATCGCTGGTGTATGGAGCGGCCCTTGTCGATTTCCATCGCCAGCAACGACTACGGCTTTGAACTGCTGAGCGACGAGCCGCTTGATGTGGATGAGTTGAACAGCCTCAACCTGTTCACAACGGAAGGATTGATGGACGATTTGCAGTCTGGAGTCAATGCCGCAGAAATGGCCAAACGGCGCTTTCGTGACATTGCGGTGATCGCTGGATTGTCCTTCCAGGGATTTCCTGGTAAACGTCAGGGAGTGAAGCACTTGCAATCGCATTCGGGTTTGCTGTTTGAGGTGTTTCGCGACTTTGACCCGGACAATCTGCTCCTTCGTCAGGCGTACGATGAATTGCTCGATCAGCAAATGGAATGGAACCGACTGCGGATTGTGCTGGAGCGCATGCACCAGAAGACGCTTTTGATCCGACGCGTGGCGCATCCTACCCCTTTTGCCTTTCCACTTGTTGTAGACCGGCTTCGCGATCGCATGAGTTCCGAACAGTTGGAAGATCGAATTCGCAAAATGATGGTTCATTCAGGGGGCTGAATTCAGTAAATTCGCATCCATGCAAGAAAATAACCGAAGGGTCGGAATCCTTCTCCTGCTGTTGATGCCCACCATGCTTTGGGGACAAGCGACAGTGAAAGGATTTCTGAGAAGCAAAGATTCGGGAGAGCCGATCATGTTTGCGAGTGTCTCACTTGAAGGCACCAGCTTCGGAGTGATGTCCGATATCGAAGGCTTTTACAGCTTGAGTCGGGTACCTGCCGGTACTTACACCCTGGTCATATCCAGCATGGAATTTGAAGGGCTTACAGAGGAGGTGGTCTTGGTCGACAACAAAATTGTCACGCGCAATTACCTCTTGGAGCAGAATGTCATCCAACTGCAAAGCGCGGAGGTCAATGCCGACCGGGAAGAACAAACGACCAAAGTCAACATGTCGGTAGAGACCATTCGTCCGAGTGATTTGAAGAAAATCCCCAGTTTTGGAGGTCAACCCGATTTGGTGCAGGCGCTGCAGGTTTTGCCGGGCTTCATCAGCACAGGCGACCAAGGCGGACAATTGTATATCCGCGGCGGTTCTCCAATTCAGAACAAGGTGCTGTTGGATGGGATGATCGTGTACAACGCTTTCCACAGCATTGGCCTGTTCAGTGTTTTTGATTCGGATGTGATAGCCAATGCGGATGTATATACCGGTGGATTCGGAGCCAAATTCGGTGGCCGCATATCGTCTGTCATGGACATCAAAACCCGTGACGGCAACAAATTGCAAACGGAGGGCAGAATTGGAGCCAGCCCATTCGGAGCGAAACTTACGCTTGAAGGTCCGCTCAAGAAATTGACCGAAAGCGGCGCTGGTATTTCGTATATCTTGTCGTTGAAGCACAGTTACTTGGAGCAGACTTCCAAGGTTTTGTACGATTACATCAACAACGATGGTGAAGGCTTGCCGTTCAATTTTACGGATGCTTACGGCAAGGTCTCTTTTGGAAGCGGCAACGGCTCGAAGTTGAGCCTTTTTGGATTCAATTTCAATGATCGGGTAAGCTATCAGGCGTTATCGGATTTGCGGTGGGCGAATTACGGTGGAGGCGGCAATTTCACCATCGTGCCCAGCGGTTCGGCCATCTTGATGAGTGGCCATTTCGCAGCGAGCGATTATGAAATTCGATTGAAAGAAGACGGGTTGGAGGATCGATTCAGCAGTGTGAACGGGTTCAACTTTGGACTTGATTTCAAATATGTGCTCGGTGAAGACGCTGTTGAATACGGACTGGAGGTGGTGGGCATGCGTACGGATTTCCAGACCTTCAATTCTATAGGGGTGCAGGTAGGGCAAATTGAAAACACCACAGAATTCGCGGGATACTTTGATTATCGGATGAATCGCGGCGATTGGATCATCAATCCAAGCATGCGTATGCAATACTTCAGCTCGTTGGCTCGTTTCCGCCCGGAACCGCGTATTGGACTGAAATACAAGGTGAATGAACGGTTGCGATTGAAATTCGCGGCAGGGCTGTATTCCCAGAATGTCATCAGTTCCAATTCCGATCGCGATGTCGTGAACCTGTTTTACGGATTCTTGTCTGGCCCGGAAAATTTGCAGCGTAATCTGCTGACACCTCAGGGCGATGTTCGCGAGGTGGTGCATTCCCTGCAAACAGCAGAACACGTGATTTCAGGTTTCGAATTTGACCTCACCGAACGCATGAATTTGAACGTGGAGGGCTACTTCAAGAATTTCAGTCAACTCACGAATGCCAACCGCAACAAGCTGTTCGATGACAACGCCCAAAACTCGGACATTCCCGAGGTGTTGCGCAAGGATTTCATCGTTGAGACGGGGGTTGCCTACGGAGCGGATGTCGTGCTCAAATACGAAGAGCGAGCGACGTATGTTTGGGTCGTTTACGGGTACGGTAACGTGGATCGTTGGGACGGATTTCGTTGGTATGACCCGGTTTTCGATCGTCGCCACAACGTGAATTTGGTCGTGTCCCAAGGCATTGGCAAGGATGAGGCTTGGGAAGTCAGTGCGCGCTGGAACTTAGGTTCAGGCTTGCCGTTCACGCAAACTCAAGGATTTTACCAACCCCCAAATGTGATCGATGGCATCTCAACGGATTACGTGGTGGCGAACAGTCCCGATTTGGGCATTCAATTCGCTCCGTTGAATGAAGGGCGCTTACCAGCCTACCATCGGTTGGATTTGAGCATACGTCGGGAGTTTGAACTCAACGACAACCACACGTTGGATTTTTCAGCCGGGGCGACCAATGTGTACAGCCGCGATAATGTATTCTATGTGAATCGAATCACGGGTGATCGTGTGGATCAATTGCCGTTTTTGCCATCGTTGAGCCTCGATTGGAGGTTTTAACCATTCGACCTGAGACCGAGCAAAGCTGAGGCGTTCTCAATGGCCGCGGCACTGATGCTGCTTCCGCTCAGCATGCCTGCCAACTCTTGAATGCGCTCCTCTTGTTGCAATTCAGTCACCGCAGTTACGGTCGTTTGTTCGGTGGACGATTTCGAGACGCGGAGGTGATGGTCCGCGGCTGCGGCCACTTGAGGAAGGTGGGTCACAGCGATCACTTGCTGGTTTTCGGCCATTTGTTTCATGAGCTTGGCCATTTCCTCTGCGACACGCCCGCTCACTCCGGTATCGATTTCGTCCAAAACGATGGAAGGCACGGACTGGCTTCCCTTGCCTACCGCTTTGAATGCCAACATGAGACGGCTCTTTTCGCCTCCTGAAGCGACTTTGTGAAGAGGTAAGGGCGTCTGACCGGCATTGGCAGAAAACAAGATGGCGACTTCTTCAATGCCCCATTCGTCCGGTTGGGCAGCAGCTTGCCAATCAAAAACAACGGTTGCTCGTGGTATGCTGAGTCGTGCCAACGATTTTTCGATGGATTGGCTCAAAATCGATGAGGCCTCTTGCCGCTTGATTTGAAGTGCCTTGCCGCATTCCATTGCTTCACGGTGTCGCAAGCTCACCTCGTGTTGGGCTTTCGCATACGTCTCATCCAAATGCGCTGCAGCGTCCAGTTGCTGGGTCAAACTCTCCGATAGTTGCGCTAGGGCTGCGGCATCCGGCGCATTGTGCTTGTGCATCACCCGCTGCAATTCATTGTGCCATTCCGTGAGTTGGGCCAGTCGTTTCGGATCTGATTCCACTGATTCTGCCTCAGATTCAATGCCGTTCATCAAATCTGTAAGTTCGATAATCACCGAATGCAGGCGTTCTTGGAGAAGACGGTAGCGATCCGACATGGACGCGGCCCGCTGCATGGATTTCAAGGAACTGAACAGGCGATCCATCGGGGCATCGTCTTGTGCGTCTGCCGTGACAGCTTGCCATGCGGCAAGGAGGGATTCTCGAATGTCCGAGCTGTTTTCCAAGACTTCTTTCTCCTCAAGCAAACTGGGCCAATCCCGACGTGCCAAATCCAGAGCGTCCAATTCTTTGAGCTGGTATTGGATGTAATCCAGATCGGTTTGGGGTTGAGACCGGATCAATTCTAATTTCGAAAGGGCCGCTTGGGATTCCTGCAATGCAGCGAATGCTTCTCGATATTGCTGGAGTTCACGATCGTTTCCGGCATGTGCATCAATCCAAGCCAGCTGGTATTCACGTTGAAGCAAGAGCGCTGTTCCATCCTGGCCGTGTAAGTCCACCAATAAGTTGCCCAGGGATTGGAGCGAATGCGCCTTGACGGGGGTATCGTTGATGAAAGCGCGACTTCGGCCTTGGGCAGAAATTTCCCTTCGTATCACCACTTCATCCCAGGCATCCAAATCCGATTTCTGTAGCCACTGATCAATGCGCTCATTTCGCTGAAAGCTGCCCTCCACAGTGCATCTCGCAGCCCCGTTGCGAACAGACGTGGAGTCGCTGCGACTGCCAAGCAGCAGTCCCAAGGCGCCTAAAACGATGGATTTACCGGATCCTGTCTCTCCGGTCATGGCTGTCATACCTGATTTCAAGTCCAAGTCGAGCGACGCAATCAACGCATAATCTCGAATTTTCAGTGATTTGAGCATAACCGTTCGCCGCTTAGCCTAAGATGCTGTCGTATTTCGAGATGTTTCCCGGATCCATTTGCTTCAACACGGGGAGGAGTCGTGTTTTTTCCGCCTCTGGAGCGGGACCGAATACCTTCAGAATTTCATCGGATTTGGCCAAGAAAAAGAGTTGAAGGTTGTAAGAGGACGGACGAATCCTATGGGTTTGGCGCATTTCGATTAAAGCATCCGCCATTGCCAATCGTCCCTGCTCTACGTCGTCGTACAATTGATCCAGTCCCATGCGGTGATAATAGTACAAGCAATTGCGCACCGGGCGAAAAGTTTGTGAAAGCATGTTCTCAACCAACCAATAGCGATTTTGCTGACCTTGGCTTGCTTTCCAGCCGGTTGGGCCTGAATTCTGGGCATTGGCTACGATGGTCTGGGCCTTGAGGTAAAAAGGGGTGCCGCCTTCAAGGCCCATGCTGTCATAATCCATGCCGATGATCATGTAGGCGTAGTATGCCAAAACTGAGGACAAATTGTCCCGGTATTGATCGATACTGAATTGGATGTTGCTGCTGCCGTCCCATGAAATTTCGAAATCGCCGTCATTGACGAGCAGCATGGCGGTGTTGTAATCGCTATTATAAACCGGTCGTGAACTCTGTACCTGGATGTTTCCGCGAAACGCCGTGGGACTCGGGGCTTCAGAAATGGTGATTTGCATCGTACACTCGATGCGCTCTTCAAATAGGAATTCATCATCGGTCCAACGACGTCCGTTCATGAATTCTTGGATGTTCTCTTCCAAGGATTCAAAAATGGAGGATTCGATGTTGGCAATTTGCGGGGCAATGACTTGTACCCGGCAGTTGAGTTCTTGCGCTTGCGCCGTGAATACACTGCCTGCATTCCATAGGACAACAGCGGCCAGCAGACGAATCCCTTCCTTTATTTTCATGCGTTTCGTTTGATCAATAAGTCAACGATGTCGGAGGCCACCTCCGATTTCGACTTCAATCCAAAATTATGCTTTTTGCCCCCTCGTTCGAAAACGGTGATCTTATTCGTGTCCGTGCCAAATCCAGCACCAGCATCTGCAGTCGAGTTCAAGACGATAAAATCTGCATTCTTTCGTTCCAATTTCCCCAAAGCACTGGCTTCACCCTGATCCGTTTCCAGTGCAAATCCGACCACCAACTGATGGGCTTTTTTGAGCGATCCCCAA
>Ga0255752_10003459_pt1 | contig 16470 bp, 30 predicted proteins | sample 011ome_25_FD_179952 | JGI IMG/M metagenome (GOLD analysis project Ga0255752, IMG submission 179952) | Coastal salt marsh microbial communities from the Groves Creek Marsh, Skidaway Island, Georgia - 011512CT metaG (version 2) | ecosystem: Environmental > Aquatic > Marine > Intertidal zone >... | reverse complement strand
CGCCAGCACCGCCAGCGGCTGAACAGTGAGAACCAAAAGAAGATGTGCCACCTGTGCTTCCAGTATTGGCACCAGCAGCACCGCCAGCACCGCCACTACCAACTGTAACTGTTTCAGTAGCGCCAAGCCCAGAAGTAATTAGTTTTATAGCTACACCACCACCAGCACCGCCACCACCAGCAGCGCCAGTGCTTGCACCTTGACCGTCAACGCCGCCGCCGCCACCACCGCCGCCGACAACATAAACCAGTGCTTTAGTCGCGCCACTTGACTTTGTGTAAGTGCCGCTAGAAGTAAAAGTTTGGACACGAACTAAGTTGGGTATACCGCCAGAAATAGAACCCATAGACAGTGCGCCAGAAAATGTTCCGCTTGTTGCTTCTATCGCGGTATTAGCGGGATGCCGTACTGTCTGCTGGGCTTTGCCCTGAAACACCACATAAAAGTCGTCAGTGGACGCAACAGTTCCTGTCATGGTCAGGGTGGTGCCAGAAACCGTGTAGGCAACGCTTGGCTCCTGACGGACGTTATTTACAAATACCTCTAGCTCCCCCGGCGAACCAGCAGGGAAGTCCAAAGTAAAAGTAGTTCCGCTACCACCAGTCAAATCCTGATAGGATATATTGCTATATGCTTCGGCAGGCGCATTACCCAGATATGGCATCAGGTGATCTCCATAATACTCAAAGTCACATCAACACCAGCCGTGGTGTCGCAATCAATTTCCAAAAAGTCTGTGGTCTGCATCACAACTTTGTTACCCGCAAGAAGCTCGACACTAGATCCAACAGGGATCGGAACATCCTGAACCAACAGAACTGTTTGGTTGGTTTCAGTATCTACCGTGTTTGTGTTCAATCGAACAGATGCAGTAACCTGCGAAGTCTTTACGTTGCAAACCATCAGACCCAAAACAATAGCTGTTGTGGAGGATGGCACTGTATAGACAGTATCAAACGTACCTGCGGATGCGGGAGCCGCTGCGTCAGTTTTTACCTTAAAAGTGTTTGCCATTTTTCTATCCTAGTGCAATTGCCAAGGCCGTGGCTTGACCGTCAATAAAAGTGGTGCTTGATGCCAAGGTTGATGTGTAATCGGTTACAGCCGCACCAGACCCTGCACCGTCACAATGAATAATACGAGACTCGCCAACCGCAACAGTAACATTTGCACCACTGCCCTGAGAGAATATAACAGATTGTGTAGTATTGTTGGTAACGAAATAAATCTTTTCTGCGTCATTTGGAACAACCGTTATGGTATGCGCTCCTGACGGGGAACCACCACAAATAATCATTTTATTCATACCGTCTGTGACAGTACCATCAGTTGTGGTGAGGTTTGAACTTGTGCCAGACAAGGTAAGTGTCACAATCCCATTCAGGGCTGTGTCAATAATGTCAAAATTGGTGTTTGTGGTATCGCCCCAAGTACCCGACTGTGTACCAGTCGCTGGCTTTTCAATACCTGTTCTGGTGGTATATGTACTCATTTCTATGCAACCTCTTTCCAGTCAGAAACTTGGTTAGGCGTTATATCACTCCAAATGTCCGCATCTGCGGGGGCAATTTCTGACCAGTTAGCAGTCTGATCAGCAATTATTTCTCCCCAGATAAAGACAATACCAATATTTCCGCTTGCTGACAATCCTGTAACGCCGATTGCCATGTCATCTACTTGCGGTCTGCCTAAAAGACTAAGACCTCTTACGCCGCTTACAGTAGCAATCGCTATGCCTTCTGCGGTAGCTGTGCCTATCGCGCCAGTGCCAGAAACGCCTGTCGGGAACACATTGGCTGTGCCAACAACTTGCTCATCACCAAAGCCGACAGCACCTTCAAGGCCATCTTCCTCGACAATGGCACCACCCGCTGCTAATGCGGTGCCAACCGCCCCAGTAGCCGAAGTGCCTGTAAGAGTAAGTACAGAAGTGCCTGTAAGCGCAACAGAGCCTACCGCGCCTGTGCCAGAGACACCCGTTACAGAGACACCCGCTCCTGCGGCTACTGTTACAGAGCCTACCGCGCTCGTAGCAGAAACACCCGTTACAGGGAATACACAATCTAGCTTAAAGGATGGGGTGCCTAAAGCACCTGTACCAGAAACGCCTGTAGCCGCAACAAGAGCCGTTCCTGTTACGGTTTCTTCGCCTAGACCTGTTGTTCCTTGAACGCCAGTGACTTCAACGGGTATGGCCTCATTCCAAGGCCCTTCGCCCCAAGTGCCTCTGCCCCATCCCGTGATGTTAGCCACAGCTTACTCCGTTAAGCGATACGGATAATCGCGCTTGTAGAGTTTGCTGTTGGGAACTGAATGGTAAACGTACCAGAGGTTGATGTCTTATCCGCGCCAAAATCCAAAACAGCTACAGCTTTGTTTGAAGCAGAAGAATTATAGAGCAAAGCACCACGGGCTGTAATTGTTGCAGTTGTGAAGCTCAGATCGTTAAAATCTGCAAAGGCTGTAGTGCCAGAAGAAGTCGGTGTTACGTTTGTCAAGGCACCGCCACCAGTTGAGTATGAACCGCTACTTGCCACCTCACCAGTTGTGGTGAAAGCTGTAGTGGTCGCGCCCAAAGTAGCTGTAGAGCTTGACTTGCCGCCAGAGGAAATAGCGTACAGAGCCAACTTAATGCTGTTTGCACCATTCGTAAAATTATGTGTACCTGTTAGGAGTTCCGTCTTGAAAGAGGTACACATCGCTTGCGTAATTGCCATTATAGTCTCCTAATATATTCAGCAATGTCGGTATGACCCGCATTCCGCAAGGTCTGGGTTATAGTACCACGCTCTTCACGTTTCGCCAAGTCTATGTAATACCGTAAGGTATCTTCTACACGATCCGCAAAAACTTGAGCCTGATCCCTAATTGCTGGCGGAGCATCGTCAGCAATGTAGATTATCTTTTTTCTAGCCATTTCAGCAATTTGATCAGAGGAAAGACCGCCCTCGTTAGAGGTCATAACGTCAATCTTTCCTACATCCATCCCTACATCAACGCTTATCATTATATGTTACTCCCGGCAAATCGTGACGACCTATAAGAACAGGGTCTTTCCCATCTAAAGGCTCTGGTGAACCAAGCTCTTGTTCTTCTTCTTTTGTAAATTCAGATTGCGGCATAATTATTAAAGCACCGTCTTTCATGGTTTGAACCAAGGGGTCTTCTAATCTATGGTACCCGTAAAGCTTTTCGTTTTCTGGCACATTTGTATCCATGAAGCCAGAAGTACGAGCGATTTCTACTTTAATACCCCTAGAAAGCGCAATCGCGCACCAAAACTCACAACAAGCGCGTCCCGCCTCTGCAAAATTTAAGTTCTTCTTATAACTGAAGTCTATGCCATAAAGATTTATTTTTTCTACTTTTTTATGAATAGCGTAAGCTATTGCATAAGCCACAGTATTATTAAAGTAACAATACTGCAAATCTGTTACTACGTCCTCTAGCGGATAAAGCTCTATTTCGGGAACCCTGCTGTCTAAACAACAAGAATATATAGGCCCCTTGTTAGGCGTTTCCAACAGAAACTCTTGTGCAATTCCTGTTTGGGTGCCAGCCTTTATGTCATCCAAAAAACGAGAGGCAGGGTCCATCATAAAAGTTTTATCAACGTGCATAATCCCGCCGATACTATTTATGCCCCAAACCTCATCAAATTTTTGAGAGTTTATCCGCGATAAAACATATTCTGAAAACGAACCGCCAAGTCCAACTATGGCGATGTTTTTGCCCTCTAAATTTTTTTGTAGCATTTTGCCCTTCTATGCTCTTGGTTTAATTAACAACCCACTCCTGTAAGCGTCTGTATTTTCTTTCGCTACTGCATATACTTGCAACCCATTTATAGCCTCTTGCAAACGCCCATTGTATAATTGAACAATATCCTGCTCCCCTTTCATAAAGATATAAGCCTCAACTAATGCTCCATAAAGCAACGCTTGAGGAGCGTTTGTACCAATCCAACTTGTATTAGTTGATACTATAGATGCTGGCCTATAATAATAATGTAATTCAGCAGTATATGAAGAGTTTGGCGTAGGCGCTACAATGAAGTTCTGATAGTCAAATATTCCATAATATTTAGGCGCACCAACCTCTGTCGCGTCTGGATGAAACTCTTGCAAAAAATTTACATCCTTTTGCAGCAAGAATACATTGTCGCCAGATCCATCAACGTAAGAAAGAGAGAATGACGAAAGAAAATCAGACGGCATCGCTAAAAATTTGTTACCACTGGTCATCGCAGCCGTGACATTTTTGCGGAAAAACTCAAGGTCAACTTCTTTGAATATGCGCTCTTCTGCTGCTTTGATGAAATTATCAATGTTGTTTACAAACGTAGTTTCATCGTTTTCAGCATAATCCTGAATAGCCTGCTTTAATGTTGTGTAAGTAAAAGCCATTATACCACCACCGTAACACTACCAAGACTGCTGGTGATACTTGAGCCAGTAACAGCAACAACTGGATTTGCAGTGACCTGCACAGTCACTCTGTTTAAAGATGTTGAACCTTTTATAGACGCATCATAACGTAATGTGGTCAGGTTGAAAATTGGATACTTTATTTCAACTGATTCTATGTTTTGAGTGTCTGGCCTTGGATCTCTTAACGCCTCTGCATCAGGCGGGTGCCTTACAGGTTCTAATTGTGGGTGCTTCTCTTCCCATTCATCGTATCCAACAAGCAGGCCATTCCACTCTTTTCGCATATCGCGTAGACGATATCGAAAGCCTGATCTATCAGATATTCCATACGCATCTTTGCCAACAGCAAACCTAGCCATCACACAACTCTATAGAACTGTAAGTTTGGAGTTACGTTAAATGAAGCTCTGTCACGATCTTCTTCCTGCGCTCTCATAAACTCTTCATCATAAATAGCTTTTAACATTTGAATGCGATCAGGCGCTTTCTTAATAGCCAAGTAATAAGCCAATCCAGCCGCTAAACATGGATAAAATCTAAATGGCAAACCCACAGTGTTTGTGTAGTCATCAGCATCATCAATGCGAGTTAGAACATCATATATTATTGTATCTGTGCTATTTTCTGGCAAAGGCCATAATTTTATTTGTGGCGTTATCTGGCGATCAACAAAAAATTGAGTTGGTCGTGACTGTGTGGTTTTTGTTGGTATTGATATGTACTGATCACGGCTAATTCTATCCATGCTGTAATCTGTGCCGCTTCTACGCAACACGGCAGACAGAACGTCAATAACATCTACACCTAAAGTGTATACACCAGTGCCTTGAGTTAGCGTTAAAGTGCGCTGCTCAATTGTCCATTGATTTAAACCACGATTAGCCCAATCAGCGAACAAAAGATTTAATGACCGCTTTGCTGTTTTCAGATCGTACCCTGTACGAACCTCTAAGCCGCAACGCTCAAAAGCTTCTTCAATGTAATCAGATACATCAAGCTCAAAATCTGTAGACCCAGATACAGCCATTAGCTTTTAACCTTACCACCACGCATCATCTTTTTGACACCGCCACCGCGCATCATCTTTTTAGGGATGGTAGATCCACCGCCACGCATACGTCTTGGGGCTTTCGTTGCTCCACCGCCACGCATACGCTTCGGAGCTTTAGTAGCGCCGCCACCACGCATTTTTTTAGGTGCAACTTTTTTAGTTAAATCAAAGCCCATTTTTTCTGCCAATTCTTTAAGAGCAGCCATTTGTTTTTTTGGATCAGCCATTTTGCAACCTCATTCGCCTGTTTAAAATTAAACGCACATAATCATCACGGTCATACTGCTCGTAGTATCCCATTTTTTCCAGCTTTTGACTAGCCTCATTCAATTCTGACAACTTTTGCACAAAAACCATTGTAAAGTCCGTCTGAAACGCAAGCAGCCAAACATCCATCTTGTTAAGGGAAAACCATTCATTCATAGCCATGCAAGCCGCTTCTACCTCCTCATACGTCTGCATGGGGTATTCTTCTAGGCATATGACAACTGAATAGTTATCATTGAAGTCTTTACATTGTTTAGCGACCTGTTCCCATAGATCTCCATCACAATCGATTATGTTTAATTTGCCGTCTTGTATCGCTCGTTTAGCGAATGGACATGGGGCAAATCCTGTTTCTTTGTCAACAACACTTAAATCGTTGTTTACCCAACTCTCTATAATATTTTTCACTTTTTCTTACGCCGTAAGGATTTTACTCGCCTCGGCTTCCCTGCTGGCTGTCCTATACGTTTTTTTTGTGATATTCTGCTGCGTTTTTCAGCGGCTGTCATTTCTCCAGAGGTTTTAGGGGTCTTAGAAGAAATGCGCTTGGAGGGGCGGCAATATGGAGTACCCCGTTTTTCACCCTTGCGTCTGCCACACGCTTTCCCCGTGCGTACATCCTTCCAGTCCTCTTTGAACCAACGCTTGAGAGCTGCGCCCTTTTTAGTTTTTCGTACTGCCATTTACTTTCCAACTTATATAACCACAGTGAATAACAAAACAAAGCTTCCAAATGCCATCAAGACAACTGCGCCAACCAAAAGAATTTGCTTCATCATTTCTTCAAATTCTTGCGCCTCTTTTTCTCTTTGACGGCGCTCAATTGCCGCTTGTTCTTTTGCCTGCTGTATTCTTTTAGCTCTTTCATCAACAATACTTTGCCAAGTGCCGGGACCAAACCTCATGTCCACAAGAGTACGCATCTCCTGAACTTTTTCTTGAGCCAGTCTAGCGTCTATGACCTCTTGGGCCACCTTATTGATGCCAAATTGATCACCTAAACTAACACCAGATTTTTTTGCACGTTGCTCCTGTACCTGCTTTTCGCCTGTTAGCAGACTGTCAATCTGACCTGCTATAGTGCCTATATCTTTAGCCGTGTTAATATTGCTCTTAATAAATTCAACAGATTTTTGAACAAGAGCTATTCCAGTCAGAACTTCTGCTACTACCATTACCGCCTTTTAGTAGCTCTGCCCTTGCTGCCTCCTTTCTTCTTTTTTGATTTTGTCCCCCAGTTCTTGGCTCCCACTTTCCTGCATTTAGCAATAGCCCCTGATGCGTAAGCACTAGGAAAAACTCTGTAGCGAGCTTTGACTTTTTTATAACATGCGTCTTTAGGCATTTTTCCGTTTCCTCTTTGGGCGCTTAGTTACTTTTCTTCTATTGCTTAGAACAACACCGCAACCTCTAGCTATATTAGGATTGCTAGTTGATCTTTTTCGTTTCTGGGGCGGCTTGGATACTTGCTGACTCATTGATCCACGCGACATCACCATCTTTACTCTCCAAAAAATCATCCCACAAAACTGTTAACATCTTGTGATTTTCGCTAACTTTCTGATTTATCACAGCCGTTTCTGTTTTTAGATCTACAATAGACATTGCAATCCAAGCTACAAAACCAAGTATAGCCGTAACAAATATATTTAGCATTTCCATCTCCGCCGAGCCGCGCAAATACGTTTCTTCGGTGTTTTGCTACAATTAATATTGTGCATCTTCATCTGTCCTTTTGAACGGCTACAATATGAAGAACGGCGCTTTGCAGCTTTACTGCCTTTTTTAACTTTACCTGTGACAGCGGTCTTGAGTTTTGATCCGGGGTTGGCACGGCGATATGCAGCCACACCAGCTTTAGTCATTCCCGCACCAGATTCAGTGGAGCGAAAATTCTTCTTGTTACGTTTGGGCATTTTTGCAGGCTTTCTAGCCATCATCTACCCCCTAATTGCATAAACACAGTTATAGATGTGTTAGCTGGCAACGAGGCATACAAACCATTGTGAAACATTATTCCATCTCCGGGTATATCAAAAGTTATCGTACCCGCGACAGTTTCATCTACTTCCATAACAACAGTGCCAGAAGCAGCCGAAGCGTTGTCATAGATTATAATATCTCCAGTTGCACCAGTTTTATGGTTAGCTATAAAACCTTTTAGGCGTCCGTTACAGTCAGCTAGACTGCCTGACGCATGAATGTGAACTGAGATTACCTCGTTGCCAGCCATTTTTTATGACAAAAATATCGTTAGCTCATTACTTGAGCCAGTGAAAGCTGATATATACGCACCTTCTGTAGCTAATATACCATTGTCTGGAATATTAAGATGGTGGATTCCTGTAGGAAACTTTTGCGTAATCAGCGTTTCACCAGATGAACCGCCATTTTTAATGGTAAAAGCGCCAGAAGCCGCCGCGTAAATCACAATCTGACGAATGCGAGAACGGGCAGGCCCTACAACAGCAGCAGCGGCTCCTTGAGCGTGATTATAGGCTTGTACTGGACCAGCCATTTACGCCTCCTTTATTCTACGCCGTCATTCGACATCGCGTATGTCAGTGCGCCAACGAAAGTACCGCTAGTAGCCGCAGAAGCTCCAACTTTGGCTGTTACAGTGGCTTGCGCGGCAAGACCGCCAGCAACAATCAAAGCGCCATTAGCTCCAGTAATTTCACCTTTAACATCAACAGGTGCTTCATTCACAATGCCGTCATCATCAGCAGAAGTGCCGATATCAATGGTGGGATTGGTGCCGCCAGCAGCAGCTTGAATTGTCTGGACATTGAGGACGATAGCGCCAGCAGGGATAACTAAAGTCTCACCCGCTGAAGATGATGTGCCAATGCGGACATTTGTTGCGCCAGTCGCAGTTGGGTCACAAGCAAATTGTACTGTAGTAGTGACTGGAGCAGGGGTAGAAACACCTTTTCCGCCGCCACCATTGGTGCGTACCACACCTTGGAAAGTAGTATTAGCCATTTTCATCTCCTGTCGTGGCTAGTGTCAGCCGCACCATGCGGCTGTCAGGGATAAAAATACTATACAACAAAAAAGGGCGGCATGAAAGCCGCCCTTTAGTACAATTGTTCGCTTTACGCGCCTTCTGAACCGAAGACAGCGCGTGGATCGCTAAATCCAAAGCTGTAACGCTCACGAGCCTTAAAGCGCATGTTACCTGAATCGAAATCAGCTTCCATGTTAGTCGCCAAAGGCGCACGCTCAAAGTGCTTGAAGCCATTTGGAGCGTCTGTCTTGATGAAAAACGCATCTGGGTCTGTCAAGAAGTGGTTAATGGTATAACCATCTGGCAACATACCCATGTTGCGAATTGCGTTCACATCGTTGTCGGCTGTGCCAACGCGGAGTGTGGACTCAAGAAGACGATCAGCAACAAACTGCAACTGTGGCGGAATGATCAGCTTCATGCCACGAAGGGCAATGATCAAGTTCCGCTCATCAACGAATGTTGAGATGTCAATCAAGGCATTCTCAAGCGAAGTTTCGTTGAGGTCAGTAGCGGTTGATGGCTCGTTGCGGAAAGTACCGCCACCAGCAAGTGGGTGGTCAGTAGCGCAAAGCTCTTTACCATCGCCACCAGTGAAGCTGCTGTTAAACGCATTGTTTAGCGTAGCAGCGGCCTTCACCTGCTTGGTGTGTGCCATTGAACGTGCGAGTGCGCGGGTGTACCGAGCGCCCAAACGATCATACAGGTTGTCTTCCATTGCTTCCTCAGTCAACGCAAACGCAAGAGTCACTGTCTCATGCGTATAACGTGCTGTGTAAGCTTCTGAAGCGTTATCAAAGTTTACGGCAGCGCCTTCTGCTTTAGTTTGGGCGTTACCGAAACCGACCAGCATCACTTCTTCTTCAAATGCACGATCTGAAGATTCTGTTTCGTAGATCTCTGCATGCTCCGCATCGTAACGGTCATACTCCATACCAAACAGGGCGTTGAGGCCGGGTTCTAGCTCTTTCGCTAGTTGTGCGCGAGAAATAGCCATTATTCAGCCTCCTTATGCCAAGCCAGCAGTACCACCTGAGTACAGGTGATTGTTGATGATGACAATGACATTAGTGTTGGCAGAAGCTACATCACTGTTTTCTGGATCTTGCGAAATATCCATAGCCTTGAGAGGCAGTGTTGCAGTTGTTGCGCCAGTTGTAACATCAAGCTCCATACGAGATGTACCAGAAGAGGTATCACCAACTGGAGATTGATCAACAATGTCAAAGTTTCCAAACAAGTCAGCGACAGGGAATGTGTCGTCTGCTTGAATCTCAAATTTAGCATGCGGAGAATCAATCACGAATGCTTCAATGTCTGAAGCAGAAATTGAACCCGGATAGTGGTTTGAGAAAGTTTCCTTACCAGAGGTAGGGTCTGTATAACGGCAGCCGTTGAACACACCCAGAATCAGACCAGAGCCGCCAGCGGCGACACGTTCAATACCGCCAGCAGTAACCACAGCAACCAAGTCACCTTGGAAAATTGCTGTAGAATAGCCAGAGGCAATCCGGTACTTATTCTGCATGTTAGCAAGGGCGGAGCCGTTGCCTGCGCTGTAAAGGCGTAGGCCAAAAGAGGCATCTTTATTAGCCATCTTATTTACTCCTAATTATCAGCTACCCCTTTGGGTCCACCAAAGGACACAGAGGAGCTACGTTGCGGTTTAAGCTTTGGCATCGCAGCATTGGACTCTCTCATCCAATCACGATCCACAGCTTCCATTTGATTTTGTGTAACATTCTGGTAATGAGCGTTACGTTGCTCCGCAATTTCTTCAGGGATTCTGGCAAGAACCAGACCTCCAACGCCAATTACGCCAGCGTTTTTTCCCTCATCAATGACGGGGGCGTCAAAGTCAGGGTAGTCTTCTGCCCTAACAAGTTCCCAACCTTCACGGCGGCGCTTATGCACGTTGTTGCGATCATCATATTCCATGACTGACGCACGAATCCAACGATGCTTATATCCAACAGGAGCTTCTGGAGCTTCAAGGGCTGAAGGTGGACGCCAATCGGCTACTCTCGCTTCTTTTTCACGGGTTTGCGAATCCCGGCTTGCACGATCAGACATTACGCTTCCTTCCTTTCCAGTTTAGCGACCTCTTGAGCATACCGTTCCAGAGGAATTTTCATTTTCTTGGCAAAAGCCACTTGACCCGGCGTTAATTCCACCGTCTTTTTCCGCCCACTTTTGGTAGCTGACCGTCCACTGGACGCAGGAGTCACGGCTTGGGCGTTCTGCCGCTTATCCTGAAACTTGTGCGGAAATTCAACACGCATGCGCTTGTCGATTTCTGCATAATATTCATCTGATGATGGGTCAAAACCTTCTCCAGCAACAAGTTGCTCGTGGATGGCTTGTGCGCCTCTGGTCATAACCAGATCACCATTGTTGCCAAACCAAGGGTTTTTACTCATCCAATTTACAAGCTTTGCATCATATTGAGGCTGTTGCTGTGGTTGCTGTACCTGCTGTTGTTGAGGCTGTTGCTGTTGCACCTCAACAGACTCAGAACGAGCCTTTTGGATACGCAAACGCTCCTCTTCAATAGCAAGCTTTGCAATAACCTTTTGCGCCTCTGCAACCTTACCCATGTCGCCAGCATCGTATGCTTCCTGCAACATGCGTTGAGCCGCATGACCTTGGCTTTCAATACGCGATCCATATTCACTGATGTAGCCCTTATCCAGATCGGAGAGCTTCTTTTTCATCTCTTCGTTCTGTTGCTGCACCTGTTGAGCAAAGGCGTAAGCGGCCTCTGCTTCCTCAATGGCCTGCTTACGCTTCGCTGTTAGCTGATTTATACGCTTTTGAACATTCTCACTGTAGTTCTCTAGCTCCCCTTCATCAGCACCGTCTTCAGAATCACGAACAATTGTTCGGGTTTCTTCTTTTTCAGAAGATGCAGAAATGTCTTCAGACGATGCAACATTGTTATCATCGTCAAAATCAAAGGACACGGTTTCCTGCTGATCTTCTGCCATTGCTTCTTGATTTTCGTTCATTTTCATGTCTCCCACACTATACATACGAAATATCTGCTGGGTCAAGTATTGTTGCTATAATGTTGTCGTCATTGATAAGTCTTACCTCTAAACCATCAACTTTGAACCTATTACCTGCATATCTTCCCATTAACACCCATGATTTCTCATGACACCAAGGTCCTGAAGGGAACTTATTGGCATCCATATATGCGTCAGGCCCAACCTTAATTACATAAGCGGCAACAGTTGCAAAGCTCTCACGTTCACGAACTGAGTCTGGGATAATAATACCGCCAGCAGACTTCTGCTTCATGTAATAAGGAATAACAAGCAAGCGATAGCCAACGGGCTGTGGCAGTCGCTCAATGGCAGATAGATCCATCTTTGATGGGTCTTCTGTGTTCTTTTGGTTTGGGTCTTCGGGTTGATTAAACCCTTTTTTGATAGCCGCTGGTACTTCGCTGACTTCAGGTTTTTTAGCCATCCTCTCAGGGACGAATAGTTTTTTAGCCATCCTCTAGCTCAATGCCTTTCATCGCGGATTTGATCAAATCTTCAGAGTAGGTCATTCCGCGTATCTGCCCCACTATGAACCGATAGTCGTCCATGCCGCCTATCGAACCATCCGCCAAGCGCTGCGTTAAATCAGCTTTGTGTTGGCGTATGTCCTTTAAAAGATACTCAGCTAATTGTAGTCCATCCATTACTTTGTCAAGCCCTTAACTTTTTCTACAGTCCTAAGACCGCCTAAACCAAGCATCCCTAACAGAACAGTCATTAAGCTGTCCATGTCGAATGCAGGCAACCGTGGCGCTTCCATGCCAGCGTATGCAAAACCAAAAATAATCATAGGGGCCAAAACAAAGTGCCATATCATGGCAAAAGCAAGCCCCCAGCCCAGAAACGGCCTCCAGCCTGCCACAAATATACTTCTGTGCTGGGCCTCGGCTTTATTTATTTCTATTTGGCCCATGTTGGCTTCGTGCATCTGCTTTTCAGCCATCGTAGCTATTTCATGCGCCAACTTGTTCTTTTGGTCTTTGTCTTCAATAAATTTATCCAGCAGCCCTGTGACTGGTCCAATTAACGCTTGAATCATTATTTATCTCCCAATAATATTTTAATCCTAGCTAACTCTAACTCTAACTGATGCACTCTTTTTACTGTGTCTTGCACAGTCTGCGGTGGCTCAAAGTTATCAATCCAGTCATCATTCTCTTCAACCTCTTGCATAGTCAAATCAAGGTTGTGTTCTAAAAAACTAATACGCTCGGTTAAACCAAAGTACGCCCAAGTAGCAATGCTTGCCGCAGCTATCATTGATACAAGATTACGCAAAGGTATCGTAATCTCTGTGCTGTCATTCATTCTGGCAGCTACTTCTCTTTCAACCTTGGTCATAACCTTGTCCCATTCAAAGGCACGCACTTAAACGATCTAGGCATGATTGCGCCTCTGTTTATTTCTGCGATATTGTTTCCCATAACATATGCACGTTCAGTGCATCGCTCATATGTTTTGTAAGGCCCTCTTGTATCGTGATATTCCCAACAATCTGAAGGTATCGCAACACTGCATGCTAAGACAATAACCTTAAACATTATTTTTGCTGTGCTTGTACGCAAACACACTCATTAGGGTCATCATTGTCAAATCCATGCAATGTACTGGCAACATGACACTTGGAAACTGTTTCATGTTGCGACCTTGTTTCAATCAAAATATCAGTTGGTGAGTTTACAAAGAAACACACCATTACCCACACTGTTTTCATTTTTCCTTCGCAGGGGCTGGCTTATGCTCATGCCCCATCCATATGCCAAAAACGCCTGTCATAACGCCCATCACGACAGAAACGAAAGCACTCTGACTAGCTGTCGGCTCTGGCAAGGCCATGAACCATTCCGCACAACGCCATGACATGGCTGTGCTAACTAGCATCATAAATCTCGGTAATATTTTCCACTCAAGGAACTTATCAACCGTCAAAACTTCAGATCCTTTTCAATGATCTTGTTGAGCCATTCCTCAACGGATTTTAAAAGGTTTATTACGCAAGACAGCGCCCATGCCACGGGCAACAAGGCCACCTTTACGCATTTTAAACCCATATTGACCAGTTTTGTGATCATATGTGTATCCTTTCTTTCCTGCTTTAATAGCTTCTTTCAAAGCCTCTAGCTGCTCATCTTCAAGGCCAGCCAAAACATCTTTCAGAGGCGGTGTATCTTTTTTGTCACCCATTAAAATACTCCTTGAAACCTCTGCGTCCTAGCAATAGGCGAAAACGACTTAATTACGCCGCCTTCAGCCTTTTTTTGCGGCTTTCTTCTTTTTGAAGAAGCTCTTTTTTTCAACTGGCTTTTTTTCTTGGACTTCTTGGCTGACGACAGGGCTATCGCTACCGCTTGCCTTTGCGGGTACCCCTCTGATCTCAGCTTCGATATGTTTTGGCTTATCGTTGACTGGCTCGTTCCTTTTTTCAATGGCATTTCTACGCTCCATTTTTTGGGCCTTTTGAACTTCAGCCACTTTTCTGTTTACTGAACTGGCGCTCATTGCATTTTACTCCGTAAGTTTGCCGCAGCGATATCACGCTGGGTCTGAATGCGCTCTTCAGCCACACGAACCTTTTCTTGGTTTGCTTCCTCGCTGAGATCAATGCGCTGTTGATTAATGAGGACATCGTTGCGCTCTTTTTCGCGCTCCAATTGCTGTTTTTCTTCAAACTGCCGCGCACGTTCCTGTATTTCTGCGCCGCGTAAGGAAAGCTCCTGCTGCCTGATAGCTACCAACGGATCAGTTGTATCAGCAGGAGCAACTGCTTGTGCATACTGCTCAGTAAGTTCACCAGCCAACTCTGCGGCACGGTTTTCAACTTCCATCTGAACTTGTTGCATCATCTGTGGGTTTTGTTGCATCATCATTTGCGCTTCTGGAGACATTTGTTCCATAACTTCCTGTTGCGCCTGCATTTCAGCCATCATGCCAATATGTTCTGAGATGTGGCCTTGCAGTGTCATAACAATATTAGCGTTTGCCTGCGCTACTGGTGTAGACAGCATCGCCAAATGCGCCTCAATATGCGCCTGATGGTTCTGCTGTGGGAATGCTTGCAGTCTTTGACTACGCAAAGCCTCTTGATTCTCCTTCGCAGGGTTCATCGGCTGTGGCTCTGGAGGGACAGGCAAAATAGTGTCAATATTAGTGACGCCAAGAGCCTCATACATCTTACGATATGCTGAATACAAGCCTTTCGGACCGCCATGAATCTCTGGATTCGACTGAACAAGCTGTAGCTGTGTCTGTGCCAGAGCAATACGCTGTGACATAGAGAAGATGTTCGGATCAGACACAGGCAGAACGTCAATTCTGTCGTCAAAATCCATCTGCTTGATCTCAGGCGGTGCGCCCGGAACTGCATATGGGTAAGCAGGAGCCATGAATCTGGCGAATACGTTGGCAAGAAGCTTAAATTCCTGCTTTTGTGAGTAATGCAAGCGCTTATGAATGGCGCTCATAACTTTTGTGCCACGTTCCATAATCGCCATTGTGGTGCCAACAGGCGTCTCTCCGCCCATCTCACCTACCTTCATGTCCGCCATAGACGCAAAGCGGCGTCCTGCGTCCACAAGCGAACCTAGAAGGCTATACAGAGTTGCTGAAGGCTCTTTAAATGGCAATGTCATAATAGACTGACGGATATCCATGCCAGCCGCATCAATATCACGGAACTCACCGGGCTGTAATGGCTCATCTTCGTCACGAATACGAGCGCCACGCGCCTTAAATCCAGCAGGCAAGTTAGACAGCGTACCAGCATCAATCAACTGACGCATAATGCTGGTAGATGCCTGTGACAAGCCACCAATCATGTGTGTCAAACCAAAACCGTAGAAGCCAAGACCGGGCAAAAACTTATAATGAACGAAATATGGCTTACGGCGCATCAGAGGATCTTGCTCATCATAGTTGCGGCGCACAGACAAGATATCGCCTGTAGACTCCATAATAGTCACAACATATGGTAGCTTCAGGCCACTTGGCTCACCTTCTGCATCCATGTCTTCAAAGCCGGGAATATCCAAAGAGGTATGGACTTCGTACAGCGTTACCTCTTCAGAGCCAGAGCCGGATAATTGTACGCCTTGCGCCTTGTCAATTGACTCCTGAACCTCACTGTAATCTTCAGCATCAATGCCAGAAGGCAAGTCTGTATCTCTGTAGAAACCAGCAAGCTGAAGCTTTAACACCTCATTCTTGTCCATGCGGATCACATGGGTGATACGCGGTGATGTCAAAAGATCAGTCGCGCTGTACGGCACAACCAAGTCTTCTGCATGTACAAACTTGCTAACTGCGCGTTGCAGCAAAGGATCAAAATAAATCTTTTTGAAAGTCGAACCAATGATCGGTAAATAGAACAGCATCTGATCCGTTTCTGGATCATACTCTTCCATTTCGTAGGTAATCATGTAGTTCATGTAATCTTTGACGCGCTGTGCCTGCTGTGCAGTTTCAGGCGTGTCAGCGCCAACTACCTGTGTGCGGACAGGGCCACCAGCAGGAAGCATTTCACGATAGGCTTGCGCTTGGAACTGTGTGACAGACTCAGCAAGCAGTGGATGCACAACGCCAGACGCGCCCTCAAACGGCTGGCTGCGCTCTTCGTAATTCATACCAAGAAGATCAATGCCGCGCTTATATGTGTCTTCCCAATCC
>Ga0255752_10003447_pt1 | contig 16510 bp, 14 predicted proteins | sample 011ome_25_FD_179952 | JGI IMG/M metagenome (GOLD analysis project Ga0255752, IMG submission 179952) | Coastal salt marsh microbial communities from the Groves Creek Marsh, Skidaway Island, Georgia - 011512CT metaG (version 2) | ecosystem: Environmental > Aquatic > Marine > Intertidal zone >... | reverse complement strand
ATGTCCGAACTTTCAAACGATCGATCGATCGATCGATGCGCCGACGACGTCCTTCCGCACCGCGCGTCGCGCCGACCCCGCGCGATGTCGAACTATTACGACATTAACGATTTCCTCGCCGCCGACCACGGCGTACCGGTGTCGTTCGAGAAGGGCGCGCTGGGTTTAGGCGCGGAAATCAGCGGCAGCCGCGCGCCTCGCAACGAACACATCGCGCGCGACCACGCGGGCGAGGTGCCCCTGTGGTGGCTCGAAGGCGCCCTGGTGGATGAATTAGACATCACTGGCTTACCGGCGTGCCTCGGGAACGACGTGTTCGCGGAGTTGGGGGCGGAGCAGGGCGCGAGGATTGCAGATTTGCGCGCGACGAATGAGAGTTTTTTTGGCTTTGGCGCGGGGTTCGCGTCGGCGCTCGCGAAACAGTGCGACGACGGCGACGAGGACGAGGATGTGGTGTTAATCAGGGATAAACTTGAAGAGGCATATTTGAGGCGGTGGCGAGAGGTGTTGTGGGAGGCGTGCGGGCGATCGAGTGATGTTGGGAAATTGGAGCGGTTGCTGACGCGGGAGGAGCGCGAGACGTGGGACGAGGGCCGTCGGTCGATGACGACGTATGAACGGTGGAGATATGGGCGAGGTGAACGCATAGAGACGGCGAAGATTGTGCGGGATGCAAAGAAGAAGCAACGCATGGGTTGAGCAGAAAGGAATGCGTGTGTAGTAACTTTACAACGGGAAAACAATGTTATGTAATACCAACGATACCAACGAATTTGATACCAACGAAACAGTGCGACGATATCAAATTCGCGTCGCGCGCGCGTAAATGGCGTCGTAGGCGGCTCGAGCTCCAAATCCACATTTGGCTCCGAATACGCACGCGAGACCGAGAGCGACGCCTCGAATTGCCGTGCGGTAGCCGCCGTGGAATTCTCGATCGAAGACGGCTTCGAAAATGAAACCCAAGGCGAAGATAATGAGAATCAACATGCGATAGACGAACCACGCCGCAAAACGCGCGAGGTCGAAAATGTACAAGAATTTGTACACGCCCGCGCGCATGTCGCGACGGAGCAAGTCGACGAATGCGCCCGACAAACCGAGAACGTCGTTCACCGACGTGACCACATCGTTGCGCTCGACAGCGGTGAGATTGACACCGCACAACGCGAGCAATCGCTCGTTGATGCGCTTCAAATCTTCATCGTCACTCTCAAGATTGGCGAGCACGCGCCACGCCGCGAGCACGACGCCACCAATCCCGTGCGTGTCCGCTAAACGTCCCACGGCGGCCTCAAACATAAAGTCCGGGGCGTCGGCCCAAGTGCTCATGTACACGACGCCACGCTCGCCATCAAACCCGCTGACGAAATCTTCGCTACCGTTTGCATCGTCCCCCGTGCGCGAGTCGGGGTCTTGATCGATGAACCAGCCAGCGCGGCGAATGATGCTCGCGAGTTCGCGAAGGATTGGCACGGCGCGCTCATTTGGCCACAATAACGACCACATCGGCGGCACGCCTTTGGCCAAGGGTGCACGCCTCCGCTGATGTCCGCCGTCGCCGTCGCGAAACGCCTCTTCAAGATTATCCAACAATTTGTCCAACACGCACGCCGCGATGGCGTGCTCACGCCTGACCCAATCTCTCACGCGCACGCGTTGCACGAGCGCCATGGAGTAAATGAGCATTTGGGCGACGACGCGAAATCGGCTTTCGACATCCTCCGCGTTCAGGCTAATCGAGCGCATTTCAATCGTGCCATCTATGGTAGGCAGCGGATTCAACACACGAATCATCCACCACGACAGGGCGTGTAAATCATCCTTGGCTGGTCGCGGGCCGACGTGTTGCAACAACGCGCTCATTTTGCCGCCGTAATTGTACAACCATCGCGGCCCCGATGTCGTGGCGACCCAAATGTCGAACAACTCCTTCGCGCGCTCGGCACGCATAAGCACGCGACAACGAGTCGCTGGATCGACGTTTACGTCATCTTCAGGCACGTGTAAACACTGTGCGACGACGTAGCCCGCGGGGTCGCGTTCGGCGGAGCGCACGTAGGCGTGTTTCAACGCCTTGACGCGAACGACGAATCGACCATCCATGAGTTCTTGCGCGCTCACGATGTGACATTCCACGCAATATCGACCGAGATTCTTCAATGACACGCGCATCATTCGACATCCTTCGCGCATGGCGTCGGGAATCTCTACGCCAGACGGCAACCATCGACCGTCTTCGTCTTCGGCGCCTCCAGCTCCGGCTGTCGCATCCTCGCCCTCCGCGCGTCGCGTCGCTTCTAAAAACTCATCCTCATCCAAATCTTCAAGCGAAAGCATTAAAAACTTTCGCGTGCCACTCAACGCGCGGCGCACGAGCACCTTGTAACGCGCTTCGTAGACATTGAGCGAACATTCCTGTCCCGGGACCAAGGCGTCGAGGAAAAACACCGGCAACGTCGTCGTTCGTGGCTCCGAGCTCACCCCATGGTTTCCATCACTCACGCCATCGCGCGCGCCGCTGTCGGCGGGGAGCGATTGAACGCCGTATATAGCCTCTACGCATTCGCGCACGACGGTGTTTATGGGCCATTCGTGCGGCATTTCGTGGTACAACGCGCCTCTGCACCTCGGGCAGCTCGCGCCCACGCCCGCCGCGGACGACGCCATATCTCTCGGATTCGCGCGCTCTAAGTCCCTGCGCGTCATCCAACGCGCCAAAGCTTCGCGCTCGAACGTGTGCCCGCACGGTGTGGTGCATGGTTCGACGAAAATGCGGCCAGTGATGGGGCACGAAAGGGCGCTCGCGAGCGCGGCTTGGTCGAGCGCGACGTCGTCGGGCTTTGGGCGCGAACATGCGTCGTCCTCGTCGACGACATCGGGTTGAATGACGTGCGATGTGCTGGGCGTGGGTGCGTGCGCCGGTGGGTTGAATGGCTCGCGCGTGCGGCGGCGAGTTCGCGCGGCGGCGCGCATCGCGCGGTCGAGTCGCTTTATGAGGACGGCGAGAACGAATAAGCACCGATGTCATGCTCGTATTAAACTATATTCACTGTACCAATACACATCAAATCAATCCTTGCCGCACGAGATCTTGGTAAGTCTTTTTGTTGTACACGTTACCCTCGGCGTCTTCGACTTCTTCATCAGTTCTCGTGTTCCACGCGCCGTGCTCGCGTTGGTTCAAGTTTTTATGCAACGCTAGGGCATCGTTAATCGACGTCACCTCGTTGAACGCACGACTGAACGGAATTTTCAAGCACCGCATACCGTGCTGATGGCGCCATTCGGTGAAGTGACGCTCGAACGCGCGACGACCCCAATACGAGTAGTTGCCGCAAATTTCACACGTAAACTCCATGTTCAACCCGTGAAGCTTGTACAACCAATACGGAATGGGTTTACCGTCCCACCCGAGCGGCAGCTTAAGCGGGTTATAAATCTCTTCTTCGTCATCCGTGGCGGCGTCAGAAAAGTCGTCGTCATCTTCGGCTTCGGCTTGAAGTTCGGCGAGAGAGAGCGTGGATTTCTTTTCTACGTTTGTTCTCGTGGCATCGAGTTGCTTGCTCAAAAGCTTGAACAAAGTCGTGCATTGGAATTCCTTAAACGCCACCGCGCGCGCGCTGGCTTCTTTAGCCTTGACATCTTCCTTGGTCGCCTTGGCGTTCTTCGCGCCGACGACCACACCCTTGGCGAAAAGCTTCTTGTCGAGCTCAGCGAGCGTCTTGCCCTTGGTGCTCCACAAACGCTCGGCGCGTTGCTCGGGCGTGCCTCCTGCCTTCAGACCCATGGATTCCAGCGCCGACTTAATCGCATCGACGTCGAGGGATTTACTCATGTCGTCAACTGTTTTATACCCCGATAAATCTACCGCCGCGGACTTTATCGCGGCGGCGTCCACGGAGCGCACGCCCTTGTCCTCCCAACCGTCGCACTCGCCCTTGGCCCACTTCTCATCAAACTCCTTCGCGCTCGCTTCTAGCACCTTGTCTACAAACTGCAACGGCAATGCACGCGCATGAAATGAACGCAAATACTCGATCAAACCATCGAGATATGTGCCGTACGCGGTGGTAAACTTTTTCCCGCGACTCGTCGCCGTGAAATTCCCGCAGCGCTCCAAATACTCCCCGTAGTCGCATCGCTCACCAAAATTCGCATTGGAATACATCATGTGCGCCTCGTGCAAGTCAAGATATCTCCCAGTCGCCTCTTCACCGCTAAAAATAACATCCTCGCTCAAATCCTTGGTGATGAGCTCGTCAATAAACTCCGCGCCATCCGTCGCGACGGCGCCCGCAAACGGCTTGTGCGACGCTCGCGTAGCCTTTATAGTTTCATAAAACGCCCGCATCTGCGCCGCCTCGTCTCCACCCATGCGTGCCAACTCCTCTTCGCGCATTTTATCCTCGTCTGCGTACGTATCACGCTGTTCGTGCGTGAAAAAGAAACGTATCCAGCGCGTCAGTCGTCAGCCTTCAGTCGAGCACTAGGGATGCATGATTCACGCATCCGCTCGCCTCGTCGCGCGCGCACACACAGCAACGCGCATGTCAACACAACCGCACACGCGCGGCGCATCGTCTCCATCGCACGCGCTCGCATTAACGCACCAGTCGCTTCGCGCGCGTCGTCGATGCCTCTAACAATCGATCCACAATGTGATTCTGCGTCAACCGCGCCCTATGCGTCGTCGGCGCCGCATCCTTGAGCACCTTGACGCATGCGCGCTCGAGTCTTTCGATGTCTTCGTGCGCTCGACGGGCGAACTCGAGCGTTGACGTGGCCATGGCGCGTCGTCGCGCGTCGTTGAGTGCGGCATTGCGAGACGCGATGATGGAGCGCACATTGGTGATGCGCGCATCGCTCGTCGGCGCGCCGCGCGCGAGCGGTGCGGCACATCGCGCGCGGCAATCACCGCGAGTCATCATGCGGCGTTCGGCGGCGTTCGGACGCGCCGCGTCGCGTCGTCAGGGGCATCTTCGGCATCTTCGTCATCGTCGTCATCATCTTTCTTCTACAGTGGTCGCGAATGCATCGAAACCGCCGTCGCCGGCGGTGGCGGTGGCGTCCGTCGCGGTGGCGTTGGGTTCTGCGCTCGCGCCGTGCGCGGCGCTGGCGGCGGGATTCGCCGTGGGCGGTTCGGGGGGCGTTCCTGAGTTTGGTTCGGATGAAACCGTCGAAGCCGCGTACGCGACGGCGGATTTAGCGGTGGATTTGGCGTCGCCCTTAGCGGCGTATTGGGTCGTGACGAAAGCGTTGCGTCAGGAGATTCCCACGTGGTTGAATGCGATTATCTTTTTAGCGGTTCTCGGCGCGGTTTGGGTGTGCGTGACGGGGAACACGTCGCTGGACGCGTACTTATCTTAGAGAGTGTAAATTATTATGCAACGCGGCGCTATTGAGCTACAGTGTACACGAGAAACGCAGAAATCATGCATCAGCTGACGCGGCGGCGGCGGCGGCTTCAGCGTCTTGACGGGCGTGCGCTTCGTCGCGGTTGGCGCGGTACGCCGCGTGAGCCTCGATAATTGGCGTCGCTACATCCTCCGTAATGTTTCCTTGAGCCAAATTTTCCTTGAACAAGTCCCATTCATCATTCAATAACGACGGCGCTAACGCAGGTTCAAGTTTTTCGCGCTGGAAGCGCGCGAGGTCGGCGCGAACGGCGTCGGATGGCACGAGCTTCTCGAGTCTATTCGGCTGGCTCTCGTCCAAGTTGACGCGAAACTTCATAAATTCTACGTCGTACAGGTACAACGTCGACGCAGGCGCGAGTGGCATCGCCGCACGACACGGGCGACTCAACGATGCGGGTAAAAACTCAAGCGGTACGTACCCGAGGCTGACTGCGACGGCGGTGGCAATCATCTTGCGGATTTGATACAACATGAAGGATTCGCCGCGCACGCTCACGCGCACGAATGGTTCGCTCATCGTCGTCGTCGAACCATCTTCGGCGGTAATTTCCATGCGCTCAATAACAGAGCTCGCAGTGAAACTGTGAATGCGCCTGAAATGCGAAGGTCCAATCTTATCATTTGGGTCAGAGCCAAAAAGCCAATACGTGCCGTTGCGGCGGTTGCCCACGTGCTCAGGAAACGAGGAGTCACCGTCATCAGTCGCTATATCGCCAACGTCGCCCTCTTCATCACCGTCGCTGTTTTCACTATCACCCTCTATTTCGTCGTCTAAGTTCGACCCGCTATCCATTGTTGCGCCTTCTTGACCTTCCCACGCGAGGCGACCGCGCGCGTCCCGAAGCTTTGGTGAAAATGTAGACTTGGCTTTGCGCGTGTACTGCGACCGCTTGGTGTAGTTGTGAAACGGATGCGCCCCTTCAAACGCTCGCAGCGCATTCTGAAACGCCTCAATCCTCGCCTCGCCGCCCTCGAGCTCGGCATCGAGGACGCGCGCTGGAAGTAAATACTCGTACGTCCGCATGATACATTCTCGCCGTGCCTGGAACGATTTCGGCGTGTTGTACACCGCAAAACACGCAATGTCGTTCGGTAACAACTTGGTTATTTCCTTCGCAGTCTCGCGAGCCTCGGCGTCGGCATCCCACACCTCTGGATCGATTTCCGCACGTAAACTCACCACGGTGCACAACGAGCTCACGCCTTTATCGGTGCGGCTCGACCGGCTCCACTTCAATCGCTGCAACCCGCGCGAGCGATAGTTTGGCAGCAAAATCCCACCCCACGCAAATAAAGCATCCTCAATGTGATCGTCTACGGTGTCGCCTCGCGGACCTTGCGAGTTGTGCGTGTTACCCTTGTACGCTCCGCCGACGTACGCAAGCAGCAGCGCCACTGGTTTCTTCTTTCTCTTTGCGTCGTGCGGCGGCGGTACAACGTCGTCTGGGATTGCGTGCGACGGGTGTGCGTTAGCATCAGGTTGGTGCTTGACGCGCGTGTAATCCTCGCCGCCGTTGCCGTCGACCTTGCGGTGGCTTTGGCGACGCTGACGGCTGGAGACGACGACCCAGCGGGACGGCGGCTGCGACGTCGGGCGCGCTGTGATACGCAGCGCGCGTGCAAACGACGGGACGAGGGTCATGGTTCTATACATGCCGCGACGTGTGCGGTGCGAGATTATGCGCGCGAGGCGTTGACGACGCGCGCGAGAGGCGCGGTGTGGGGCGCGCCGCACGGGCGGCTGTTGAAAAGCCACTGGCGGCTCATCATTTTCATGGTTCTTGTATATGTCTATTGTACACTACTAGTCGTGCGCGGACTTTCACAAAATCACCGCGTGTGTTGGGTGAACAAGGGCACCCACATGGCTTGGTCGCGATCTGGCTTGCCGTCGGCGTCGACGTTGACGACTTGATGTTCACCAGTCGGGTTGTTATAATCGACGATTTTCACAAGCTGCCACACCGGATCGCGGTCTTTGGTGTCATCGTCGTCGCGGAAATCGCGCATGTCAACGTTGGTGTTAATCTCGAAAGTTTGGCCGACGACGGCATAGCTCCAACGCTCGCCCTGGATTTTGAACCAGTCGTTTAACGCCGCGTCGTCGTCCAAGCCGTCGACGCCGTCGGCTTTGATGTAAATTTCACGACGCCATCGTGAGCCCTTGTCGATGTCCGGGTTAAAATAAGTACAAAACTGAGTCGCACGAGCCGTGACCTTGGTGCCTTCTTCGTTGACGTACGACACGCATTCGTAGCCCCTCGGCATGCCTGGTTCGAACCATCCGCTCGTGCGCTTGTCTTCGGGTCCCGTGTACACCTCCAGGCGCATAGGTTCTATTCCTCGCACGGAAGGTGGTCGTACATCTGGGTTTAAAATATACACTTGTACCTTTTCTTTGGCGAAATCAAGCTCTTCTTCGCAGTCGTCTTCGTAATAATGCACAGAGTACGTGTCCGTTCCGGCGACGTGCGCCCGAATTTGGCCGACGTACCAAGCCTTATCGAGTGGCCAATACACGCGCGCACGCCCACCGACTTGACAATCTGCCTTATCCCGATGTAATTCCGCGATGTAATTGCGCCAATCACCAGGAAGATCTTCGCGAATGGGCCGTTCGACGTGTCGAGATGCGCGGCCACGTGTTTCAGTGGCATTGTCGACGCTCTTTTGCTTCTTTTGTCTAGGCACCATACCGCAAGGAATCCACGTCGCCCGCTTTTTACCCAACTTGTGCTTTAAATCTACTTTTTCTTTACGGAAATTCATAACTTCTTCGACGCCGTCTTCTATGTATACGATGGTGTACATGCGCGTCGCCTTGTCGTACGCCTTGACTTTGGCTTCATAGTACTCTTGATCGAGCTCCCACCACACGCGAACGATGGCGCCAATCGGAATCTTCACCCTCGACGTCGAAATATTCTCAACATCTCCAGTCAACGCCGCGAAAAAGTTCTTATTCGCCGAAAACTTCGATGGCTTGTAGTTGCCTCGAGCCTTGAACGTTCCTGTCGAGGCGTTGACAAAGCCGAGCGCGATGAGCGCCTCCGCCGCCGCATCCCGCACACCCTCGTCAACGTCTTCTACGCGTGCGTGTATCAACTTGACTTTTGCGGCGGCCGCGGCGCGAAGATGACCCAAGCACCGCGTTGCCGCGGCGCGAACATCCGCATCTGCGTCCGTCGTCAACGCGCCGACAAATTCCACAGTCATGTACAATCTAACGTCATCCGACCCATCCGTCGCCGGATCGCCTTCTCGCCCTTCCCATAGCCGCTGTAACGCCTCGCACGTGATCTGGCGCAGCTCTGGATCGTTTTTCCCGAGCTCGAACGCGCGTTTACACGCAACTTTTTCCACCAACCATTTATGTTTCGGTCCCCGTAACCGACGCACCGCCTTGAGCGCTCGTTTGCGAACAATCGAACTCTTCTCTGATGCGTTGAAAAACATTCTACTAAATTCAACCGCAGTGTCTTCGAGTGGGCCACCTAAAGCATCAATTGCTGACACTAACGCCGCACGGACGACGGGTACTTTCTCAAACGACGCGAGCTTGAGCAGCAACCCGCACGTCTCTCGCGTCTCAGTTTGCCTCGCCCCACACACGCGCGCGAACGCCAGCCGCAAACTATTTCTGTAGCACATTTTAAACTCGTCTAACCGCGCGAGCACACCGCGATAGTACCGCTCGAGCGTGCAATCCGACGCCAAGCGCTCCCCAGTCAACCGCCGCAGCGAACGGTTACACGCCGCGACGCCTTGCGCCCACAGCCGCCCACCATCAACGTCTTCATCCATCGCGTACAGCGCCAATCCAAGAACGCCAATCTCCCCAGCAACGCTCAGCGTCTCGCATCGCGAGCACGCGTCGAGAACAATCTCTAAACCTTTAGACGGCGCGCGATACACGACGTCGTTGGCCACGCGCTCATCCGCGACAAACCCCCTCACCGCCGCATCCTCCGCGTCCGACGCCTCACCGCCGCGCGCAGCATCAAGAACCGCTCCGCCACCATCGCCCGCGAACGCGCGATGCATCGCAAGCAGCGCCGCGCGCGCGTGCGCGTCGCCATTGTTTCGTTGGTCCGTCCCATCGCACGCAAACTGTCGCACAATCGCCGCCATGGCGCGCGCGAACACCGCGCGCACGGCGTCGGCACCGCCGCCATCGCCCTGCACGCGCACCGCCGACGCCATCGCGCGCGCGCGACGACGGCGTCGAGCGATGCGACGGGTGCGAGTGTGGCGTCACAGTGCGCCGCGCCATGGGTTTTTTAACGCGATTCATCGCGAGCGGCATTCAGGACGACACCGCGCGCGCCGAGGCGCGAGCGGCGCATGTGAAAAAGGTCACGGCGAAGTGTGATAGCCTGTACGTGCGCTCGATGCGTTCGATCGAACGCGCGTCGCGTCGCGAGTGGTGCAAAGATGATGATGAAGATGAAGATGATCGATCGCGTCTTCGCGCGGTATCGGTCTTCGCGCGACGACGAGGGCGGGATGCGGATGGCAACGCGAGAGCAACGCGTGCTCTCGCGTCGCGTGCGCCGAGCGCGTTGGCGGCGACGATGGCGTACGCGCGTGGGATGTCGAGGCGAAGAGCGCGCGTCCGCGGGGTTTCTCGAGCTCGAAAACGCGTCAACCGATAGACTGACTCACCGCGCACGGTTTCGTGAAACGTCGCAGGAAGGATAATTGGGACCAACCCACAAAGGTGGATAAGTATTGGCTGAAGGACAAGGCGCGCATGACGGTGACGGATGCGGATTCCCTTCCTTTGCAAGAGGGGAAGCGCCCGGTGTGGTAGAGGCTCGAGCGCTGGATGAGAGAAAAGTTGTAATACGTACTAGTAGCAGAGTGTTTTAAAGCTGTGTGTGATGTGTGTGACAATGTGAATGCATGGCTATGGTGGTGTGGTGTGGTTTTGAGTTGTACTGCGCGTGTTGACGTCGTCGACGACGAAGCACTCGACGCGTCGGCCGCACGAGGCGACGACGACGTTTTCATGGCACGCGACGCGCGTAATGGCGGGCGACATGGCGTCAACGTATTCGTCTAAAATTGCGTGCAATGAAACGTGGCCAGTGCGCACGTTCCAGGCGAGCACGGTGCCATTGCGAGTGCCAACGCAAGCGACGTCGCCGCCGGATGCCAACACGTTCGCGTCTGGTACGTCGTCAAAAATGGTCGAGCCTATGGATACGCCGTGCGAACGAAGGAGCGCGGCGCATACGTTGGTATCGCGATATGTGTCGTCGACTGTGGTCCAGTCTTCAGTCGATCGATACGACTCGCTCGGCGCGGATTTCTTGGTCGCGATGGCGAGCGCCGGAATAGCGGCGTCTTCTCCATCCGCGACGGGTAAACCTTCGAAATGAATGGGCACCACGCACCGCACGTCGTGTTCCATGACGTACGACACGCGTTCGAGCGATTTTAAGCGCACATTCCACACGGCGACGAGCGCGTGATCGAGGGTGACGACGAGTTTGGGCGTCGAAGCCGCGCTAATCCATGCTAAACTCGTCGGCGCTCCGGGCTTTGGAGCGACGTTTCGAAATAACACGTCGGGAAGTGCCACTGTTTCCGTCGGTGCGCGAGTGAACATGTCTTCTTCATCGTTGCTATCGCTCTCTGAAGCGGCGGTCCAAGACCATACGATGCACTGGCCGTCCTCGCCCGCGGCGGCGAGAAGGAAATCATTCGCGACGCGTCGCGCGGCGACGCGCACGACTCTGAATCCACACTCTAAACGTCGTTCTCGTTCATCGTCAACACTCAGTGGTGACTCATCACCATTCGTCATCCCATTCACGCGCATGATGCGCATACCATCCGTCACGTGCGGCGCGAAAACGAAACGCCCGCTCGAGCTCACGAACACCGCGTCGGCACTTGGCGCGCGAACGGGCGCCGTCAAGGATGACCGCCGCCGACTCACCCGTCGACCAGCGGTAGACGACTTGAACACCGAGCGCGCACCTAAGCACTTATTCGAACCGCGCGCATCGCCGGCAACGCCCACTCGAAATACCAAGACATCCATAGCGTCGACGTCAGCGTCATCGGCGCTCGAATGTTGACTCGTTGACGCGCCTCCGTCGCTCGGAAACTCCACGACGACACCCAAAGTCACATAGCGTTGGTCATCATCGCAATCAGCACTCAAAACGACCGTCTTGGGCACACCACTGTTGAACGTAGAAGAGAACACGCGCCGAGATGTCGCGGCGCGCTCGGCTCTCGTGGCTCGTTTTTCGGCACTATCGTCGCTCGCTGCACCGCCCACGCTAAATCGTAACATTCGTCCCGGACTGCCCTCACGCGCGTCAGGGCCATCGGTACCAACATCGCACCCGTCATCGTCCATGTCATCATCGCGCGATGCGTGAGGAGAGGCGACCAAAGGCGTCTCTTCGACGCGCGCGCGTTTTGATTCCATTTGACCAGCCGACGCGTCCTCGCCCTCGTCTCCATCAGCCGCCCAATGACGACGCGCACCACTCCCCGAATCATGTATCGACGCAGGCGTGATGTCTTGTACGAATACGGGCGACGCCAAATCAATCGTCCGCCGGCGAACGTCGTCTTCCTGTCCTTCGACGTCTGTACGCGGCGCCGTCGGCTCTGTCGGTTCGCTCGCGTCATCGTCCAGCTCACCCGCATTCGCGCCTTCAACGTCAAAGCTATCCATCGGAATCGTCGCTTCTTGTATGCATGCTAACGCCGCGGCGCGCTCAGCGCCTGGGGATAGTGAATACACGCCACGCATCGGCGTCGACGCGCGTCTCGCGTCTTCGTCAGCCGCGCGCGCGTCGACGAGGTCACACCACCGTCCATCGCTCGCCGTGCCCGCGCGCACGCTCACGCGCGACAACGCATCGACGAGCGCTTCGCGATGCTTCAATAGCGCGGCCCGGCGCGCGATGAGATCCTGCGTGCGCGACGAAACACGCGTGTGAGCACAACGAATGCGTTTAAATTCAGCTCGAGCTGTCGGGGGAGTCACGATGCGCGATTTTCGATGCGTGCGCGCGCGTACCTGCGCGGATGACGGAAGCGCGGCGTATATGATGTCATCGTCGACGTCTACGCGCATGCTTACCGCGACGTGATGCGCGACGTGACGCGCGACGCGACGCGATGTGCGGTTCGAAGCGTACTGTACTACGGTAGATGTTACACAAATGTTTAAAACTAACGGCGACGACGAAGGGACTCGTCGGCCACGCCTTTTCTACTTTCTCCATACTTTTTAAATTTTTTCCTGAATGAGCGCTTGCGGCTAAACGCGCTCTCAACGGATTCGCCTTTGGCTTCGGCTTCGCGGACGGCGCGCACGAGCTCGGCGCTCCCGGGTAAACATAAATTCGTGACGCGTCCAGTGGCACCGGCGCGCGCGGTGCGCCCTATGCGATGCAAATAATCGACGGCATTGCCGGCGAATTCGGCTTGGATGACGTGTTCGACGCCGGGAATGTCGACGCCTCGCGCGGCGCTGTCGGTGCACACCAACGCGGTGACTTTACCTTCAGCGAAATCATTCAAGCGAATAGCGCGCTCGACGCTATTCATATCGGCGTGAAACGCCGCCGCACGTAAATCTAGTGCGTTGAATTCGCGCGCGATTTCATCCGCAGCGGCAGCAGTATTGACGAATACCATTGTCTTTGTCTCAGAGCCGCCGGCGGCGCCGGCGGCGAGACCGACCGCTCGGGCGAGCTCGCCCGCGCGTGATTCCATCGTGACATCGATCCATGTTTGGTTCACGCTGGCCACTGAGCGGTGTAAACGACGTCCTTCGATCCACTTCGCGTCCGGAAACCCATACTTGATCATTGCTCCAGGAGTTTTCTTGCCGTTGCTCATCACCGTGGCGGCGGCGAAAATGTACTGTCGCCTAAAGTCGCGACCTTCGCCTTGGCCCATCTTACCTTTGCCCCCGAGTGCAGGTCCACGTTTTCGCGATGGTCCGTCGTGATCTTTACGCCAATCGCGCTCGTAATCCGCTTCACCGCGTTCGGCATCGCCGTCCCACGCATCCGCCGCCGCCTGCGCCGCGTTTTCTTGATTCGCTATAAATTCCAATTCATTCACAAAAAATCCTTCGCTCGCGAGCTTTTCCTCGCGGTACAACACGTCAAAGCACGCACGTAATGGTTTTAAATACCCACCCGAGAACAGCATATCGGCTTCATCGAACACGACGTGGCGTAACGTTTGCGCGATGGGCGCGAAACCGCCGCGTCGCCAATGTCCGTCGCGAAACCGCAACAAATCATCCATCGCGCGCGCGGGCGTGGTGACGTACACATCCGGGTTCGTAAATGGCGTGCCGGTTTCGGGCGTCAACGCGTGCGTGCGCAACAGCGGCTCGCCCGTGGCGGTATCGATGAGCGAATCCGCCACCCGCGCCACTTGCTCGCACAACGTCGCGTTTGGGCACAAAATCAACGCCCCCGTCTTTGTTTTAATCTCCCCATCATCGCCGCCCGCCTTAGTCACGCCACTCGCGGCATCTTTTTCGAGCTGTCTCAACAAGTTACTCCATATCGGCACTAAATAACACAGCGTCTTCCCGCTCCCAGTCTCGGCGGCGATGACGACGTCGACGTTTGCCGCCGCCGCCGGGACGGCGTCGGCTTGAATCTCCGTGAGCGCGGTAAATCCCAAATTCCGCAACGCCGCAGTGACCTTCGGATGTATAGTCTGAGAAAACGTACAATGATAACACGCCCCGTCAGTTATCGCGTTGCGAAGCGAAGCGAGGCGCGAAGCGATGCATCAAAAGAAGACGAAGAAGAAGCAAAAAAAGTACCCGCGTTCGACGCCTCATTGTTGTTAAGTTTGCCGCATAGGTTGCTCACGCGTCAGCCCGAAAGCGTCTCGGTGAAGCTCTAATAAGGAAGATAACGCAGTATATAGCATCATTGGCGTCCCAAACGCGGGTACACGCGTCGCATCACGCGCGAAAAAACCAAAAAGCTCCATCACGCGCCGCGGCGCCACCCTACCTCATCATCCAATCCAACGCCGTTCGCCCCCGCGTACGCGCCGATCGCGCGCATCCGCGCGTGCGCACCGCTCCGCCACACCCCATCGCACCCTCCGCGAATCGCGCACGCGCCGCGAACGCCGCGGCGCGCCACCACGGCGGCGCGCATGTCTGCGCTCGCTGCGCGCGCCGCCGCCACCGCACGCGCGCGCGTCGGGCGCGCGAAAGCCGTCGCGAATCCCCGGCTGGCGACGATGCGCGACGGTGGTGACGCTGGCGGTGACGCGAGCGACGAGCGGGCGTACGCGCGCGCACAATCGCTCGCGCAGGCGCGCATCGAGGAATGAGGCATGAGGAAGAGAAACTTTCCACCAGGAGGGACTCATCGACCAATTATGACTAGGAGGTATGTTCGAGTCAGAAAATGAATGAAGTGATGCTGACGATGATGATTGTCATACCACGACGTCGACGAGTCGCGCACGAGGACGACGACGACGACGAGGGAGAGCACGGGGTGGTGGTAGACTCGTTCGGTGGTGCGGCGACGACGAGGAGGACGACGAGGAGGTTTGATACGTTGATGTACTGAACATTAGTAGTTTATAGTGTTGAGCGTAGATCAAATCACATGGAGCTGTCGACGTATGGCGCGGGAAGCGCGACGACGGCGGCGACGTATTCGGTGTTATATTTGATATTCGCCACGGTGCTGATATTGGCGAACAAGCATTTGATCACGGAGACGAGCTTTAACTGCCCGATATTCGTGAGCTCGCTCGGGAGTTGGTTTGGATGGGGCGCGGCGGCGGTGGCGATACACACGGGTATGGAGCCGTTATCGCACAAGTTGACGTTTGGGGAGTGGTGTGCGAATATATTACCCATAGGCGCGTGCACGGCGTTGAGTTTAGCGGCGGCGAACGTGGCGTATTTTTATTTGAGTTTGAGTTTTATACAGATGCTCAAGGCGTTCGCGCCCGTGGTGACGTATTTTACTCTAGTTGGGTTTGGGCTCGATCGCTGGAGCGCGCGAATCATGAGCACGCTGAGTGTGGTGATGTTTGGGTGTTTCATCGCGTCATGGGGCGAGGCGCACGTCACGGTGTTTGGTTTGGCGTGCATGCTCGCGGCTGAAGTCGCCGAGGCGTTTCGCTCCGTCGGCATCCAGTACTTGATTGCCAACAAAAAGTTCTCACTGTTCAACGGCATGTATTACTTTTCGCCCGCGACTTTGGTGTTCTTAATGGCTCTGAGTGCGGTGTTTGAAACTGAAGAGCTCCTCAAGGGTGGCGAGAACGCGCGCGCGTTTAGAGAGTATTGGTATCTGTTTGCGATTTGCGCCACGTTCGGGTTCGCCGTAAACTACGTGTGCCTAGGCGTCGTCAAACACGCGGGCTCACTCATGGTTAAAACCATGTCGCAGCTGAAGAACGTCGTCGTCATCGCCGCCGCGGTGGTAATTTACGGCGACGACGTATCCGCGCTCGAAATCTTTGGCTACGCCGTCGCAGTCGTCGGTTTCCTCTTTTTCAACCACGCCAAAGCCCTCGACGCGGCTGCCGTGCGCGAACTCACGAAAAACACCACCGCGCCACCGTCATCGTCGTCGCGCGATCGCGCCGCACCAGGCGGCGCCGACGGCGGCGTCGACGACCCCGCGCGCGCGCCGCTCCTCGCCAAAACCTTCCCCTCCTAGCCCGCGACTCGCCACCGCGTTGTAACGCACGCATGCACGCATATAACATATAATCACGCGTCGCGCGTACATTCGCGTCCCCATCGCTCGCGTCGTCGTCGTCGTCGTCGCCGTCGCGCGCGCGCCTGAGCGACGACGACGCGCGTCTCTATAAAACCGGGCACCCATACCCACGCCCGAACACGGTGCCCAGTTTCGGAAGTTTCCGACACCCCATCGCTGTCGAATCCCCGCGTCGCCATTCGCCGCCTCGCTGCGCGCGATGCCGCCCGCATCGGTGCCCGAAACCCTCATCCCATCCGACGACGACGACCGCGCGTCGTTCCTTCGCGCCGACGCGCACGGCGACGCGCGATCGAGCGCGGATGACGAATCTCGCGCGCCGAGAGA
>Ga0255752_10003441_pt1 | contig 16535 bp, 10 predicted proteins | sample 011ome_25_FD_179952 | JGI IMG/M metagenome (GOLD analysis project Ga0255752, IMG submission 179952) | Coastal salt marsh microbial communities from the Groves Creek Marsh, Skidaway Island, Georgia - 011512CT metaG (version 2) | ecosystem: Environmental > Aquatic > Marine > Intertidal zone >... | reverse complement strand
GGATGGCGTCGTTCGCATCAACGGTTTCGGCTCATCCGCGTCCATCGTCGAGGCTGATATCTTCGCGTGCGAAGCCGTCGTGCACGTGGTTGACACTGTGCTGTTACCGTTTGATGGTGATGACGTACTTGATGACGTGCAAATCGCACAGTTACGCGAGGCGACGCGTGCGCTTCGCGAACGATACGACGTTCCGGCGCCCGAGCCGACGGATGCCGACGGCGACGGCGACATCGACGAATGGGAACGCGCGGGCGCGGTACCGATCGAAAGCGTGCCCACGGAATGGACAAAAGATGCCATCGATGATGCAAATGATGATTGAATCGCGTGCGACAGTGATGCACTTTTTTGATACGACATACCATGACATTTTGTTGAGCTCGTCGCCCGACGCCCAAGCCCTCAAGCGTAGGTTTGACGCCTCCTCACTCGTCGCCGCAATGTCCATGGGCTTGCGCGTGTTCGCCATGTCCGTACCTCTGCGCCATTTGCGTACGGTGACCACCGTCGCGCACACGCAAACTCGCGGCTCGAATGTGCCTTTACGGGCGACGATTTCGGGCGAACGTCGCCGACGGGACGCGCGCGTGAAAGCCTACCCCGCGGGCGAAGGCGTCAAAACGCACCCGAGTCCAGGCAAACGGCACGGCGATTTGCCCAAAAACTTTGAGCATCTCGCGGTGGAAGAACCATTGTATCAATGGTGGGAAGAGCAAGGGTATTTTCATCCGAATGAGGCTGCCCCGGGGGCGCCGTTTGTGATTCCCATGCCCCCGCCCAACGTCACGGGCGCGTTGCACATGGGACACGCGATGTTCGTTACTCTGCAAGATGTCATGACGCGCAGCGCGCGTATGCGAGGGCGTAAGACGTTATGGCTACCCGGGACGGACCACGCAGGGATTGCCACGCAGCTCGTCGTGGAGAGAAAGCTCGAAAGCGAAGGCGTAAAGCGCACGGACATGACGCGGGAAGAGTTCGTCGACCGCGTTTGGGAGTGGAAAGCCGAGTACGGTGGGCGAATTCAGCAGCAAATCAAGCGTCTTGGCGCGTCATGTGATTGGTCTCGCGAGCGCTTCACTTTGGATGAGGGTTTGTCCGAGTCGGTGCTCGAGGCGTTTATTACGTTGCACGACCGCGGGTTGATTTACAAGGGTACGTACATGGTGAACTGGGCGCCGAAACTGCAAACCGCGGTGAGCGATTTAGAGGTTGAGTACAGCGAAGAGCCAGGGACGTTATTTTATTTCAAATACCCCGTCGAGGGCGGATCGGCGGATGATTATTTACCCGTAGCGACGACGCGTCCAGAGACGATTTTAGGCGACACAGCCGTCGCCGTGCACCCAGACGACGCGCGATACAAGCACCTGATTGGCAAGAAGTGTGTCGTGCCGCTTTCAGGAGGTCGCACAGTGCCGATTATTGGTGACACATATGTGGACATGGAGTTTGGTACGGGGGCGTTGAAAATCACTCCTGGCCACGACCCGAATGACTACGAAATTGGCAAGCGTGTTGGATTAGATATGATTAACATCTTAAACAAGGATGGATCTATGAATGCTAACTGTGGTAAGTACAACGGTCTCGACCGTAGCGTCGTGCGCACGCAACTTTGGAAGGATATGGGTGACGAAGGTTTGGTGTTGAAGGAGGAGCCGTACACGTTGCGCGTCCCGCGGTCGCAGCGCGGCGGCGAAGTCATCGAGCCCATCGTGTCCGAACAATGGTTTTGCAAAATGGATTCCATGGCTGAACCGTCGTTAAAAGCTGTCGAAACGGGCGAGCTCACGATTGTGCCGCAGCGCTTTGAAAAGATTTACAAGTCGTGGTTGACGGATATTCGCGACTGGTGCATTTCGCGTCAGCTTTGGTGGGGTCATCGTATCCCGGTGTGGTACGTGCACGATTCCGCCGAGGACCTCGCACGCGCGTGCGAAGGCGAAGGCAAGGGTTCGAACAAACGTTACGTCGTCGCGCGCAACGACGCCGAGGCTGAGCAGAAAGCCAAGGCGGCGTACGGCGACAACATCGTCTTGCATCGCGAAGAGGACGTATTGGACACGTGGTTTTCGTCTGGCTTGTGGCCGTTTAGCACTCAAGGTTGGCCCAACGAAGACGCACCAGATATGAAAAACTATTTCCCCGCTAGCGTCTTAGAGACTGGCCACGATATTTTGTTCTTTTGGGTGGCGCGTATGATTATGATGTCGTACGGCATGACGGGCAAGTTGCCGTTCCACACCGTATTTTTGCACGGTTTGGTGCGCGACGCGCAAGGCCGAAAGATGAGCAAATCTCTCGGCAACGTCGTCGATCCGCTCGGCGTGATCGCCGAACAAGGTACAGATGCGTTGCGTTTCACCCTCGCCACTGGCACCGCGGCCGGGCAAGACTTAAACTTGAATCTCGAGCGCTTGGCGTCGAATAGAAATTTCACAAACAAAATTTGGAACGCCGGGAAATTCGTCCTGTATAGCATGGATGAAATGTCCGATGAAGATCGCATGGCGCTCGTGGATGAAGGCCGAGCGTTGTGCGCGGACGCCGCGGCGATAGCTAAGCTTCCTCTCGCCGAGCGATGGATTGTGAGCAAGTTGAACGCCACTGTGGACCACGTGACGACGGCGCAGGACAAGTATGATTTCGGCGAGGCGGGTCGCGCGACGTACACTTTCTTTTACGATTCATTTGCAGATTGGTACATCGAAGGCGCAAAGAGTCGCTTGTACGGCGACAATGCCGCGGCATCACGCATGACCAAGGCGGTGTCGCTCTACGTGCTCGACCAAACGCTTCGATTATTGCACCCATTCGTGCCGTACGTCACCGAAGAAGTGTGGCAAGCGTTGCCGCACCGCGGCGAGGCGTTGATTGGCCAAGACTGGCCCGCACTCAACGCTCACGTCGACACAAACGCCGTCAACGCGTTTGAAAACCTCCAAAAGGTTGTCACGCGCATTCGCAACGCCCGCGCCGAATACTCTGTCGAGCCGGCGAAGCGTATCCCGGCGTACGTCGTGTGCGCCGACGCCGCGCTCAACGCCGAGCTCGCCGCCGAAATCAATGTCATCGCCACATTGGCGCGATTGAACATTGACGAATGCTCGGTATCGACAACCCCACCCGCGGCGTTCGCGGACGCCCCCGAAAACTTTGTGCAAATTATCATCAACGAGCAGCTCGAGGCGTACCTTCCGCTCGCCGGTTTAGCCGACCCCGTCAAGGAAATCGCGCGTTTGACCAAGCAACAAACGAAAATGGAAAAGGAAATCGCCGGTTTAGCCGGTCGCGTGAACTCCCCGAGTTTCACCGATAAAGCACCACCCGCGGTTGTCGACAAGGCGCGCAAGGAATTGAGTGATTTAGAGGAACAGCTCGCCGCCGTCGTCGCTCGCGTGCGGCAAATGGAATCCCTCGTCTAGCCGTCGTCTCTCACGCTTAGTTTTTTAATCCCACGCATACGCTCACCGTGCGTCGTCTGCCGCCCCGATACACGCGCGCGTGTCTATATTAGTGGTGTTACAGCATTACAATGTGTATAGTCGTCAAAAAATAATCTACAATAGCGGTGGTGGTACAGAGAGCTCCGTCTGGTCGCGTCCTCGCGCGCAAAAAATAAACCGCGCAAAACTCATTGCTGCGATCGCGCCAACTCATTCGCCTCGAGCATGATTAACGAATTAAACGACCCACGATGAGCTCTCCTCCCCGCACACCCAATAGACCCCGCATCGCGATCCGCATCCGCGCTATGCACCACCACGACTCTCGGACTTCCGTTCGTCGGCGCCACGCGCGGACTCGAGCTCTCGCTCGCCCGCACAAAAGCTCCATCCGCTCCTCGCACGTAGCTCCCGCTATACTCCCCCGCATGCACGCTGAATCCATTACGAATAGGAATACTCTGCGCCTCGGCCTCGGCGAGCACGGTGAGCGCGCCGTGCGATCCATGCTGGCGCCCAAAGGAGCGACCGCCAAACGCGCCGTCGTCGTCGTCGTCATCCACCACGCGCTCGCGACCGTGTCTTCCGTGCGACGACGACCCGAAATCCGCGCGTTCCGCGCGCGGACTATCCGCGGCGGGTGGAATCACGATATCATCCGCGTCGGCGGGCGCGGGGTGGCGCAGACCGAGCGTGAGCGCTGACGCGCGAGACGTGGGACCCATGGGCTTGGGACACCCTCCTTTTGTGTGCGCGTAAATGCGCGTAAATACGCGTCGGAACGCGATGCGATGCGTCGCGCGAGGCGTCGGAGACGTCGAGCGATGTTTGCGTGCGGTGCGTGCGCGCGCGAGAGGGCGATCGAGGGCGCGACGCGGCGAGGAATGACGTGAGCTTGAGCTCGGCGGGGGCTATGTGTTGGTTCTCAACGTCGGCGTCGGCGGAGCCGCGCGGCGCGTCTAATCGTCGGCTAAAATGGCATCTAACGCGCGCTGTCGATGACGTCGCGCGAGAGATGCGGCAAGGATAATGGTATCGACCCATACATCGCGCGTGTGTGCGCGCGAGGTGGTGAATATCATGATTGGTGCGGACGCGGAGCGCGACGCGAGGGCGAAACTGGAGCCGCCGGGCGCGAGCGAGGCGTCGGATATGGGTTCACACGACGCCACGTCGGCGAGATTGATGGCAAGGGCATCCGTGGTGGGTTCTTTGGGGTCTTCGTCGCGTGTCATGACGCGCAGTGTGTGCGCGTTGACGATGAGACGAAGAGCCGTGGCGTCGTCGACGCCGTCGACGCCCGACGCGGCGCGAAACGTGGCGTCGTCGAGTACGTACGGCTTTGGAAGCACGTGCTTGACCAACGCAAAGGACTGCGTGTACACCGAATTTGACGGCGAATTTGCGAGCGCTAACGCCACGTACACCGCGCTCGCGTTGGCGTACTCGCGAGACATATCACCGTACGCGCGTTCGTCGTCCTCGGCGCTCGTCCCGACGACGCCGGCGCGCAACGCCGCGAATTCCGCATTCAACGCATACATCGCCGTGCCCAAATTATACACCCCTCGGTCAAAACACGGCTCGAGCCTAAGTGCTCGCCGAAACTTATCCACCGCGCGCGTTAAAAACTCCACGCGCGCCATACGTGCTCGATTCACATCCTCCACAGTCGTCGTCGACTCAAAATCCACGCATTGCGCCCGGCTTTGCAACGCCAATCCTAAATTATTCAACGCCTGCGTCGCTTGCTGCGTCGTCACCCCACCGCTCGTCACGATGCCTCCATACCCATGCTTCACGTATGTCGTCGCTTTGTCGTATTTATCGATCGCTTCGTCGTATAAATGCCTCGCGCTCGCGCCGTCCCCGCTCGCCCGCGCTCGACCGGCGCGGTCGCCCAACGCTATGGCCCAATTATACAGCACCGCGTGCGCCGCCGCGCGGCTTGCATCGTCCTCATCGCTCGACGTATGTCCCATGTGTGCGTGCGCTGCCGCGCTGGCGGCTTTCCTGTACGCATCGCACGCACGTATCGTGAGCTCGTCGCGGAGCCGCGCGTCTTCGGGCGCGCAGCGCTCGGCTTGCTCTTGCAACACGCTCGCGTATTCATACGCCGTGCTCGGCGACGCCGCGCCCTGGACGGTGTGCAGCGCGGCGCGAAGGGCGTCTGCGCGCGAGGCGAGGGCGCGATCGCGGGCGGGTTCGTTGGCACGACCGATGGAGGTGCGCACGCCGCCTGGGATGACTGAGGCGTAGCGTCTCGCGCTGGCGGAACGCGCGGTTTCGAGCGCGGAAGCGTGCAAGGCGCTCTTCGTGGATGGTGGGGAAGACGACGACGGGGATGATGGTTCGCCCATCGCGCGCGCGGCGATGGGGGATGTGGGCGTCGATGATTGAGGTTACAGACGCGTCGTGGGCGTTACAAAGAGAGCTCGCCGTCGGCGCGGCGGCCTGAGGACGTGTAATAATGATTGATTGCCGCCGAATGCGCGGATCGGCGCGATGCGGGAGCGCGATTTTTGAATAAATTAAAGTCCCGGCCACGAGCGGCGCGGAAGCGGGAGATCGAAAATCTCGTCGCCGCCGGCAATGTGGAACAACTGACGCGGCGTCGGCGGGTCGATGGCGAGCACATCCATGTCGTGTCGAACGCCATCCTTGACGACGTACATGGATGTAGGGGAGATAAACTCCAAGTTTGGATGCCACGTACGGTTCGTGGCGGTTGTGCTATGAATCTGGATGCCCGTGACGACGGCGTAGTCCGCCTTGCTGACGTCTACGGTTTTCTGAATGAGCTTGTCCAAGTCGCTACGAATGACGCGATCCGCCAAGCGCGTCACCTCCACGAGCGGCAATCCTCCGTTTGGAATCTTCTCCTTCTCCACCGCAGTCATCATGCGGCGAGTTAAGATGGAAAACTCAGGGTCTAGCGGGTCGTGCGCGCATTCCTCCATCTTCATGTCCAGCTTACCCTCCTTGTATTGCTTAAACATTGGCTGCATCTTCACCAACGCTCCGCACGCGCACGACTGCCCTTGTCTCCCGGCGCGTAAAATCGATCCAACTCGCCCCTCGGCATCAATCGCAATGTGCGGAAGCGCAAATAACACATATCTTTCCTTCCCAGTGGCGTAATCCGTCGGTGAATGCGATAATCCCGCGGCTAATCCCGTCGTCCCGGCGGTGATGACCCCGCCCAACCCGTCGACATCCAACGAATACCCAAATATATCGTGAATAGCATTCTTCAACGGAAACGTAATCTCATCCCGACACAGCGACGTCAGCGCGATAGAATTATCCGCGGTAAACCCAAATCGTCGTAACATCACCTCGGTGCGAAACAAAAAGTCATCCATACCCACGGCGTTTGGAAACTCCTTGGTCACGACGTCGCAGCGCTCGCGAATGTACGCCACGCGATTGTGTTGCAACTCTGGGTCAATGTCGAACCCGCCGTACTCGTGAAAACGCGGTCCGTGCGCCTTGGCGTTCATGGGGGCCAAGTAGCCACCGCCCATGCGCTGCACGCGGCCGGCGCGCGTGACCACGGCGGCGCCGCGCGCGCCATGATGGGACATCATCATCACTCGCGCGTGTGATGACGCCTTCGCGGCGGTCTTCCGCGACGACGACGACGACGACGACGGCGAGGACACGGCGGCAGAGGACGAGGACGATGGCACCATCGCTCGCGCGGCGATCATCGCCGTCGGCATCGCGGCGGCGGCGCGGTGTGACGACGAGGGACAGACGAGCGCTTTAAACAGAAAAAAGGCAACCTAGAGGGGGTATAATTACCTGTACGTGTATGGGAAAACAGTATAACACCCCTGTGGATGTGGGACATATGGGACATGTGACGCGCGCGTATACGACAGCGTAACGACGCGGATTACGCGCGGAACACGTGGATTCGACCGCTTGCGGTGCCCGCGGCGACAAAGTCGTGATAGCGGTGACACGCGAGACGCGAGCCGATGGCGGTCATGTGGTCTGCGGAGGCGAACGTGGCGAGCGCCGGGACGGCGGCGCGCGGGTTGAAAATGTGCATCGAGCGTTGCATCGAGCCGCAGAGCACGCCGTCGCCTGCGGCGGACCAGATGGCTCGGAATGGGAGGACCCATCGGCCTGTTTGGTTGTTGTGTTTGATTTTGAGGGATTCTTTCGTGGCGTCGGTGGATGGATGCCAGACGCGGAGGGCGTCGTCGTAGCACGTGGTGAGTAACGCGCCCGAGCCGTTTGGATTCCAATATGCCGCTTGTGAAGACTTGGCGTGGGGTAAGTCGTACACAGCCTTGGCGTTCTTTTTGAGTTTGCGCACGTCCCATACGGAGACGAGCTGGTGAGTGGATGTGGCGAACATGTGTTCGTTGCCCGGGTCGATGTGCACGGTGTTGATTTTCTTTTCGTGAATGCTCAACGAGGGGGATGTGAACTTACCCGTGCGCATGTCGAGCTGGTGCAAGTTTCCGACGTTGTCGCACACCAACGCGCCGTGTCCGTTGGAGAATTGGTCGCACGCAGAAAACTCATCCTCTTCGGAGTAGACGGTTTCTTGAAAGACGCCGCGCTCTGGATCGAGCACTCGAACGGCGCCGTCGTACGCGCTCGTCAACAATTTCCCACGCAACGCGCCTTGACCCCATTTACAATGCGAAATATAGGCTCCATGTGCTTTGTAGTACAACACACCGTCATCATCATCATCATCTTCGTCGTCATCGTTTTCAGTCTTGACTCCCTCAGATTTCACCGACGAAGACGTTTCCGCTTGATCGACGCGCCACAAGCCAATGTGACCCTCCTTATCGCCCGACGCCACGAGCAACATGGAATCATCCGGGCTAAAATCCAAGTGCGTCACACCCTTAGGAGTGCACTTTGCGACGTCGCATTCGCGCAACTTGAGCTTATTGCCCGTCATGTTGGCTACGCTGGCTGTCGTCGGCTTCTCCGCCGTCTTTATAAACTTGCCCATCGACTTTTTCAACGTTTCTATAAACGCCGCATCGGTGCGCTCGCTACCATTCTCGCTATCCAATTTAACATCCCCGCTCGGGCGCGTGCGCACGGGTGCCGCAGTGAGCTCACCGGTTGGATAATACGTCGCGCCGTCGGCGAGAATGACGCTCCCATCCCGACGCTCTCGATCCACCCCAGACGCAAGCTCTGGCGCAATATTTCGCGCGCGAGACGATCGGCGCGTGGGAACAGACGCCTCAATCTTCTCACGCGTGCGTTTACCAGCTATACCGCGTGTGGATGGCGCGGCGCCCTTCTTTTCCCGCGTCCCGACGGCGTCGCCGAGCGTCTTGATATTCAACGCCTCCATTCTCGCCTTATTTCGCGCAATGTGCGCCTCACGCTCGCGCTCAAACGCAGTCAATCCATCGTCATCAATACACTCGTCCTTTACAAGGGCGGCGGCAGCGGCGGCGGCGGCCGTCGCCGTCGGCGCCTCGGCCGCGCTCTCGCGTCGGTTTTCGTCGACGCGCTTCTCGCCACCACCCTTCTTCGCCTCAACCTCGCACACCACCGCTTCGGGCGCCGTCACGCCCGCGTTCGTGGCATCACCCAGGGCGTTACTCGCACCCGCGCTCGAGCGCCGGCGCGAAAAAATCGCGCGTGCGGCGCTTCGCAACCCCATCTTTGATTCTCTCAAGCCTCTTCAAAAAGTTGTTTGATTAATCAATCAACGTCGAGCGCACGCGTCGCCGCTCGTCGTGTGTCGATCGCACGCTTTCGCGCGTTGCAAATACTATACGCAATGCGTCGTCTGCGCCGCCTGCGTCGTCGATCGCGCGCGTCGAGCGTGCGGGGTCGGCGTCGGCGAGTGCGGGTGCGACGACGTCGACCGACGGACGACGTCATCGGTCGTCGCATGCGTGCCACGAAAACAGCTCATGGATTTAATACATCATCAGTACGACCCAACTGTCCGAACATGGTTTTATGTCACATGGACGAAGGTATAAATAATCGCACATGGTACTACTTTGAACAGTATGCGCGCACAGGGCGTTGCGTCGCATAAAACCACGACGGCATTGGTCGCCGCGGCGCTCGATGTACGCCGCCGCCGCCGCCGCCGCCACATCGCTGCGCGCGCGCGCCGCCTACTCATCCATGCGCATCTCTTCGTCGTCGTCGTCGTCCTCCGCGGCGTCGTCCTCCGCGGTGTCGTCCGTGGCGTTCGTTCGAACGCGCCAAGCGCGGTGCGGTGGCGGCGCCTGGCGCGCGCCTGGCGCGCGTCTCACGCGTCGCCTGGCGCGCCCCTGGTCGTCGTCGTCGTCCTCGCGCGTCAGCCGTGGTCATCTCCACCGCGCCAGCGCAGGCAAGGCGGTCGATGCCGACGGTGCGCCGCACGTGAGCGTGATGCTTGAAGAGATTTTGGAGTGCTTTGCCGACGTGGAGACGCGAACGCACGTGGACGGGACGCTCGGCGCTGGTGGACACGCCGCGGCGATGATTACTCGGCATGCAGAGATGGAACAGTTTATTGGGTTTGATGTCGATCGATCGGCGCACGCGTTGGCGCAGCCGAGGTTGGAACAGGCGAGAGAAAAAGCAGCCGCCGCGAATGCGCGAGCGACGGGGACGTTAAAGTTGAGCTTGGTCGAGGCGAATTTTAGGCAGATGCGCGAGGCGTTAAAGGCGTTGAAAGTAGACGGCGTAGATAGTATATTGCTTGATTTAGGTGTGAGCTCGATGCATCTCGATCGTGCTGAGCGTGGATTTTCATTTATGAATGACGGTCCGCTCGACATGCGCATGGGCGAGAGCGCAAAGACGACGGCGGAGGAAATCGTCAACACGTGGCCCGAGGAGGAAATCGGGCGCATATTGCGTGATTACGGAGAAGAGAGGCACTGGCGTTTGCTTGCAAAACGCATTTGCGAAGCGCGCGTAGAGAAAGATATAAAGACGACGCGCGAGCTCGTCGAAGCCATCGGCAACGTGCCAGGCAAGTGGGGATCGATTCATCCCGCGACGCGCACGTTTCAAGGTATACGCATCGCCGTAAACGATGAACTCGGCGCCGTAGAAGACGTCATTCCTGCTGCTATCGAAGCATTGCGTCCGGGGGGGCGACTTGCCATTATATCGTTCCACTCGTTGGAGGATTCCATCGTAAAGAAGCAATTTAGAAAATTCGCAGGTTTCGCCGAGCCGTTGAGCGAAGAGGTGAATCGCTACATGCCGCAACCCGAAAAGCCGCCAAAGATTGTGCGTTTGATTACGCGAAAACCCCTAGTGCCGAGCGCGAAAGAGATTGATGAAAATGTCCGCAGTCGCTCGGCGAAACTTCGCGTGTGCGAAAAACTCTAGAACGTATGTCACCGCAGTAGAACAGCTAGTCGTTGTAAAGTCGTGTACCATCACCATCGAACGAATGAACGAGCAAAAGAAAAAGAGATAATGATCACTACAACACTGTTCATTTATTTTTGATATGTCGTGTTTGTATGCTTTCTACTGCAATGCTTTCTTGACGCTCGTCGACGAACGATTGAGCGCGCGCGCTCGCGTCGCCGACGAGTGCGCGAGCCAAAGATTGGATGACCGAACGAGCTTAGTACTCGGATTCTTCAACGCCTGAAATCGCCGCAGACGCCGTACCAACTTCCTGGTAATCCATTTCCAGTGCAGAAAGATCCTCTCTGGCTTCAGAGAACTCGCCTTCTTCCATGCCTTCACCGACGTACCAGTGCACAAAGGCGCGCTTGGCGTACATTAAATCAAACTTGTGGTCGAGACGAGAGAAGACTTCGGCGATGGCGGTGCTGTTCGAAATCATGCACACCGCGCGCTGCACCTTGGCCAAATCTCCACCCGGCACAACAGTCGGCGGTTGGTAGTTGATGCCGCATTTGAAACCAGTCGGGCACCAATCGACGAATTGAATCGTGCGTCGCGTCTTGATGTTTGCCACGGCGGCGTTGACATCCTTCGGGACGACGTCTCCGCGGTACATCAAGCAGCACGCCATATACTTGCCATGACGCGGATCGCACTTGGCCATCATCGACGCCGGCTCGAAAGCGCTGTTCGTGACTTCAGCGACGCTCAATTGTTCGTGGTACGCCTTTTCAGCGCTAATCACCGGCGCGTACGAAGACAACATGAAGTGGATGCGCGGGTACGGCACCAAGTTGGTTTGGAATTCGGTGACATCCACGTTCAACGCACCATCGAAACGCAGAGACGCCGTCAAGGACGAAATAACTTGCGCAATCAAGCGGTTCAAGTTGGTGTACGTCGGGCGTTCAATATCTAAGCTACGGCGGCAGATGTCGTACACGGCTTCGTTGTCCAACATGACGGCGACGTCGGTGTGCTCGAGTAACGCGTGGGTGGAGAGCACAGAGTTGTACGGCTCAACCACTGCTGTAGAAACTTGAGGCGAAGGGTAAATGGTAAAACCAAGCTTAGACTTCTTGCCGTAATCCACCGACAAGCGTTCGAGGAGCAAAGAGCCGAGACCAGAACCGGTGCCCCCGCCGACGGCGTTGAAGACCAAAAATCCTTGCAAACCGGTGCAGTTATCCGCAAGCTTTCGAATACGGTCGAGCGCCATGTCAACGATTTCCTTGCCAATCGTATAATGTCCACGCGCAAAATTGTTCGCCGCGTCTTCCTTGCCAGAAATCAATTGCTCGGGATGGAACAATTGGCGGTACGCGCCGGTGCGCACTTCGTCGATAACCGTCGGCTCGAGGTCGAGAAAGATGCATCGCGGCACGTGCTTTCCCGCACCCGTTTCGGAGAAAAACGTGTTGAACGCATCATCAGAAGCACCGATGGTCTTGTCGCTCGGCATTTGGCCACTGTTTTCCACGTACAGCACAGAAGCGGAACAGTCAACGTTAGTCAAACGCAAAGTCAACGCGCGCGCGCGCGTCTAAAAATATACACACACACACACACGCCAGCGTGCGCTGCGTCCATCGCGCGGCGCGCGCGTCACCACACCACCATCATCGCTTCATGCACACATTCGCAACGCATACGCACTCGGGTTGGATACCGTGTTCGAGGCAATACAATTCCCAGCACGAGTTCCCGGTTTGCACCCCAGCTTGACCAATGTGAATAGAGATCACTTCACGCATCGCGTCGTAGTATTAAGAATGAGAACGTAAAAGCGCGCGGGCGCTCGCAAAAAATATCCCTCGGTGTGTGTGCGCGCGTGCGTGTGAATCAGACGAGCGATACGAGGTCGCTGCGTGTGTTTCGTTGCGTGTGCAAGTGACGATTGGACTTCTGTTTTTAGACGTCACACTGGTGGTGTGGCGTTGTTACCGACGGGTTCCGGCGGTGTTACCTCGCGAGTTCGACGCGACGACGACGTCGAGCGATGCGTGAGAATAGTTGACACCCATCGCCGCGCGCCGCCGCTCGCGCCGCCGTTCGCCACGATCGACAGCCGCATCGATGGCGCGCGACCAACACAAACAAATAAAATCCGTCATTGTGCTTGCCAATAGATCACGATGCGCGACGTCGATCGCCAGAGCCGCGCGCGCCGCAGCCGCGCACACGCACCGCATCGACCGATCGTCACCGCCACCATGCAGCGCGTCAATCGCGGCGCACCGTCGACGTCGTTCGGCCCGGGCGGAGGGTTTTCCGCGGCGCCATCGAAGGTGTCGCGCACGCTCAAGTCGATGGATTTCTATCGCAAAGTTCCGCGCGAATTCAGCGAAGGCACCATCGGAGGGTCGGTGATTTCTATCCTATCCACGTTGCTGATTGCGTTTTTGTTGTTGTCGGAGATTGGGGCGTATACGACGTCGAGGTTTGACACCAAGGTGGTGGTTGATCGATCCATCGACGGCGAGCTGTTGCGGATTAATTTTAATCTTTCGTTTCCGGCGCTGTCGTGCGAGTTTGCGAGCGTGGACGTGGGCGATGCGTTGGGATTGAATAGATTCAATTTGACTAAGACGGTGTTTAAGCGCGCGATTGATTCGAATATGAATCCGATTGGGCCGTTGCAGTGGGACCGCGAGGCGCAACGGGCGTTGGCGGCGACGGATGAGGAACACGCCACCGCGGTGGCGCACGTGGAGGAACACAAGAAGAGTATGGAGTTATTGAAGGAATCGAACAACCCGGCCGCTAGCGTGACACACCCGGTGTATGAGATTGATAATTTGGAGGATTTACAAACGATGGTGAAGGATCCGACGCACGCGGTGGTGTTGGTGAATTTTTACGCTCCGTGGTGCCCGTGGTGCCAGAGATTGGAGCCCGTGTATGAAAGTGCGGCGCTGACGGTGCATGGGAAGTATCCGGCGGGGGTGAGGAGCCGTGCGTTGTTCACCAAGGTGGATTGCGTCGTGCATGAGGCGTTTTGTATGAAGCAAATCGTGACTGGATATCCCACGATTCGCATCTTTACGCACGGAACGGATATTTTAACGCACGATGGTAAGCAAGAACACGCCGCCTATCGCGGTCCGCGCACGGTAGACGCGCTCACGTCTTTTATCGACTCGTTGTTGCCACCGCCGGAAAAGATGCTCGAAACCAGCCCAGAGGCGGCGGCGGAGGCGAATATGCAAATTCGTTTGCCGTCGAGCGCCAACGTGAACAAGCGCATCATCGGCCCGGGGTGCGGCATTACGGGCTTTGTTTTGGTGAAGAAAGTGCCCGGACACTTGTGGATCAGTGCATCGTCCAGCGACCACTCTTTCCGCGGCGAATCGATGAACATGACGCACGTCGTCAACCACTTTTATTTCGGTCATCAATTGAGCGACGATCGAAGCCGCTACCTTGACAAGTTTCACGCCGGCGAAAAGGAAGGAAACTGGCACGACAAGCTCGCGGGCGAGGTGTTTAGATCGCGCGATGCGCACATCTCGCACGAGCATTACTTGCAAACCGTGCTGACGACGATTACCCCCATGGGCCGATACACGCTGCCGTTTAGCGTGTACGAGTACACCCAGCATTCACACGCCGTGCACGAGCCGCTTCCAAAGGCCAAGTTCCACTACCAACCGAGCCCGATGCAAATCACGGTCAACGAGACGCGCACGGCGTTCTATGAATTCATTACGAGCCTGATGGCGATCGTAGGAGGGGTGTATTCCGTCATGGGCATCGCCGACGGCGTCTTGTTCAACTCGATTGCGCTCGTCAAGCGCAAGCTCGAACTCGGCAAGCAGGGCTAATACAGTCACGGCATACGCGCACGAACAACCACTGCACAGATACAGACATATATAATACATAGCCCCATCGTCGACGGCTGATTCGGCGGCGATGAGAAAATTTTGTTGTTATACAAACGACGAAAAAGCGACGAGGAAACAGAGACGCGCGACTTCACTTCATGACGTCCTCGGACGAACCACCATCCAAGCGCACGCGCCCCGGGGAGAAACCCCGCACCGGAACGTGCGCTTTCGCCGATCGCATCGCTCGCGTCGCGTGCGAACGCTACGCTGAACTCGTCGCCTCGTCCTCGTGTCCGCGCGAACGCGTCCCGACGCGCACCGTCCTCGCGGCGTTCGTCGCGTACGACCGCATCACCGACACCGTGCGCGTGATATCCCTCGGCGTCGGCACGAAGACAATCGCACGCGACGTCGCAATCACGGGGCACGAGATTCTTGACGCGCACGCTGAGGTGCTCGCCAGGCGCGGATTGAAAAAGTTTTTCTTTGAGTCGTTGCGGCGTAAAGACTCAACCGACGACGATGGTATAGTCGACGTCACCGACGATGGCATCATGCGCGTGCGAGAGAATATTTCGTTGCACCTGTATGTCAGCTCGGCGCCGTGCGGGAACGCGTGCGTGCGGCGATGGGCGAAAGGAAAGTCAACCGAGCGGCGACGCGAGTCGCTGGGCGAGCGCGGGACGCCGAGCGAGCCGCATGAAAAGCTTCAACGCAGCGCCTGTGACGCTGGCCAAGTGGCGCTGTGCGTGAAAATAGTAAAGTCGTCAAAGGATGACGCGTTGCCGGAGGATGTACAGCGCATGTGCGATCGTGGGGAGCTGGCGCCGGGGACGGCACCCGTCGGTTCGGCGCTCGGCGTTTCGTTGACGTGTAGCGATAAATTATGCGTATGGAACGTTGTCGGCTATCAGGGTGCGCTTTTGCGCGCATTTATGCCAGAACCATTACGCGTGGCGTCTATTACGGTTGGACGGAAGTTTTCAGAGCCGCATTTATGTCGCGCGATGTGCTGTCGCGTGGATGGATTTAAGTCTAGCGACGGAGCGTTTGTCGCTCGGCATCCGGCGCTGATGGAAACCGCCGTCGTATTCGATGACGTGCCCATGGATGCCGAAGAAGGTGCGACGTTTGATAATCCATTCGCGATGGTGTGGTGCGCGCATGATGATGACGCCGAGGTGGAGATATTAGATGCGAAGACGGGGACGTCGTCGGCGGATGGAGCGCCGTCGTCGACGTGTAAAGCGGCGCTCTTCGACGCGTACAATCGCGCCAAGGGCGGTTCTGTGGCGTATACGCATGATGCATACGCCCGTGCAAAGCGTGACTCGGACAATGGTGCGTACGACGCCGCCAAGGATGAGTTATTTAATCATCCAAAAATGTTTGAGCCGCGCCGGGGAGGCGCGGGATGGCGCGAGTCAAAGCGAGAGCGGACGAGCGGATACGCGCGTCGGCGCCGCTCGGACGACGATTAGTAGTTAGCATGTAGTACTTAGCATTGCAAAGCGAGTTGAGAAGAACACAAAAGACTCGAAGCGTCCTACTAAGGCACGGCGGAGAACTGCACGACACCCGTGGCTGGGCAGTACGTGAGAAACTCACCCGGTCCTTCGCCGCCGAAACATCCAGGATTGGTCAACACGGTGTCCTCAAAATCCGTCAACGACTGCTGTTCGGTGCGGTCGCCCAAGAAAATAGCGGTCGGTGCCGGGTAGAGCCATAAAGCGTGATCGAATTCCCAATAAATAGGCGCTTGGGTGATGGGTAACGGACATAAATGCGCCTGTTGGACCAACGTCGCCGCCAAGTGCTGAAATGTCGGGCGATCGGCGGCGTGGACTTCAATCTCTTGACCATTCTCATCGACGACGTGCGTGCG
>Ga0255752_10003431_pt1 | contig 16568 bp, 13 predicted proteins | sample 011ome_25_FD_179952 | JGI IMG/M metagenome (GOLD analysis project Ga0255752, IMG submission 179952) | Coastal salt marsh microbial communities from the Groves Creek Marsh, Skidaway Island, Georgia - 011512CT metaG (version 2) | ecosystem: Environmental > Aquatic > Marine > Intertidal zone >... | reverse complement strand
ATGCATGACCACGGCATTTCAAAAGAGACGCTGGTCAGTGTGGCTGAGAAGGCATTTCGCAACGGCTCAAGAACGCCGACCGCATGGCGCAGAACAGCGCTATCCCGGGAAGAAATTGAGCAAGCTGCCATGGTCAGCGAGCCACTCAACAAGTACATGTTCTGCTCCCCCGCCGAGGGCGGCTGCGCGCTGGTTGTATGCCGAGCCGACATCGCGCATCAGTTCACAACCCAGCCAATAATTTTAAAAACTGCGGTCGTGCGCTCAAGAAACTACGGCAGTTTTGAAGTCTTTGCCCCATCCCAAGCACCCGAAGTCGCTCAATCACCCACTGTGACCGCATCAAAAGCCGCCTTCGAACTCGCGGGCATTGGGCCTGAAGACGTGGATGTCGCGCAGCTACAGGATACGGAGGTAGGAGCTGAGATTATGCACATGGCAGAAAACGGTTTTTGCCAACACGGCGAGCAGGAAAAATGGATCGCCGAGGGTCACACAGAGATCACGGGCAAACTCCCCGTGAACACCGATGGTGGCTGCTTAGCCAACGGCGAGCCTGTAGGTGCGTCTGGGCTGCGACAAGTTTACGAAGTCTGTTTACAACTTCGAGGTACCGCAGGCGAGCGCCAGGTGCCAAATCAACCCAAAGTGGGCTATACCCACGTTTATGGCGCGCCGGGTATCAGCGGCGTAAACATATTGACCCGTTAACGTTGAATAAGAAGTACCTGCACTCCGGAGGATAAGAGCATGAACAAACCCGAAGACAAGCTACAGGGCGATGGGGGAAGGTTCGAGGGTACCACCTGGCAAGACTTGCTCGACTTAGAACAGGTCGAAGTGCCCGACTATCTTCGCATCAAAAATAACCCCTACCTTGGGGACGAAGACCTCCCCGTTGATCGTTATATCAGCCAGGAGTTTTTTGATCTTGAAAAAGACAAAATGTGGCCAAAGGTTTGGCAAATGGTATGTCGCGAGGAAGAGATTCCTGAGCCCGGCGACCACTATGTCTACAAGATCATCGACCGCAATGTCTTGGTAACCCGCACGCCTAGCGGTGATATCAAAGGCTACATCAACAGCTGCTTGCACCGCGGCCGCTGCTTGCGGGACGAATCAGGCAGCGTTCAAGAATTTCGCTGCCCGTTCCACGGCGCGACATGGGACCTCAACGGTGAATTTGTGGGCATTCCCAATGATTGGGATTTTAAGCACCTAGAAGGCCGGGATATGAGCCTGCCCCAGGTCAAAGTGGAAACCTGGGGTGGTTTTGTCTTCATAAATTTTGATGAAAACTGCAAGCCGCTCAGCGAGTACATGGAGGTCATGCCTCAACACTTTGAGCGCTTTCCTCTGGAAAAATACTGGAAGGGCTTGCACATACAAAGAAAGATCAAGTGCAACTGGAAGGTGGGAGCAGAGGCTTTCATGGAGTCCTGGCACACGCTAGAGACTCACAAACAGATCTTGACCTTTACCGGTGATGCCAACTCGCAGTACGACACCTTTGGCGATCACATCAGCCGTTCGGTGACCCCCATGGGGGTTCACAGTCCTCATCTCGACCCCATTCCCGAACACGAAGTGATCCGCGACATCCTGCTCATGTCGGGCCGCATGGCGCTGGATTCCGATGAAGGTCTAGACATACCTACCGACGTTACAGCTAGGGAATACGTGGCACAACTCAACCGCGAGATTTTCCAAGAGGCATCCGGAGATGACCTCAGTGACGCGACCATGGCAGAGCTGCAAGACGCCATCTTGTACAGCCTATTCCCCAATTTTCAGGTGTGGATTGGCTACTGCGGCAACATCGTTTATCGATTTTTGCCCAATGGTAACGATCCCGACAGCTGTATTTTCGATGTCATGATTCTGCTGCGCTTCCCGGAGGGCACCGAGCGACCCGAACCGGCTGAATGCGTGGTAATTCCTGAAGATGAGCCCTTTGCTTCGGTAGCAGAACTTGGGGCGCTGGGTCCGGTCTTTGACCAAGATGACGCCAATCTGCCTGCTGTACAGGCGGGAATGAAAAATAAAAAAGGCGGCACCGTGGTGCTAGCCAGCTATCAAGAAAGTCGAATACGCCATCTGCACATGGCGATCGATAAATACATCAATAGCTGAGGATCCACTATGACTGCAGAAGCACGAACCGGGGGCCGTATAAACGGTATCCTCGTAGCCAGCGGCCTTTGGCACGATATCGACTTTGCTCGTCTAGAGTTACTCAAACTACTGGCTGAACACGATCGAGTTCGCATTCGGGTGTTCGAGGACTACGAGAACCTCGACGCTTTAGCAGAGGCAGATTTTCTCATCAGCTATACCTGCAACGTTATCCCCTCTTTGGCCGCACAGGAAGCGCTGCGCAACTGGGTTCGTTCCGGTGGACGTTGGTACGCTTTGCATGGCACCAACTCGGTCATCCGGCTGATGGACGACGGCAACTTTGGCACCCCAGATTGGGCGCCACTCTTCATGGAAACGCTGGGATCCATGTTTCGCTCTCACCCTCCTATTGAGCCCTATACGGTCACCGTTGCACAACCAGAGCATCCGCTGGTTGCCGGCGTAGAACCCTTTCAGGCGACCGACGAACAATACCTCATGCATACCTACGGCAGCTTGGACGTGTTGCTGGAGACGGAGTTCGGCGGCGATGCGCCGGGATTTGTCGAAGACAAGTGGGCCCACGCCAAGCACCCCGTCTTTTACATTCATGAACAGGGGGAAGGTGCCGTGTTGTACCTAACCCTAGGCCATTGCCGGCATCACTATGATATGCAGCCATTGATGGATTACTGGCCAACCATTGACCGATGCTCTTGGGATTTACCCGTGTTTTACACCCTGTTACGCCGGGGCATAGCCTGGTGCATCGCACCGGTTGAAGAAGCTAGTAAACTCGCAGCGACTGAGGCAGCAGCGAATACCCCTGAACTCTAGTCGCTGCACCTGATCACCAGATTCAATTATTCGCCAAGCCCACGGACGGTGGGCTTTTTAAATACTAAGAACAATAAATCGGGAACCTTTATGAAACGTCGATCTTCTGTAACGCCCGCCCTAATGGCATTGGCGAGTGCGCTAACGATTGCTGCCAACATGACCTGTACCGCGCGCGCTGAGGATGCAAACCCCGTCAAAGACCCAAGCACCACCTACTCCGCCCCAATTAGTGAACAAGCTCGACAGCTGTACTGGGGTGATACGCACCTCCACACCACCGTCTCCTCCGACGCATTTACCTTGGGAAGTCGACTTGGGCGCGAGTCGGCCTGGCGCTTTGCCCGCGGCGAGACCGTGACGACTGAGAATGGGATACCGGTTAGATTGCGACGGCCACTTGATTTTCTGTCTGTGACCGACCACGCCGAGTATCTAGGTATTTTCCCAATGCTTAACGACCGCGACCCCAGACTCAGGGGCTGGGCTCTGGGGGAACAGATGGGTGAGCTGCTGCACGCTGGCCAAGGTCGCGAGTTGATCTCCCTATTCACGGCGTCTATCCAGAGCGCAGATCCCGCGAAAAGAGCGCCCGCCCACCTACGTCAATCGATCTGGGACGCCGTGGGAGAAAGTGCCGATCATTTTTATGTACCCGGACAGTTCACGACTCTCATCGGTTACGAGTGGACCTCGATGGTCAGCGGCGACAACCTGCACCGGGTGGTTCTTTTTCGAGATGGTGCAGAGAAAACTTCACAGGTTTTACCCTTCTCAGCGCAAGACAGCATAGATCCTGAAGATCTATGGCGCGAACTCGAACATTATGAGAATAAAACCGGCGGTAACGTGCTGGCTATCCCACACAATGGCAACGCCAGCAACGGCAGAATGTTTGCTCCTGTGCGCGAGAACGGAGCGACGCTCACCACCGACTACGCAAAAATCCGTGCAAGGTGGGAACCGATATACGAGACCACTCAGATCAAAGGTGATGGCGAGACCCACCCCGTACTTTCTCCCAATGATCCGTTTGCAAACTTTGAGACCTGGGATGACGGCAACCTCGATCTATCGACCCCAAAAACCCCAGATATGCTGCCCTACGAGTACTCAAGGTCGGCCCTGCGGGAAGGTCTGAGGCACGAGCAGGCGCTAGGCACCAATCCCTTCCAGTTCGGCATGATTGGCTCCTCAGACATGCACACGGCCCTGAGCGCGACCGAGGAAGACAACTATTTCGGCAAGTTTGTTCACGATGAGCCTGCCCCAGGGCGTATGCAATTGCTGATGGCACACCAGCTCCAAAAAGTATGGCGCCTTGTATCTTCTGGACTTGCCGCAGTATGGGCGCAGGAAAATACTCGTGAAGGAATCTTCGATGCGATGAAACGCCGGGAAGTGTACGCCACTACGGGGACGCGGATTCAAGTACGACTATTCGCTGGCTGGGATTTCTCCCAGGAAGATCTCAGCGCCAGTGATCGAGCCGCTCGAGGCTATAAAAAAGGCGTGCCTATGGGCGGACTACTGCCCCCTCCCCCAAAGAACACATCACCCAGCTTTATGATTATGACTGCACGAGACCCGCTGGGCGCTAACCTTGATCGCGTTCAGATCGTGAAAGGCTGGCTTGATGCCAGCGGCACAACGCATGAAAAAGTCTATGATGTGGCGGTCTCCGACGGACGTGAGGTCGACGCCGAAAGCGGAATTGCCGGCCCAGTGGGTAGCACTGTCGACGTCGCTGCGGCGTCCTACAGTAATGATATTGGCGCGCCTATTCTTGAGTCGCTATGGACCGACCCTGATTTTGACCCTAAGCAGGCAGCCTTCTGGTATGTGCGCGTGCTTGAAATACCCACGCCTCGTTGGTCTGCATATGATGCTCAACGCTTTGGCGACCCCCTCGATGCCGAAGACAGCGGAGTTATTCAAGAGCGGGCCTACTCCTCTCCCGTTTGGTTTACACCCGAGTAAAGCAACTCGGCGCCAAGCCATCGGCCAAATTAAACATGCCTTCAGCGCCAAATAAAAAGGGAAGCCAGATAGCTTCCCTAGTCGAGTAACTTACAGCCTAGCTCAGCGATGACCATGAATCTCACTCAACGAATCGGGCATTGGCATTGCAGGATGGATTTCATAGCGACTGATTCTCCAGCCGCCGTTGGTGCGCACGAAGTTCATCAGGTAACGGACGTTGACGTCGACCATACCACCATCATTTGAACGTCCCATACCACGCGCATATGCGCGCATAGTGGCGGTATCGCCATTGTACTCGTCGAGGCGGTAGTTGCTGATGTAATGATTATGGTGAGACATGTCGGCAAACACGCTCTCATAAAATGCTTTAAATGCGGGTTTGCCATTCATCACAGGCAGGCCAATAAAAGAGAAATCCAACACGGCATCATCGGTAAATAGCTCTAGAACATTGGGTATGTTTTCCAACGCATCGACACGATAGCAGTACTCCGTCATCATATCTTCGAGGGCGATGCGCTCCTCGATAGGGGCCGCAGCTTGGACCATCGCTATTCTCCTAATCCGGGTTGCATGGGCATCTTACGCATAGGGCATTGTCCGTGTTGGGGAATAAAACCCCCGCCAACAAGCCGACTATGAAGTGTGCAAAGGCTCCACCACTTGATGAAGCCCTGCTCAATCATCCCTGCTTGCGCTTAAACGCCTCGCAAGCGGCGATCACGGGCTTGTGATCAAAGTAGTAAGGTTTTATTTCACAAACCTTGCCATCACGGAAGCGAAAACGCTCACACAAATGAGCCGGTTCAAGATCGGGATCTGCAAACTGAAAGTACAAAATAGTGACGGCATATTCACCGCCAGTAGTGGTTTGGATGCGCTCCAAACCCGCGACTTCCATCATACCCATAACACGCACATACAAGTCTCGAAGCGCCGTACGGCCGGTATAAGTGCCCTCCATCGGCAATCCGGCAGCCTCTTCAATGACTAAGTCATCGGTTAATAAGGTCTCTGCGCGATCAAAGTCGCCCACACCGGCCGCTGAGTAAAGCTCGTCGATGACGGCTAGCATCTCTTCATGATTCATCTTTTGCTCCTTTTATTCCTGTCGTAGTTCTGACTTGCTGATGCTTTCTGTGCGTCGATAGGTTGCCACAGGCGCTACTCGACACTGATATAAGGCTCCCAATACAGCGGCAACTTCTTGCTCGAGCTCTGGTAGCAGCCAAAGTTATTGACGAATGTCAGCGCTACATCGCAGGCACATCGACTGGGACGCAGGTGCTGTGCATAAAATTCTTCGAAATAATGCCGACCAAACAATCGATCAAGCTGGGTAAGCCTGCGGGTTAATATCCTGAAATCTTGAGGAGTAATCACCTCTGTCCCGCGGAGCCGAAGCACTTCGAGGATGATGTCCTCATACACCGCAGCGAGGATGCTCTCTAGACAGTTAAAGTACTGGTACAGCGAACCCGTGCTAATACCGCAGGTATCGGCAATGTTGATCACTTTTAGCTCATCACCGTCTTGCCTTCGGGTGACCAACTCTAGTGCGGCCTGTTTAATGGACATCACCATTAAGCGTGAACGCGTTTGCTTGGGAAATTTCCGCATACGCGGCGGTGGACTGGCACCATTCAATACGACGACGGTGGCTCTGGGCGACGCGGCCTTTGATACCGACGCATAATTGTCATAGCTTGCTTCGAGGAGTGCTGACATAAAGTTTTACCAGTAATTATCTTTTTTAGGACAACTCACTTATCACGCAGGATCTGCCTTCATTCGCTGGCGTACATATTGATCACCTGTTTACCCAGTGACATCTGATGAACCTCATCTGGACCATCTGCCTGTCGACACCAGCGGGCGTAATTAAAGTTTTCGGCCATCCCGTAATCTTCGGTCAGACCACCGGCACCATGCATCTGCATGCAGCGATCAATGATTGTTTGGATCATCAGAGGCACCGTAGATTTGGTAGCAGCGATCAGCGGAATGGAGGCTTTGACCCCTTGCCCATCGATACTCCAACAGGTCTTTTGCACCAACAATCTCGCCATTTCGAGCTCTGAAAAGCTTTTTGCAATATTCTCGCGGATCGATTGATGCTTTGATAACGGCTTGCCAAATGTCTGGCGTTTTGTGACCCGATCGCAGGCCAATTCAAGCGCCCGTTGACCGGCCCCAATCAGTCGCATGCAATGGTGCATACGTCCTGGCGCCAGCCGGCTTTGGGCTATCTCAAAGCCCCGCCCCTCACCCAACAGAATATTCTCCGCTGGCACACGCACATCGTTGAAAAGGAGTTCTGCATGACCAATGGGCGCATCGTCGTACCCAAGGGTTGTCAGTGGTCGAACAATGGTGACGCCGGGCGTGTCCTTGGGGACCAATACCTGCGACTGCTGAAGATGACGGCTGGCATTGTCAGGGTCAGTTTTGCCCATCACTATAAAAATCTTAGTGCGCTGATTCATCGCACCCGTTATGAACCACTTCCGCCCGTTCAGCACCCACTCGTCGCCCTCGCGCTGGATCTGCAGCTGTACGTTGGTCGCGTCACTAGAGGCCACCTGGGGTTCTGTCATGGCGTAACAAGAGCGTATTTCACCCGCGAGCAGAGGCTCTAGCCAAGCCCGTTTCTGCGCTTCCGTGCCAAAGTTCATGAACACTTCCATGTTACCGGTATCGGGCGCGTTGCAATTAAAGACTTCGGGGCACCAAATCACACGACCCATCTCTTCAGCCAGCGGAGCGTACTCTAGAAAGCTCAGGCCTCCGTGGTCGCTATAACGGGCGTGCTCTTCAGGGACAAATAAATTCCAAAGTCCTGCGGCACGCGCTTTGAATTTCAACTCATCCATCAGAGGCACAACGGCGAATCGGTCTTCGGCGGACGCTAGCTGCGCTGTATATGCATGCTCATTCGGGTAGATATGCTCTTGCATAAAAGCCTTGAGCTTAGCGAGTAACGCATCACCTTTCGCTGAACCTAAATACACTGCTATTCCTCTTGGAGTGGCCCTAGCGGGCTCCTGATCGGGCGTCTCAAACACCGATCATGGGCTTTCAAAACTTCAGCTCTCTTTTTACCTCTTTTCATTAAAACAGACAACCCTGTTTTTTTTCAGCCTTACGCTCGGGTATAATTCGAAATGTCTGCAATCAATGATAATTTGGGCTACAGCCTGCCTTCACAGGGGAAGCGTTATGGATCGGTGTATCGTTATTGGCGCTAGTCACGCAGCTGCGCAATTAGTCACCAGCCTTCGGCAACAGGGCTGGCAAGGGGGTATCGACCTGATCGGAGAAGAGCCGTGGCTGCCATACCACCGGCCTCCCCTATCCAAAACATTTTTAGCAGAAAGCAAACAAATCGAGGACATACTCATTCGTCCCGCGTCTGCCTATGAAAAAGCTGAAGTAACCACCCATCTCGGCATACGGGCCATTGGTATCAATCCGGACGGAATGTCGGTTTCTTTGGAGGGAGGTGAGGAGCTACAGGGTAGCCATATTGTGCTTGCTACTGGTGGCTACGCCCGACGCTTAGCATTGCCCGGGGCAAATCTAGCGGGGGTACATGTACTTAGGGATGCATCGGATGTCCATGCCATTAAGGCTCGTGCCCACACGGGTGCCAGCGTGGTCATTATTGGTGGCGGCTACATCGGTCTTGAAACCGCCGCCTCGTTAAGAAAGCTGGGACTCAAAGTTACATTGTTAGAAGCCGAGGAGCGTGTGTTAGCGAGGGTCACTGGACCGGAGCTGTCCCGGTTTTATCAGCGCATCCACACCGAGGAAGGCGTCGAGATCCTCACTGGCGCGACGGCCGCCGAAATCACCGGAACCGCGGAGGTCTCTGGTGTCATCCTCAGCGACGGTCGCATTATTGAGGCCAATTTGGTGATTGTGGGCGTGGGCATTATTCCTGCCACCGAGCTTGCCACTGAGGCGGGGATTGACGCAGATAACGGCATTTTGATTGGCGAGGACTGCCAAACCAGCGCTGCGAACATCTATGCTATTGGGGATTGTGCGCGCCAGTACAACACGATCTACCAGCGCAGCCTTCGACTGGAATCCATTCAAAACGCAACTGACCAAGCTAAAGTCGCGGCCGCGGCAATCTGCGGAAAGCCGACTCCACAACCTGCACTCCCCTGGTTTTGGTCCGATCAGTACGACCTAAAACTACAAATTGCTGGGTTGTCTCAGGGTTTTGATGACATCGTTATTCGCGGCGATATCGACACGGGACGCAGTTTTGCAGCTTTTTATTTTTGTCAGGGGCAGCTTATCGCCTGTGATGCAATAAACCGGCCGCTGGAATTCATGGTGGCGAAAAAGCTGCTTTTAGAGGGTAAACAAGTAAGCCCAGTGCAGGTGGCGGATGACGCCACCGACATAAAGACGCTTTTGCAGGGCTGAGATCTTTGGGGCATTTCTTCGCTGGGTAACTGAATCTCCCCTAAGGCGACGCCCCACGCTAACGACCTAAAACTGCGACTCGGGCATTCTCAATACCAGCCCGTCGAGGTCGTCCGTGACTGTAATTTGGCAGCTTAAACGGCTGTTTTCGTTGGGATCCACAGCCAACTCGAGCATGGCTTTTTCGTCGGCTCGAGCTGGTCCCACCTGCTCACACCATGCCTCATCCACATAGACGTGACAGGTGGCACAACTCAGGCAACCACCGCACTCAGCGACAATGCCCTCGACCATATTATTCACGGCCGTCTGCATCACACTGTCACCCACGTTGGCGTCAACTTCGGTTGTAGTGCCATCGCTGGCGATAAAGGTTATTTTGGGCATGAGCGGCGAAAACTCCTGAACTAATGTTCTGTCTGTTTGGGCGTGGGTTTGAGAACTAACAGTGCGTTGCCGGGCATCTTACCTGCAAACGCATAACCGGAATTGACGATGACTCGATCGCCTATTACTAGCGGCGCTTGGCCACCGCCTATCGACCCTCCCCTCGCCAGAGAGCCGTCTACAGCTGCAAACTCAGCGGTGGTGTCGAATTGCCAGATCAATTCACCTGTCTTGGGATGAAAAGCGCGCAAATAACCGTCGTTTGATCCGGCGAGAATGAAATCATTGGTGACGCTAATCGCAGCGGAGTAACCGGGATAGCACCCAGGGCGCCCCGCGCAGTTATCATCTAGCGCCGGCGCCTGCCAAACAAACTCCCCCGTTTCTACATCCAGGGCGAATAAGCCAGGGTTGGCTGGAGTGTCATACTTACGGCCATCCGGCACGTCACTTACAGGCACATAAAGAAGCCCATTGTGGGTGGCTATACCGAAGTTGATACCAGACACAACGCCTCCGCGGCCCACTTTGTTACGCCAAAGTGGCTCACCTGTCTTGAGGTCGATAGCCACTACCACAGTGCCTTTGTCACCGGCCAACACCACCTTTCTGCCTGACTTTGCAGTGGCCACCACAGGGCCAGCACCGTAATCCCAGTCGGGACCACTGGCGTCAGGGCAGTTAGACTTCACCACTTCCTCACAAGAGCCATTCCAGACATCCCCGGCACGCGCTTGATGCACCCAGACGATTTCACCATTGTGGCGGTTAAGAGCAATTATCGCATCACTGTATTCACTGGCGGGGTCAGTGTAGTCGTCGCCAGTTCCGACCAGCATCAAATCACCGTCAAATGCCAAGCCCGCCCACACGGGCACGCCAGCGGGTCCATAACTTGGGCTACCACCAGCGTTGACGCCCCGCAGCTCGCTCTTCGGCAGAAAATAGCGGCGCCAGTACTCCTCTCCCGTTTTGGGGTTGAGGGCCACGATTCCGCCCCTGAAGGAACAACAGGCATACCCGGGGCTAATAGCGGAACCTTCCTCCAACGATGAGAGGGGAACGTAGAGGGTATCTCCCACCAGTGCACTCGGCGCTGTGAGTGTGAGCGCAGGGTGGGCATCCATGACTTTGGACCACACCAATTCCCCCGTGAACGCCGCTAGTGCGTATTGGTGCCCCGTGACGTCCCCAAAGAATAATTTAGGGTTGGCTGTGGCATCGCCAGCATCCCAGGATTCAATGATGATGGCATTGCGAACTTCTGAGCTGGCTTGAAATTTCCATCGAACGCAGCCGGTCTCCAGGTCAAACGCATAAACAATGCCTCTGTGGCTACCGACAAAGATTGCCCCTGCGGCGATTGCCGGTTGCGAGCGAGCTCGTGTCGCCCCAGGGTAGCTAAAGGCCCAATCCAGCTCCAGGTTATTCAGCTGCGCTACCCCCAGCTTTGCAACACTGGGTGGGAGGTAGTGACTGCTGGCGCCATCAAACCCCCAATTTGAGAGCTGGGGAGGTGCATCCAGATCAAACCCAAGTGCATCTCCCTCGCACATTTTTCCCGCCGCCATTGCGTCAATGGGCTCCAGCTTGCGACGGGTGAGAAACTCAGCGATAGCTACTTGATCGGCAGGCTGGATTTCAGCGGCTACTTCTTTCATGGGCCCGGTGGTCATGGCTGCCAAGATGGTGTCGGGCGTCAACAGCTCAAGGGTATAGCGCTGGGGCGCCCGGGGAACATTCTGCTCATGGCATCGGGCACACATAGCGGCCCAAACCGCAGCACCTCTTGCCGACGTTTCAGGATCCACGTTCACTGTGACTTCTTGATAGCTCTGAGAACTAGACGCTGCATCTTTGATCTCAACCGCATGGGCACCCAGACTAAGAATGACAGTCGCGAAGATTGCGAAGGCGCTTAACGTATTGCATTTCGGTCTGATCATAAAGTGTCCTTAAAGCTGCGCATTAGCGCACCAAACAGTCAAACATAGGCGCCACAGATGACAATAAAGTACTCAGACCACCCGTTAATCTAAGCTCTCCCACAGCGCATAAACCGGATCTTGTTGGCCACGCTGACCCTGAGTCATCTCTTGAAACATGCCGGTATCCAGCAAATTTTTGGACGGACTCGACGTAGCCCAATCTAGCACGAAAGTCCTCTGCGCAATTTTCCAAGATCCCGCACGTCGCTCGTATTGGTCGATATAACGACCGCCAGTCAATGCGTCCTGGGGTTCCTCTCCCAGCAAGCCCTGGTACGCAAGCACGTAGCTCTCGCCAACTGCGCTGTCGCCATTGATTTCAACCCAGTGGTTGGTAACCGTATGCATGACCCTCGACGACGCCCCATCGATAATCCCGCTGATTGTTTGCGCAAATTCATGGGCCAAACCATTGAATACCCCGGAGACAATAACCGCATCCTCATGGAACGCCGCAGCGATCATCGCGGAATCGCCACGGTCGACGCCACGCGCGTACTGATACCCAAGATCAAGTATCGATTGATGCGAGACCAACCTGTCCAGAGCGGTGTTGTCGTCCATAGTGCAATTCTCCTGTCTGGGGGTGCGACGAGCAGCATAGGCAAGCAGTAGCGCGTTGCCGGCATCTTGCAAATGGTGGCCACCATGGGGCACTAGACCAGCGGTTGCAAAGGCTGGCGCAGTAGCAACCTGCGGGTATGGATATTGAATGATCCACTCAAGAACATAGTGTCGATGCTGCATTCGCCATGCGTCGTCTTTTAACGCGTGGCGATCTAAGTATCGACCACCTACCAAGTGGGGTAAGGGGTCGCCATCAGTCGGCAAAGTAACCCAGGCCGCAACATAGCTTTCGCTCACCGCTTGCTGCCCTTTAACCTTTATCCAAACATTGCTAGGGCGATGCAGCGACATCGGGGCCCCAGCGTGCATGTTGGCAATGGCACTAGCGAAATCAGCAGCGCCACACTTGAGCGATCCGTAATCGACGGTGCCGTCGTCATGATATGCAGCGCGTAAAAGATGTTCATCTGCTCTGTCGATGCCACGTGCGTGCTGGGCCAGCCTGTTCTCGATGTGCCGCCGTGCCAAGAGTTCCTGAATCATCTTATACCTAGTGCGAACTAGCCTTGGCCGCTCGTTTTATTGTGTTTGGGGCAATGCTGAGGAGTGCCGAATACAGCCACAGCAACCACTGCATATCTTACTCAACATAATTACAAACATCTGTGTTTGTTTTTTGTGAAGCTAATTAAGATAGACACGCTTGTCAATCCATGATCTCAGTTCACGTGGCAGCTCAGTCAACTGTAGACCAGACCAGCAGGCCCTCATCAGCGGAGGTCGCATAACAAACAAGCCCGCTTGTTTTTGCTCTAGGTATTGCTATATTGTCGAGCTGCTGCGGATCAATTAGGCAGCCAGATTCAGCTCCCACACTCATTAAGTTTATTTTGACGAGCCCTGCCAGACACCCATGAATCGCATTAACAACGAAAACTACCGCAACACCACACTCGCTAAGCAAGCCTCAATGCTAGCCGAGCTGCACCCCAACGAAGTCGCCATCAGATTCGATGACGGTCAGGTAATGACGTTTGGCGAAGCGTGGCGCCAGGGACTTACCTTGGCTTCTGCAATGCAGCGAGCGGGTGTGCCGCCAGGGGCCACCTTGAGTTTTCAGTTACCGAACATTCAAGAGTCAGTCATCGTGGCAATCGCCGCTTCCATCTGCGGGCTAGTCATCAATCCCGTGGTTCCGATCTACCGCGGTCGAGAGTTGAACTTCATCCTCCGGGATGCAAATACCGAAGTCCTATTTATACCTGGACGCTATCGTCAGTTTGACTATCCCAGCATGATCGCCGATCTAAAATCCGAGCTGCCCGCATTGAAACAGGTGATTTGCGTTCGGGCAGAGGGTGAACTTCCCCAGGGTTTTGCCCACTTTGAAGATTTTTTAGTCACTGGTGATAGCACAGCGGCGCAAACCGTCGAGGTGTCACCGGATGACACAAAGATCTTACTCTACACCTCAGGGACTACTGGCAATCCCAAAGCGGTGCAGCATAGCCACAATACGCTTGCCGCGGCATTGGATAACGGCGTAACTGGCTGGGACCTCTCAGCAACAGACCTGATGCTCATGCCATCCCCGGTCACGCACATCACAGGCTATGTTAACGGCATTGAGCTGCCATTCTTCTCGCCAACAAAATCTCTGCTCATGGAGGCGTGGGACGTCAACGCCGCCGTCGAGCTCATTGAGAAGCACGGCGCAACGGTGTGCGTCAGTGCCACACCGTTCCTACAAGAACTCGTTTCCACCTGCGCTGACAGCGGTAAAACCTTGCCCGGGTTCAGACTGTTTGCCTGCGGTGGCGCATCAGTGCCACCAGCACTCATCTACCGAGCCTCCCAGACATTGGCTAACTGTATGGCTGTGCGAGTATACGGTTCAACCGAGACCCCGCTAGTTACCGTTGGCTTCCCCGAGCCCGAACATCGGGAACTAGCCGCCGAGACTGATGGACGCATTCATAATTACGAGGTGCGCATATGCGATGATGCGGGTAGTGATGTGGGTAGTGATGCTGAGGGAGAGATCCTAGTACGCGGCCCGGCGATGATGCTGGGATACGTCGATGCGGCGCAGAACTCAGCCGCCTATACCGCTGATGGTTTCTTTCAAACAGGAGATATTGGCAAACTGCTGCCCTCGGGCGCCCTCGTGATAACGGACAGAAAAAAGGACATTATCATCCGGGGTGGCGAAAACCTGTCTGCTCGAGAGATTGAAGAGGCCATTCTTCAGCATCCGGGCGTCAAAGAGATCGCGGTGGTTTCCGCCCCGCACTCTCGCCTTGGTGAGGGTGTAGCCGCGTACATCGTGACCCACGGTAATAAAGCATTATCATTGGAGAGCATCCTAGAGCTACTGTCTACGCTACAGGTTGCGAAGCAAAAATGGCCTCAACACTTGGAGGTGGTAGATGCACTGCCAAAGACCGCCTCCGGCAAAGTTCAAAAAGAAATATTGCGAAAGCAACTAAAGGATAAGGGAGTGCTGTTATAGCGATCGCTTGGTTTCCATCTACGCCCCCTCGGTTTGGATAATCTCTGCGGTGGAAGCCACCCCTGCCTCCTCGCCTTGGCTTACACCATACAAAAGAGATCAGTGGATAAAAAATGACTGACTACGCTCAATTCAGACAAGAAGTACGCGAGTTTCTCGCCAAAGAACTCACCCCAGATCTGGTCCTCGCCGGTGAGCTGACCACCTCGGTGTTCTCAGATTTCGAAGCTGCTTTGAAATGGCACAAGATTCTGCATCGCAAAGGTTGGGTCGCGCCTGATTGGCCCGAAGAGTTTGGTGGGCCGGGCTGGGACATCAATCAGCGCTACATTTTTCAGGAGGAGTGTAAGCTAGCCAACGCCCCCAGCATCGTCATGATGGCCATCCAGATGCTCGGGCCAATGCTCATGCACTACGGTACCGAAGAGCAGAAAGCGTTCTATTTACCCCGCATTCTCTCCGGGGAAGACATTTGGTGTCAGGGGTACTCTGAGCCGGGTGCCGGTTCCGACCTCGCGTCCCTCAAAACCACCGCTGAGCGACATGGTGAGGAGTATGTGGTTAACGGCACTAAAATCTGGACCTCCATGGCCCACCACTCAAATAAGATTTTTTGCCTGGTTCGAACCAATAAAGAGGTGAAGCCGCAAGCTGGAATCAGCTTCCTATTGATTGATCTCGACAGTCCCGGCATCACCGTTGATCCCATCAATAGCCTCGACGGTCACGTGGAGCAGTGTCAGGTATTCTTCGACAACGTCAAAGTGCCCGTCGCGAATTTGGTGGGCGCAGAGAACGACGGCTGGTCCGTCGCCAAGTTTTTGCTTGAGTTTGAGCGCGGTGGACACAACTTCACCATCGACATAAAAAAACAGCTCGCCAAACTCCGGCAGCAAGCAAAAACCGTCAAGGCCAGAGACGGCAGACCAAAACTCCATGACCCCGTGTTCCGGCATCGACTGGCAGAAGCTGAAATCGAAGCAATGGCGCTAGAGCAGACAGAGCTCAGAATCAAGGGTGCGATTAATGCGGGCGGCAACCCAGGGGCTCTGTCCTCACTGGTCAAGTGCGTAGGCACCGAGCTCGGCCAACGATTTAATGAGCTTAGCGTGGACGCTGTGGGTCAAGCGGTAACCCCTTATTTCGAGGATGCCCTGAACCCACGCTACGAGGGCAAATCACCGATTCCCAACTACGCGATTACGACAATGGCTGAATACATTAACAACCGTGCGGCGACGATCTACGGCGGTACCGCAGAAATACAACGCACGATTATCGCCAAGCAAATTCTGAAACTTGGTTAATACCGGCGCAGGGATAGAACTGTTATGACTGAAGAACAACAGATGCTGCGCGACGCGGCGGAACGCTACCTGCGGGACAACTACGACTTCAATACCCGGCGTGCGCTTGTGAACGCGGGCCACTACATGAGCCAAGAACATTGGCAAACGATGGCTGAAATGGGTTGGATGGCCATGCCATTCAGCGAGGAGCTCGGCGGTCTGGGGTTTGGCATGCAGGAATGTGCGATTGTTGCCGAGCAATTTGGACGCCACCTGGTGATTGAACCGGTGATGGACTCCGTGGTGGTCGCAGGCTCGCTACTGACCTATGAAGGCGCGACCACCCCGACTGCGATCGTAGAGCAAATGGCTACGGGCGAGGCTGTGGTGATTGTCGCTAATGCCGAGCCCAATGCCGCACCCTCCTTTGTGAACACGCACAGC
>Ga0255752_10003426_pt1 | contig 16593 bp, 34 predicted proteins | sample 011ome_25_FD_179952 | JGI IMG/M metagenome (GOLD analysis project Ga0255752, IMG submission 179952) | Coastal salt marsh microbial communities from the Groves Creek Marsh, Skidaway Island, Georgia - 011512CT metaG (version 2) | ecosystem: Environmental > Aquatic > Marine > Intertidal zone >... | reverse complement strand
CCTAAACTAAGTGCTTCTGTAAAAGTAGTTGATCCTGATACAAAGAAAGAACACGAACCAATTACAGGAAAACGCTATGCAATCGAAAAGAAACCGACTTACACGAAATCAGGAAAACTTAGTTCGCACATACAGCGTTGGTTTGGGCTTCCTGATGGCACCACTGTTGATACTTGCCCCATTTGGGCTAGTTACTCTAGGATTGATTTTGTTATTGGTGACATTGGTAATACTGATACGGTTAAGCGTTACCTCTATTCAATCGGATGGAAACCGGACGAATGGAATTGGAAAAGAGTCAATGGAGAATTCATCAAGGTATCTCCAAAACTCTCCGATAATTCCTTGGAACCACTTGGGGAAGTGGGACAATCATTAATGGAGTATTATACTCTTAGATCTCGTAAGTCAATACTTGAAGGGTGGTTTGACCATGTGGATAAAAATAATAGGCTTCATGGCGATGTCTTTAATATTGGTACTCCTACTTTTAGACAGACCCATAAAATTATTGCTAATTTGCCTTCAGGAAAAGCCACTCTCGGACCAGAGTTCCGAAGACTATTTACTGTCCCTGTGGGATATAAGTTGGTTAGCGCTGATTCAGCCGCTTGCCAATTGCGTTTATTAGCACATTATATGGATGATCATAAGTTTACTGATACAGTACTTAATGGAGATATCCATCAAATGAATGCAGATATTATTGGCTGCACTCGTGATCAAGCTAAACGATTTATCTTTGCTTATTTGTATGGCGCTGGTGCTCAAAAGCTTAGTGGATATATTGATCAAACAGTAAGTCAAGCAAGATCAGCTATGCATCGGTATAAAAAAGCTTTACCTGCGTTAGCTAAACTAGTTGACAAAGTCAATGGGTTAATAGAAAGACAAGGGTTTATTCCAGGCTTGGATGATAGAAAAATATGCTTAGATCCTTCTGAAAGGCATAAGGCTCTTAACTATCTTATTCAAGGCGCTGAAGCAGTAGTTATGAAAGCTACTGTAGATCTTATTGATCAACGTCTAAAAGAAAATAAGATTGATTTTAAACACTTGTTGTTTTATCATGACGAGCATACTGTAGAAGTTAAAGAAAATGAAGCAGAACAAGCTAAAGAAATTATTATTAAATGCTTTGAAGATGCGCCTAAGCAGTATGGTATTAATATTATGACTTGTGGTGATTGTAAAATAGGAGATGACTACTATGACGTCCATTAGACCAATGACTGATGATGAAAGAAATAGAGCTAAAGAAAGAGCAATGGCTAATATGCATGACCCTTTTGGTAATTTTCCTAAAAAATCTTTAGAAGCTAGAGTAGAAGCTATTGAAGAATTTATGGAAGTTTTATTAGATAAACCTGAATACAAACATGCGTTAGAAGTTAAACGCATGAAGGCTAATGTAAAGAGGAGTATAAATGAGCACTACAAAGTCAAACCCAACTACACTGACTAAAGATCATGAGAAAGTTTTTAAAGCATGGGTTAAAGAGGGTTATGTTAACGATGACACAATAGATAACTATTTGTATTGGGTTGAAGATTGGTATCGAAAGGAAAAAGAAAAAGATGATTAAAAGAGTTCCTTTAAAATCAGGAAATGAAATGGATGCTTTTAGCAAATCTCGTAAATTTCTTAACTTTAAAAGAGGAGACTTGAAAAAGATTAAACGTGCTTATAATAAAAGACTTCGTAAGGCTAATAAGGAGACATGCCAATGAGTATTACTACATCTATGGAAGTTATGATTCAAAACCGTTTTAGTAAATTTTTTGAAGAGCTTAAATTTCAAGGTCTTGAGCTAAATCGAGATTTAATAAAAGACATTGAAGACGTAGAAGCTGATTGTATTGAAATTACAACAAGTCAAAACAGTACAGAAGCAGAAGAATGGTACGAAAACGGTTATGAGAGCGGCTTTGAAAACGGTCGTGAAATGGGTTATGACGATGGCTGGGATGATGGTTATACTGCTGCAAAAAAAGAGGACTATGAGTAATGTATACAGTAGAGTTTATTGATGACGATGCTGTTATAACTACAATGTCAGAGGATGATGACCAAGAAGACGTTCAAGTTATTATTGGTGATAATTCTACTGTTTTTGTTAGACAGTGGCAAGAATATAAAAACGAGTTTGATGTTGTAGTAATGACATTTCAACAACTACTTGATATTGTTGCAGCAGTTAACAGCCCTGAAGGTTTATTTAAATTAGAGCTTATCAAGGATAAAAGATGAATAAAATCAATAAAGAACTATATCAGAAACTAGCAATAGAGTTTTATGGTGATACTCACGTACATGCTCAAAATTTAAAGGCAGGTCTTCGTGAAGAAGTAGAAGAAGTATGTAACGCTACTAGCCGCGAAAACCTTATTGATGAACTAGGTGATGTACTATGGTATGTTACTATTTTAGCAGATAATGCAGGGCTAGAGTTAGGTGATGTTATGTTAGCTAATATTAATAAGCTTGAAAGGAGAGCTTTAAATGGAAAGTAAAGTACATAGTATAGAAGTAGTTTCTATTGATGAACATGAGGATGGCTCTGCAACTTTAGAGCTAGATCTTGACAAAGAAACTTTTGCTCAAATCTTTAACATGGGATTTCTTGAGTTAGTTCGCAGAGGTATGGAGACTGAAGAAAACAAAGAGTAAATAATACCTGACGTTAAAGAACAATTAAAGGAGCTATTATGTTAGCTATTGTTGATGGTGATGTATTACTATATATGAGTATATGGGGTGCAGAAACCAAAAAAGAAGCACGAGAAAACTTTGATAGTCTTTTTACTGCTATTTTAGAAAGCTTATTTACAAATGATTATGTCATGGCCTTAGGTGGCCCTGATAACTTTAGAGTAGACTTATACCCTGAATATAAAGCTAATCGATCAAAGTCAAAATCTACAAGACCAGACTGGTTCTTAGATTTGAAATCAGATGTTGTAAATGAATATGAAGGTTGTATACTAACAGATAATTGTGAAGCTGACGACATGATTCGCATTTGGGCTAATGAGTGTAAGCAATCTTATGTAATTGTCACTGTAGATAAAGATTTAGACTGCATTGAAGGTCTTCATTACAATCCTCGTAAAAAAGAAACTTATACAATTGACAGAGACTATGCTGATTATTTCTATTGGAAACAATTACTTATGGGTGATAGTGTAGATAATATCCCAGGTATTCCTAAAGTTGGACCTAAGAAAGCTGAGAAAATGCTTGAAGGTACAACACTACCTGCACACCGAAAAGAAATTGTTTGCAAAGCATATAATGATTTTTATAGTGAAGAAGGCCATGCTCATATGTTAGCTAATGGAAAGCTATTACATATCTGGCGCAAACAAGATGATCACTTTAACTTGCCAAAAGAAAAGTACAATGCCTATGTTAACAGATAAAGGCCACTGGGAATATAATAAAAAGTTTGATCCTAGTGAGTGGTTTGGCTTTGTATATTGTATAGAAAATTTAACTACTAAACAGTATTATATTGGAAAGAAACAATTTTGGCATGGCGGTAAAAAGAAATCTAGAACTTACGGAAAAGCAATGACATGGAAAACTTATATAGGTTCTTCTAAAGCTTTAAAACAAGACATTGGTAAGTATAAAAAAGATAACTTTAAATTTGAAATTGTAGATCTTTATAAAACTAAAGGTGGATTGTATTATGCAGAAGCTTATCTACAAATGTTATCTGATTGTATGACAGAATACTTACCGGATAATGTTACACCTAGGTTTTACAATAGACAAATTGCTGCTATTAGGTTTGTACCAAAAGAGTTTCCTACTACAAAAACCAAGAGGTATGTTAATGTATTAAAGAAAAGGTTTTTATAATGGAAGTATCACCGATGGCAGTAGCCTTATGGATTGTGAGTGTTGGCTTATTAGCCTTTACTTTAGTCTCAGAAATTATGGGTTATCACTTAGTTAATCCTATCACAAGTATTATATTCTTTTTATTGTTTCAAGAAATGTCTAAATTCACAGCACATATAGGAGCAGATGATGGGGACAATAGTCACTCGTAATCAACCATGTGAAAAGTGTGGCAGTTCAGATGCCAAACAAATTTATGAAGAAGGCTCTGCATTTTGTTTTTCTTGTAGAGCCTCTTTTCCTGCCCCAAAGGAGGGCAACATGCAACCAGCAAAAACAGAATGGGTAGCAGTTAATAACGACACAGTAACAGAAATTACAGAAGAATATCCGATACGTGGCTTTAAAGAACGAAATATTTATAAACAAGTATCGGAGCATTACGGTGTTAAAGTATCTTATAATATTGACGGAGATATTTCTAGTCATTACTATCCTTATTATGTGGGCAGTAAGATCTCCGGTTACAAAGTTAGAGAGCTACCCAAAACCTTTACCTCCTGTGGTACCGTTAGAGGTGGACTATTTGGACAACAACTCTACAACGGCGGTAAAAGATTAGTTATAACGGAGGGCGAGTTAGATGCTATGGCAGTCCAATCGGCTTGGTATAAGAAGTATAAGACTTTTTATCCTGTGGTTAGTGTTCGTAGTGCTAGTTCTATACGAGATCTTATCGAATGTCGTGATTGGATTCGTAACTTTGATGAAGTTATTTTATGGCTTGATAAAGACGAAGCTGGTGAAAAAGCAGTAAAAGAAGCTGCTCGTATAATTGGCTACGATAAAATTAAAATAGCTAAATCAACAGAAAAAGATGCTAGTGATCTTTGGATTAAAGAACCTGACAAAGTATTAAAAGTAATCTACGATGCAGTAGAGTATACACCTGCAGGTATTCTTACTAAAGATGAACTATGGACTCAACTAGAGGCTTATAATGAAATTGAATCTGTACCTTATCCCGACTTTATGGAAGGTCTTAATGAGAAGCTTAAAGGTATGCGATTCGGAGAAATCACTCTCTGGACTAGCGGAACCGGATCAGGTAAAAGTACGCTTCTTCGGGAAATTGCTGTACATCTTCTTGAAAGAACTGAAGATAAAATCGGCCTTATTAGTTTGGAAGAAAGTCCCGCTGAGACTGCAAGAAAAATGTCTGGAATGGCTCTTAGTAGAAATCCTGCCAAAGAGGAGATCCCTATAGATGAACTTAAAGAAGGATTTGATACTATTTTTAGTGATAACCGTGTTATGGTCCTTGATCATCAAGGTTCTATATCTGATGGCTCCATCATGGATTTTCTTGAGTATATGTGTCTTAGCGGTTGTAAGTATCTCTTTGTGGACCACATTACTATACTTGCTTCTGAAGGAACTGAAGGACTTACCGGAAACGAAGCGATAGATAAAATTATGAATGATCTTTTACGTTTGGTTAAGAAATATAACGTATGGCTAGGTCTTATTAGCCACTTGCGTAAAACAGATAACAAAGGTAAAAGCTTTGAAGAAGGTAAGCTACCCTCTATGGACGATATTCGTGGATCAGGTAGTATTAAACAAATTAGTATGGACATTATTGCTTTTGCTAGAAACGTTGGTTCAGAAAGCGAAGAAGAAAGAAATACTATTAGAACTAAGGTTCTTAAATGTAGATATACAGGTTTAACTGGCCCATCGGGTTCTATGTTTTATAACTTTGACACAGGCAGATTAAGAAAGGGTTCCGATGAATTCAACGAAGAGAACTTTGAGCGAGTTTGATTCTCCACCAGACGAGTTTTGGATGTCTATTATATTACAGCTATTAGACGGTGGTGCAGATGTATCAGAAATTAATCCTAATGTAATGGAGTTTATAGAAAAGATAGTTAATTCTTTTCACAACATTAACGAACAAAGTACAGAGTTAGGTGACAGGTTTTATTATTTTGCAGATACAATAATGAATTCACACTTACAATCAAAAAGGAATATGCACTAATGAAAGAAGTTTACAATATGCTTAAAAACAAAGGGTTATCTGATGATCAATTTGATCAATGGGTTATTAATCCTAATGTTAAAAAGCTTTATCCACAATCAGATCTTAATAAGATTAAAGAAATGTGGTACCCCCCTAAACCTAAGTCTAAAAAGAAAAAACCAACGGCTGAACCGTTGGACTCATTCAAGTATTTTAACGAAAACGAACAGGAGTAGCTTACTATGAAAGCTTACGAAGACTTTATCCATCTTTCACGATACTCACGTTTTATAGCTGATTGGAATCGGCGCGAAACGTGGAACGAAACTGTAGATAGACTCATCGGATTTTGGAAAGAACAAATCGGCAATAATGTTATTACTGATGCGGAATTCCAAGAAGTGCATGATGCTGTATACAACAAAGAAGTCATGCCCTCTATGCGCTCTATGTGGAGTGCAGGAGATGCACTATCAAAAAATCACTTCCGAGGTTACAATTGTAGCTTTGCAGAAGTAGATCATCCACGAGTATTTGATGAAATACTTTATATTCTTATGGCAGGAACAGGTGTAGGCTTTTCAGCTGAAGCCAGTGCTGTAAATAAATTGCCTATTATTAATGATCAATTTGTTAAAACAGAACGTACTATTTCTATTGAAGATAGTGCTGAAGGTTGGGCAAAAGGATTACGTAAGCTTATAGCAGATTTATATTTAGGAAATATTCATGAATGGGATTATTCTAAAATTAGACCAGAAGGTGCGCGTCTTAAAACTATGGGTGGTCGGGCTTCTGGTCCTGAACCTCTTAAACGTTTATTTGAGTTTGTAACAAATACCTTTAAGAACGCAGCGGGGCGTAAACTACGGCCTATTGAAGTACATGACATTGTATGTAAGATTGCAGAGATTGTTGTAGTAGGTGGTGTACGCCGCTCTGCTTTAATTTCTCTAAGTGATCTTACAGATCCAGAAGTACGTGATGCTAAATCAGGTATGTGGTGGGAAAATAACTCACAACGTGCTTTAGCAAATAACTCTGCTGCTTATGATCAAAAACCTTCTATGGATGTATTTATGGAAGAGTGGTTAGCGCTTAAGAAGTCAGGCTCTGGTGAGCGTGGCATTTATAGTCGTTATGGTGCTCAGCGTAATACTAACGGGGGTCGTAGGGATAGTTCACAAATTCGTGGTACTAATCCTTGTGCAGAAATTTTATTGCGTTCAGGACAACTGTGTAACTTATCTGAAGTAGTATGTCGTGTAGATGATACAGAAGAAGACCTTAAGCGTAAAGTGCGTATTGCTACTATTCTTGGTACTTTCCAAGCCTCACTAACAGACTTTAAATACGTGCGAAAGATATGGCAAAAGAATTGTGAAGACGAAAGCTTGCTAGGTGTAAGCTTAACTGGTATTCAAGACTGTAAACTATTACAAAACCCTGATCCAAAGCTGTTAAAGGAAATGAAAGATGTTGCCATACGAACTAATAAAGAATACGCCGAAAGGCTTTCTATTAACCCCGCTACAGCTATTACTACAGTTAAGCCAAGCGGTACTGTTAGCCAGCTTGTTGACAGCGCTAGTGGCATTCATGGTCGCTTTGCCCCTTATTATATTCGATCTGTTCGTCAGTCAAACAACGATCCTTTAACACAACTTCTTAAGGATCAAGGGGTACCTAACGAACCAGACGCTATGAACTTAGAGCGTACTACTGTGTTTTACTTCCCGATTAAATCACCAGAGGGTGCTACCCTAGCTAACGAGCAAACCGCTATCGAGCAACTTGAGAACTGGTTGACTTATCAAACTTGGTGGTCAGAACATTCAGTCTCAGTAACTATTTATGTAAAAGAACATGAGTGGTTAGAAGTAGGTAATTGGGTATTTAAGAACTTTGATAACGTAACTGGTATTAGTTTCTTGCCTTATAGCGAGCATACTTATGCACAAGCCCCTTACTCACCTTGTACTGAGCAAGAGTACATTAAAGCAGTTCATGCCTTCCCTAAAGTAGACTTTTCTTTGCTTCCTAACTATGAGCTTGAAGACGAAACCGAAGGTGCTCAAACCTTAGCCTGTGCGGCAGGTGGGTGTGAAATATAGCTGACGTTAAAGAATAATATTATATAAGAGAGATAAAAATGGATAGAGTTGTAAAAGAAGTAGCTGATTTTTCTGTAGACTTTTGTGAAAACGGCTATGTATTAAACTATAGTGGTCGAACTGCAGAAGATGACTATAGTAATACTAAAAAAGTATTTACTAGTTGGGATGCTTGTAATGAATACATTATGAGTATTATAGCAAATAAATCGGAGTATAAGATTGGATAATACCTTTAAATTAATTGGGTATGCCCTTGGTTTTATTGCAGGAAGTATAGTTAATACGTGGGTCGGACTATACTTTCTCAATTGGTTAGGGTGGATGCCGTTTTAGATTGGAAAACAAATGTTTACTGCAATTATACTAGCATGTACTATAGAGGGAACTGAATGCAAAGGTTTCGCTAATCCTATTTTATTTGCTTCTAAAAAAGAATGTGAAAGGCAAATAGGATTTGGTATTGCGGCTATTGAAAAACTAAATTGGGTTGCACATGATTGGAAGTGCATAGCTTGGAGTGATAATGCTTAAATACTTAAAAGAACATATTATTGTTCGATACATTCGATACTTAAGAACCTGGAGAGCACATCGAGAAACTATTAAACAGCTTAATAGTTTAAGTGATAAAACTCTTAAGGATATTGGACTAAATCGTGGTGTTATTAGCCACTTAATTTGGTTAGAAAAAGATAAAATGAAAACAGGAAAAAAAGATGACACCTGAAGAATTAGATGCTGTAGTATTAGAGTATTTTAATGAGTTTATGGAAGATGGATTTGATTTAAACTCTGATAACTCTTTAAACGATATATTTCATGTTTTGTTTGAGGCAGGGTTTATGGCTTGTCTAGCAGCCTCTGAAGAAGACGAGGAAGAGTAATGTACTTAGTATTAGGACGAGAGAAATGCGGGCATTGTACTCAAGCTCTTAACCTTTTGGATAGTACTAATACTCCTTATGTATATAAAGATATTACTATTAACCCACACTACATGGATTTAATTAAGTTAGACTTAGGAATGACAACTGTTCCTGTGGTATTAGAGTTAGTTGGTGGTTATAAAGAATTAGCAGAAAGATTAAAAAATGACTGAACAATTACAAGAACAACAAAAAGCAACAATTACTTTAGACGATAAGTCTTATGTTATTGAGGATATGACATCACAAGAACAAAACATGTTAGTGGTAATTCAAACTGCAGGTAATAAAGCACAAGCACTACAAGCAGAATTAGCTGTAGTAGATGCAGGTCGTAACGCTATTATTGCTCAACTCAAAGAATCATTGGAATCAGATGACAACAGCAACAAAGAAGCCGACTAAGAAAAAGGCAGGTAGACCAGCTAAGATAAAGCTAAAACATAACCCTAAAACTTCTGCTGATGATTATTACAAAAAGTATGGAGACATAGGTGTTTGTGCTATATATGGTATAGATGAATTTACAGAGCATTTAATAGATTACCTATGGAAACATCCTGACATGTCTATTATTTGTACTGATCCTAATGAGTCTAAACTAGCTAATATCAATCGTAAAATTGGTCAAAGAAGCTTTTCTATGTATCGTTGGGATATTCGACATCACGTAGGATTTGTTGAAGAGCCTTTAGTAGAGGTTATGGTGGTATCTAAAAACCATATTGATGATGTTAAAAAACTACCTAATCCTTATAACGTAAAGTTTATTGTATTGGAAGAAGTATAATGAATACTACAGAAACTTTTATTCCTTATAATCAAAATCTTAACTACATGTTAGTTGATTTTATTGAAATGCAAAGTTCTAAAGACCCTATGGACCATGACATTATGGTAGTAGAGTTTAATAAACAAGAGTATAAGCTCCGATGGGATCCTCGATACTCTTACTTTGCTGGCTTTGTTGCTAGCACAGAAGGCTATATCCCTTAAATTTTCCCCACACCTCTCTAGCTGCTCCTTCGGGGGTGGTTGGAGGGGTGTGGGGAATTATTTTTTTTTTTTAATTAGAGAAATAATATGGAAATAAAAAATTTACCAGCTTTAGGTTATAACTTTTTATTTGTTGATAACTTATTGACTGAAGAAGAAAATAATATGTTAGTAGAGTTATGTTATGATATAAAAAATAATATTAACGAAGGAAGCCCTAAAGATTGGACTGCTACTAACTTTACTACTTTTAGAAACTTTGACCCTGTTTCCGATAACAAGTTTAATTTTTATTCAGAAAAAGTTCAAAAAGCAGTAAACACTTACGCTCATTATCATGATTACACAGAAGGCATTTATCACAGAAATGGTTGGATAAATTATAATAGAGAAAATGAATACGTAGAAGAACATACTCATGCTAATTCTAGAATAAGTTGTATTTATTATGCAAAAGTACCAGAAAATTCTAAAGGTACTATATTTAAGTCTCCTTATATTGATATGCTACCTTTTCCAAAAAATCATGATGTTATTGAAATTGAAGCAGTAGAAAAAAGGTTATTAGTCTTTAGATCATTCTTACCTCATTTAGTAGAGAGTGGTATTAATAAAGAAGATAGAATTACTTTAGCTTCTAATTATTTGTAGGAAAACTATGACACTAATATCTCATTTTCCCCTCCCAAACATGCCTTTCCAAACTCACGAGAATATAGTCTTTAAGCCCTATAATGAAGCTATGATGCCTGAAGATGGTGCTTATCGAGAGACTAGAGAAGAAATGTTAACAGCTCAAGACAAAAGAGCTCAGAAGGTTTTAGAAGAAAACTGGAGAGAAAAAGCTGAAAAGCTAATGACTCTACAAAAACAACAAAACAATACTTATTATGAGAGACAAAGAATATTTCAAGGAGAAGTTCTTGATATTTCTGTCTGAAAATAATACCTGACGTTTAAGAATAAACTTAATAACTTTGCTAAGGCTCTGCCAAAGTGATATCTAGGACTTCTCTACTGATACTTGAAAGAGAATGATCTGAATGCCCCCCGATAGTATCCTCTCTATGCTTCTTGCGTATACAGCGCGGGGGGTTATTGATATCACTTTGGTATCCTTAGTGTAAGTATTAAAGGAATTTAAAATGAACTTTTCACAATTTCATACTGAACCTTTTATTTTAAAGGTTTCTAAAGGTAAAGTTAATGGACACAGTACAGATCATAAGTTTGGTGCTGTTCCTGCTATGTCTCAAAACAATACAGGTAGTATTTGGGATGTTAATGACACTCTTTATCCTTGGTCGTCTTTTTCTTCTGCTTCTATTATTAACGTGGAAACAGTAAATTCAAGTGATAATGGTAAAACTATTACAGTAGTAGGCTTAGATGCTAACTATAATAAACAAACAGAAAATATTGTTGTGTCTGATTCTTCTTCTGTAAATAGTACAAAGACCTTTATTAGAGTCTATCGTGCTTTTATGCATGATACTTCTGCTGTTAACGTTGCAAACATTAACATTAGAGTTAGCACTACTGTTGTTGCTAGAATTACAGCAGGTCAAGGACAAACTTTAATGGCTGTTTACACTGTTCCAGCAGGATATACCGCATATTTGCTTAAAAAGACTTGTACGTGTCAGGCTAACGCAGATGCTACAGTGGGCCTTTATACAAGAACCTTTGGAGAAAATGCTTTTAGAGTTAAACATAGCTTTGAAGTCTCAGGGGCGGGTGGACAATACCTTTACGACTCTATTCCTACAAAAGTAACAGAGAAAAGCGATATTGATATGATTGCTACCGTAAGGTCTAATAACGCTAGACTAACGGCTGCATTTGATATCCTTTTGGTTAACAATTTATTTATTAGTCAAGAAAGATAAAATAAATCTTTTCAATGACTTATTAAGAATATTTTTTAAATGCTTGAAAAGAATTATAAAAAATTTCAATTGAAAAAGAATCTATAAAGAAGGACTGAACAAAATGGCTAATCCGAATCCGACTAAGCCTCAGATGGGTGGTCGGCGTGAAGGCGCTGGTCGTCCTAAAGGGTCTAAGAATATTAACTCTATGGCGTCTGTTAGAAAGCTTGAAGAGCTTCAATTTGATCCTATTGAGATGATGGTTAAGAAGTATAATTACATTGAAGAGCAGCTGGCTCATCACCATAGCGGTAAGACACCTTTAGGTGGTGGTGCATATGCTCAACTAGTAGCTACTCAAGGCACTCTCATTAATAACTTAATGATGTATGGCTATAAGAAAATCCCTGACAAGATCGAGCAAGAGGTTACTGAAAAGAAACCTATTTCTATATTACTCACTAATAAGAATAAGGAAAAAGACGATGAGTGATTCGGATGCTTGGCATCTCTCTAAGAGTGTGCCTGTAACATTTATTTTAGCCATTTTATTTCAAACAATAGCCCTTGTGTGGTATGTATCTAGTTTAGATAATGCTATACAAAATAATACTAGAGACTTAATGCGTCAAGAAGTTCGCTTAGAAGCTTTAGAAGATATAGTCCAGACCCAAGCTTTAACTATGGTACGTATGGATGAGAATATAAAAGCCATTAGAGACATGATGGAAAAAGACCGTCAAGACAAATAACAGATATATCCCTGATAGCATTAATAACAGCTAAGGGAATACTATGATAGATCCAATTACTGCTATTGCTGGAGCCTCTGCTGCGTTTAACGCTATTAAAAAGGGGATTCAAGTAGGCAAAGACTTACAAGACATGGGAGGACAACTCTCTCAGTGGGCGGGGGCTATGGCTGACATAGACTTTGCTCAAAAACAAACAGATAATCCACCTTGGTATAAAGCTTTAGGTGGTGGTGTAGAAGCACAGGCTATGCAAGTGTTTGCTGCACAAAAGAAAAGAGATGCAATGCGTAAAGAGTTAAAGGACTTTATTTGTGTTGCCTATGGACCATCACACTGGGAAGAGCTTCTAGGAATTGAAGCAGAGATTCGTAAAAAGAAAAAAGACCATGAATTCCGTAAAATGGAGATTAAGCAATCTATAATTGAGTGGAGTGCTGGAATATTCTTACTAATATTCTTGTTAGGTTGTCTCACAGGCTTTGTATGGTTAACAACATTAGATTAGAGAATAGTTATGGAAATTAATTTACATGAAGGGCAGTCTGATGTTATCAGAGATCTGTTCGTAGATAAGTCTTGCAGATACGCAGTAGTTAATGCTAGTCGTGGTTTTGGTAAGTCATACTTAGCAGCAACAGCAGCTATCGTAGCAGTACAAGAGTTAATGGAGCTAGATGAGTCAGTACCTAATAAGAACGTAGCACTAATAGCACCTACTTACTCTCAGGCAGTAGATATTTACTATCCGCTAATAGCTTGGCAGTTAGGTATGGAAGACTTTGCTGATAAAGCCTCTAAGGCAGCTGGAACGTTCTGGTTTCCTAATAACGTATTACTTAAATTATGGTCTTATGAGGCATCACAGCGTATGCGGGGTACGGGTCAATACTTTGTAGTAGCTGATGAGGTTACATCATGGAAGGGCGCAGGTATGAATCTCAAGGAGTCTTGGGAGTCTATTATACAACCTTGTGTAAGTACTCGTTGGTCTCCTCAGAACGCTAAAAAGTTTGGAGCTAATGCTGGTAGAGCGCTTATTATTAGTACTCCCAGAGGCTATGATTATTTTTATGAAATGTATAACAGACAAGATTCTGATACAGATTGGAAGAACTATCATTACACTTATCACGACTCTCCATTCCTTGATGATGAGGAAATCGAGAGAGTAAAACTAACCCTTGATCCTCTAAAGTTTGCCAGAGAGTATACTGCAAGCTTCGAAGACTCTGGCACTAATGTATTCTATACATTTAACAGAAAGGATCATATAGACAAAACACTTCCTTCATTCCAAGACGAAGAAGATGTCCATGTAGCTATCGACTTTAACGTTGGTATCATGGCATCAGTTATCTTCGCAATTAGGGGTAGCCAAATACACATCTTAGATGAGATGCAAGGACACCCCGATACAGAAACCCTAGCAAGGGCGCTTACGGAGAAGTATAATGGTCATCGTATCATTAGCTATCCGGATCCTTCTGGGAGGGCGCGAAAAACTTCAGCTGCTGTCGGTGTTACCGATTTCAAGATCCTAGAGACAAACAAGATCGTCACCAGAGCACACACAAAAGCTCCACCGATTGTAGACTCAGTAGCAGCTGTAAATAAAAAGTTTAAGAACGCCAATGGTGATATTGACATGCTTATACATCCTAAGTGTGTTAATACTATAAGGTCTCTAGAGCGTACACAGTGGATAGAGTCTAATCCAGATAGTGCTACGATTGATAAGAAGGAAGGTGTTGAACACTGGACAGATGCCCTGCGTTATGCAGTAGAGTATCTGTATCCAATTAGAGCGGGAACTAAAGTCGTTAAGCGCGGGTTTAGCTTCTAAAATCAAAAATAAAAGGAATAATATTATGGCAGAAGAACTAAAATATTATAGGCCATCCCAGAAAGCATATTATAAGATACTAGCAAAAGTTGCTGCTTTTAGAGCTGGTCGTAGACCAGATGGTCGTGAAGGCGGTATTAAAGATGCAGGAGAATTTGTTTATGAAAGTGGTCGTGAAAAAGCTAGACGAACAACGGCTACAAGTAGCGCGTCTTCAGGCCGTGAAAATAAAATAGGTAGCACAGCTAGAGGCTCTGCAAATTCGGCTCGTAGTAATGCTATTCGTAGATCTGCTCAAAGCTCTGCTTCATCAGGCCGTGAAAATAAAATAGGTAGCACAGCTAGAGGCTCTGCTTCTTCAGGTCGTGAAAATAGAATAAGGAGTACAGCTAGAAGTTCTGCGTCTTCAGGTCGCGAAAATAGAATAGCTAAAACAGCGAGAAGTTCTGCTTCTTCGGCGCGTGAAAAGGCTTCACGGAAAACAGGTAGCGGTCGTCCAAGCAAGTTAACTACTAAAACTAGAAGGTTTAAAAACAGTCCTGCAGGGCGTAAATTAACTTCAACTTTTGGATTTGGTTCAAAGTTTTCTAGATCTAAAACTTTAGCCCGTGGTAAAATTTACATGGCTAAAAAGAATGTAAAAACTGCTGCAAAAGCAGCTCCTGGAAATATTAAAAAGTGGGGAAGTGCCGCTCAAGTTGCTGCTTTAGAAAAAGCTAGAAAAGCTTCAGCTGCAGCTAGAAGGAAATATAGAAGGGTTACTGGACAATCTAAAAGAGGTGGAGGAGGTAAATAATCATGCCATCAGGTAAAGGTACTTACGGAACTAAACGCGGTCGTCCACCTAAAAAAGGTGGTAAAAAGAAATAAAATGGGCAGAGCAAATCCACGCTTATGGGAAAGCGCAAAGAAAACAGCAGTGTCTCGTATGGGTGGGCATTCTGCTAGAGCAATGCAACTTGCCGCTAAACTCTATAAAGAAAGAGGCGGCAAGTACACAGGTTCAAAAACTAAAGCCCAAAAGTCTATGACTAAGTGGACTAAGCAAGATTGGGGTACTAAAAGTGGGAAAAATAGTATTAGGGGTAAAAACGCTACTGGTGAGCGTTATCTTCCTAAAGCAGAGCGCAACAAGCTTACCAAAGCTCAGTATGCCGCCACCACTAGAAAAAAGCGAGCTGATCTTGCCAAGGGAAAGAAAGTTTCCCAACAACCGAAAAAGATTAAAAAGAAATTAGGAAAGAAAAAGTAATGGCTAAAAAATTACAAGGTAAAATAATTTCTTCTAAAAATAGTATTACAGCTAAAGAGCTTAAAGCTGCAAAACAAGCTAACAAAAAGAAAACAAAATGAAGTCTATTAAAAAGATTAAAGAAAAATCTAATAGAGATTCTATGAATCAAGCTTTTAAATATGGTGCAAAAGAAGGTGAAAATAATAACCCGTATAAAGCATTAAAACCTGCTTTAAAGGCAATAAAGAAAAAATAACTTTTAATACCCATCTGAGGATCGGTAGAAAGGAAACTACACATGCCACGTTCAGCAATAACGTCTAAATCAAAAGACATAATCGATGATGATGGAGCCGTATTGGTTTCTCTCATTGAAGGAGAACAAACAAGACTTGATATTGTAGCCAGTTGGCTTACTAACTTATCAGGCTATACTATCACAGCTAAAATAGTTGAAGGTGATAACGTACAAGGTTCAGGAGCGATCCCAACTACTGCAGCTAGCAGTCCTGTTGTTACTACTTTAACAATTCTTGATAGTACCCCTACCGATAATCAATTTGATATTGTTATCCCTCAAACTTTAATTGATAGCTGGGATACTTATCCCGTACCTGATAAACCTGTTTATGGGTTTATTGGACTTGAAATCGCTGATACAGGTGTAGGTACAAACCAACAGATTTGGAAGCCTATGCGTGGTGTTGTAGAAGTACGCTACTCTCCTACGGAGGTAATATAAATGTCTTATAACCTCACACTTAATAATCAACAGCTACAGCTTAGTTTAGCACGTACTGGTGGGCAAGGTACTAAAGGCGATTCTATTACTTCTGCCTCAATTGACAGTAATGGTGACTTTCATGTTATCATTTCTAATGCAGCCGGACAACAAGTACAAGATATTAACCTTGGTGGTGCTACTATTATTGCCGAAGCTACCGCAGCTAAGACTGCTGCAGAAGCCGCCTT